>ERZ860023.1084-NODE-1084-length-12179-cov-1.619350_pt1 | contig 12179 bp, 10 predicted proteins | sample MGYA00509983_ERZ860023 | MGnify/ENA primary metagenome ERZ860023 (study PRJEB30046, sample SAMN00715180) | human gut metagenome | study: EMG produced TPA metagenomics assembly of the A metagenome-wide association study of gut microbiota in type 2...
TGTCCCCGCCGCCATGACACTGGATGAAATTTGGAAAGTGATAGACACCGCAGAACGTACCCGCAAACACTGCATGATGCTGGAAAACTGTGTCTATGACTTCTTTGAGATTACCACCCTGAACATGGCGCAGCAGGGTCTTTTCGGAAATATCACCCATGTGAAAGGAGCATACAACCATTGTCTATACGATATCTGGCCGGACTATAATGCCGACTGGCGCATGCAGTACAACATGGCCCACCGGGGAGACGTATACCCCACTCATGGAATGGGTCCGGCATGCCAGTTGCTGGACATTCACCGGGGCGACCGTATGAAGTATCTGGTGGCCATGGACAGCGATCCCGTTTCCCTTCCCGATTACCTGGATAAGCACGGAAGGACCGAAGATGCCAAGAACTTCCAGAACGGAGAAGTCACACTTACCTTGATACGTACAGAAAAAGGTAAAACCATCCAGATTGAGCACAACGTGGCCTCCCCCCGCCCTTACAGCCGTTTGTACCAATTATCCGGAACACAAGGATTTGCCGATAAATATCCGATGGAAGGATATGCTCTGGAAAGTAAGAACCTTCCAGAAACCATCACCAGCGGGCAGACCTTCACTGCCCACGAATACATGCCCGAAGCTGCCAAAAGCAGACTGATGGAGCAATACAAGGACCCCATCATCAAGGACATGGAAGAAAGAGCTAAGGAAGTGGGTGGACATGGCGGAATGGACTTCATCATGGATTCACGCCTCATCTACTGCTTGCACAACGGTCTGCCGCTGGATATGGACGTCTACGACCTTGCCGAGTGGTGCTCACTCATCCCGCTGACCAAACTCTCCATCGAGAATGGTTCGGTTCCCGTAGAAGTGCCCGACTTCACACGGGGAGCATGGAACAAGATACAAGGCTATCGACACGCTTTCGCCCAATAAGAAAAAAGCCATTTTATGAAACCGACCTTTTTATCTCATTTCTTAACACCCATACTGTTGTTCTGCGGGTAGCTACGCTACCCCTGCAGGCACAGTCCTATAAAGACCCCACACTCTCGCCCGAGGAACGTACCACCGACCTTCTCCGACGGATGACACTGGAAGAGAAAATCGCCCAAATACGCCACATTCACTCCTGGAATATCTTTGACGAGCAAGACCTCAACGAAACCAAGTTGCAAGAATTCGTAGGTGACTTGTGCTGGGGATTTGTAGAAGGATTCCCGCTGACTGGAGAAAGCTGCCACCGGCACATGCGGCGCATACAAGAATATATGGTGAAGCATACCCGGCTCGGAATTCCGGTCTTCACAGTTGCCGAAGCCTTGCACGGTTCGGTACACGAAGGCTCCACCATCTACCCGCAGAACATCGCACTGGCTTCCACTTTCAATCCGGAGCTGGCCTACCGTCGTGCCGCAGAGATATCCAAAGAACTGCATTATCAAGGCATCTGTCAGATTCTGGCACCATGCATAGACGTGGTGCGCGATTTAAGATGGGGGCGTGTAGAAGAGAGTTACGGCGAAGACCCTTTCCTGAATGGCATCTTCGCTTATGAAGAGGCAAAAGGCTATCTGGACAACGGAATATCCCCTATGCTGAAACATTATGGTCCACATGGCAACCCGTTGGGAGGTCTCAACCTTGCCTCGGTCCATTGCGGTGTGGGAGAACTGCATGATGTCTATCTCCAACCGTTCAAACGGGTTGTCCCTCCCTGCCGATACACGCTGTGATGTCCACCTACAATTCATGGAACCGTGTCCCCAACTCCTCCTCACACTATCTGCTCACCGAGGTCCTGCGCAACCGCTGGGGCTTTCAAGGGTATATATATTCTGACTGGGGAGCCATAGACATGCTACACACCTTCCAGCGTACCGCCTCCAACCAAGCGGAAGCAGCGGTGCAAGCCATTGTTGCCGGATTGGACGTAGAAGCCTCCAGCGAATGTTTCCCACATCTGGCTGCACTGGTCAAGGAGAAAAAAGTAGATGAAGGGATTATCGACAAGGCAGTGAGCAGGGTTCTTCTTGCCAAATTCCGTATGGGATTGTTCGAGGACCCTTATGGAGACAGATTTGCAGGACACTCCTTGCACTCGCAGGAGAATATCCAGGTAGCGCGACAGATAGCCGATGAATCTACCGTCCTTTTGAAGAATGACAAGGACCTGCTACCGCTAAACCTATCTCAGTTGAAATCCATTGCTGTCATCGGACCGAACGCAGACCAGGTGCAGTTTGGAGATTATACTTGGAGCCGTACCAACCAAGATGGCATCACCCCGCTGGAAGGCATACGCAAGCAGGTGGAACGGTCGGCATAAAGATACGTTATGCCAAAGGATGCAACATGATGTCCATGGATACCACGCAAATTGCGGCGGCTGTTGAAGCGGCACGGCAGAGCGATGCAGCTATTCTGTTCTGCGGCAGCGCTAGCGCCTCGCTGGCAAGGGATTACCACGAAACCAACTGCGGAGAGGGCTTCGACCTTACCGACCTTTCTCTGACAGGTGCCCAAGGGAAGTTGATACAAGCCGTCCATGCCACCGGGAACCGGTCGTGCTGGTCTTGGTTACGGGAAAGCCTTTCGCCATCGCATGGGAAAAGGAGCATATACCCGCCATCCTTGTACAATGGTATGCAGGAGAGCAGGAAGGCAGCTCCATCGCCGATATTCTGTTCGGAAAGACAAATCCTTCCGGCCATCTGACCGTCTCGTTCCCCAAAAGCAGCGGACATCTGCCTGCCTATTACAACCACTTGCCTACGGACCGGGGATTCTATCATAAACCGGGAAGTTATGAACAGCCCGGTCGGGACTATGTATTCTCCTCTCCCGGTCCCTTATGGGCCTTCGGGCACGGACTGACCTATACAACCTTTGAGTATGCGGATTTGCAGATAGAACAAACAACGGATTCGGTAAAAGTCCTTGTAACAGTGAAAAACACCGGAACACGGGCGGGCAAAGCCGTACCGCAACTCTACGTAAGGGATGTGTTTAGCTCCATATCCACCCCGGTCAGGCAGTTGAAAGCGTTTCAGAAAGTAGAGCTGAAACCCGATGAAGAAGTTCAAGTCCCCCTGCACTTTGCCATCGAAGATTTAGCCTTTACTAACGAAAACGGACAGACGGCAGTAGAACCTGGTAACTTTGAGATACAAATGGGAGATGCTTCAGACCATATCTTGTTGAAAGACATCATCAGTATAGGAAAGACCTCTGCCGATGGGCACCAAACAGAACAAAGACAAGCCGGAAAAGAAATAGGTAAAGGAACCATTATATCCATCAAAGGCATGGTGCGCGATGTGCAGGCCACTCCGGCAGACAGAGTGGAAATCTACTCTACCGCACAGCAACGGGTGGTGGGTGTCACTGATAAAAGCGGCAGATATACCATAGAGGTACCGGAAGATGATATACTTGTTTTCCGCAAATCCGGATATCTAAACGAGGAGGTCAACGTGGCTGGAAAGAGCAGCATTCTGATTACAATCAGAAACGGAACAGACCTTTAGCCGTGAACGTGAAAGAGTAAGGGAGAAGAATCAAAAGACAATAGGTATTCATGCACGAGATGTACATCTCATCCTGTACGAGATATACATCTCACGCAGCATAAGATGTGCATCTCGTACATGAAAAACAATAATGTTTCTATCGGGAAAGTATAGGTTCCCACCCATTATGGGATAAGGCTCTCCATTTCAGTCTATTCCGTCACCAACGGACGCTTACGCCAATCGTCCTTCACATAGCTGTCGGGGTAGACCGTCTTATCAATGATTTCACCACCTTTCAGACGAATCCAGGTGGTGAAAGTACGGGCGCCTTCCTTCATCACAATGACACGTGCACCGTTGGGAAGGTGGTTGTACTCAGTATTGCCACCTGTGAAACGGCCGTAGGCCAGAAGGATTCCTTTCCACATCACGGCATAGTCGTTGTCATGGTCGTGCCCGACAAACATACCCATCACATCACCGGCCTCTTTCATGGCAGTGAACATGCCCGTATTCAGTTCCGGAGCGCAAGCCTTTTCCATGCGGGTACCTATCAGTATGGCGTTCTCGTCAGAAGCGGCTTCATTATATTCCGGCAGAGGGATATGAAAGAATGCCAGTGCAGGCAAAGGTTGCCCACCGTTTTTTGCTTTATAAGCGGCACTCTGCTGGCGGTACCAGTTCACCTGGTCGAAAGTGAGCCAGTCGTACCCTTTTACATCGGGCAGTTTGGAGTAGAATGGGAATCCAGACAGTAAAGCAGGGCTGCATCCTTCTTGCCGTCCGAGGATTTCAGTGTGAGGACATAGTCGGGGGATTCAACTCCGCCACGGTCGGGTTGGATATTGAAAGGCATGGAACGGATAACATCATAAAGTTCGGCACGTGTTTTTCCCTGCTCGTTGTCGTGGTTACCAAAGGTTACGACAAAAGGAATCTTACGGTCCGTAGCATAGGAAAGCACCTTGCGCATGGCTGTATCGGCAGGTGCGGCATAGACCACATCGCCGGTAAAGACTACTAAATCGGGGCGCTCAGCATCGAGCACCTCGCCAATACGCTTCAAAGCAATGTCTGAAGCCGGATTACCATACTTAAAGTGGATGTCTGTAAACTGGACGATTTTAAACTCTCCATTCTTGTTGAACTGTAAAGGCGATACTTGTGCCGGGCAGAACAAGGAGGATAAAAGTGCCAGACAAAAGGTCAAGGAGATTTTCTTCATATAAGTGGATGATTAAATTGAGTTGATATTATTTCATGTCATTCCTTCACTATCAATACAGTGGCATAGGCGGATATACCTTCCTCCCTGCCCGTAAAGCCGAGTTTCTCCGTGGTGGTGGCCTTGATGGAGATGTCATCCTCGTCTATTCCCATCACCGCGGCAAGCGTACGTTGCATTTCGGGAATATAGGACTTCAACTTAGGCCGCTCAGCGCAGATGGTAGCATCAATATTACCCACCAAATAGCCTTTAGCAGCTATCAGTTCTATTGTTTTCTTTAACAGAATCTTGCTGTCTATATTCTTGAACTCACCGGCAGTATCGGGAAAATGATAGCCGATGTCGCGCATATTCGCCGCTCCCAGCAATGCGTCACAGATAGTATGGATGAGCACGTCTGCATCCGAGTGCCCCAACAATCCCTTTTCATGTTCCAGGCGGATACCGCCCAGCCAAAGCTCGCGCCCTGCCACCAGTTGGTGGACATCAAAGCCGAAACCTACACGTATCTTCATATCGTTACTTCTTTAAGTTGATACGAAAGTACGGAAAAAATAGGAACAAGAGAAGGAACAAGACACAAATTGCACGGATTACGCCGTTTTTTGCTCCCCTTGTGGAAAGAAAATCGGAAGTAAACCGTGCAATCGGTATGGAGCATGAAGAATATGTTACGGTCTGTCGGGCAGACTGTCTACAATTCCTTTATAAAAAGCTCTCACATCTTGCCAGTGATAGAAAGGAGCCATATCCGTCTTCACCGGGATACTTACTTCATGCTCGTGCAGCAACAGTTTTACAATCACATCTTCCGGCGAGCCTTTCTTGCGGAAGAACACCAGCTGTATATTTCCTGCCATCGGCGCAACCTTGTAGTTGCACCACGCCTGATAGAACTTATCGGGGTCGGCCTCCTCGTTATAGCAGTTCTCCAACTTCATCAATCCTGCCAGGGGGATAATGTTTCCATCATGTGCAAAGCGGAAAGTAGCCGAGTTTCTACCCGAAGCAATAGCCTCGTCGGCAGCGGCAATGATGTTCTCCAGTGTCGGTTTGGCGTTTGCCACCATCAGTCCGTTGGTCATGGGCGAGGGACCGTCGCACACGTAGTTCTTGTAGTTGTGTATCTGCCAAATGTCGAATAACTCTTGCTTCTCAAAAATATCATAGAACGATACTTCCTGCTCCACGTCCTGCATGTCCGAGGCTATCGCATAAAGACCGCGCATCAGTTCCTCCGGATTCACACGTTTATGGACAAACTCTTTATCGGAGAAAAGTGAGTTCATCAGACGTTCGGGACGAACATGGCTCTTCTCGAATTTGCGGAACTCCTCGTACCAAGGGCCCTTGTGCGAAGTGAACTTCATGGCTTCCTGCGTATGAAAGTTCAAGTAAGGCATGTATTTGTTGCTAGATTCACGCTCAATCTTCAGTTGGGGATTGAATTCCTTCAGACGTTCGCAGAAGGCATCCATACTGAGTACGCAACGTATTACGAGTGTAGCACATGCCGACATCTCCGGCGCACCTTTAAAGACTTCGGGAAATGCCTGATACATACGTTCGGCAATACCGCGCTGCTGATCCACGCCCACTGGGCTCAAGTCTCCACCGCGTCCTTCGGCATCTGCCCAGACAATAGCCAACCGCTTGCGCACATCTTCGCCCAGCGGAGTAAGTTTACCTGCCTGATGTGCCTTTTCAAACACTTCCATCACACGGATATACTCCTCGTCAGAAATCAGCCAGCGCGAGCCATGACGTCCGAAGTGACTGATATAGAAAGGCTCGTAACCCTTCGGTGCCTTGGTCTGTACACCCGGTGCCGGATAGGCATAATACACTCCTCCGGTAACGGCAATGTTATCGAAGATTTCTTCGCGCGTGGCTTGTGCATACGACGATGTATGCACAGCCGATGCGGCAAAAAGAATGGTAGAAAAAACGATTCGTTTCAATCTAAAATTCATAGGATAATAAAGCTTTTCAGTTCAAGAAATCAGGATTTTGTGTCAAATTAGGATTGGTGGTAAACTCGTCCTGCGGAATGGGGAAGAGGTTGTATTTGTCGTCCACATCCTTACCTATGTAAGAACCTGCCACGCCATTGTCACTACCTTTCCAGTCCCAGTTATATCCCTTGGTGAACTTACCAAAACGAATCAGGTCTGTACGGCGAACCAACTCCATGTGCAACTCGCGGGCACGTTCATCCAAAAGGAAATCAAGATTCAACCGACTGTCGCTGATGCGTCCCGATACGCCATTACCATATTTGCCGGACATGTAAGCACGGTCTCTGATTTCATTCACATACTCCAACGCTTCGGTACGCGAACCACCTTCGGCGCCACGCAGAATAGCCTCAGCCGCCATCAAGTAGGCATCTGCCGTACGGAACATCGGATAATCGACAGAGGAGTACTTCGTGCCGCCTGGTTCCAGTTCACTGCCGTCTTTGCGCACGTTTCTCCACTTGATGCAGGCGTAGCCGTTATTGAAATCGCTCTGGAACTCCTTGCCTTCTACCCAAGTTTCTTTGGTGTGGCCAATAGAGAAGAATTGGGCACGCTTGTCTTTCTTGCCGTTCCCCCAGATGTCGTCTGCCACAAAAGTCTGGTCTTCTTCTTCGAACATATCCACCAGCTGTGTCTTTACGCGGGCATTGCCCCAGGTGCCGTTCACACCTATCCGGATATAGTTGCCCATATCTCCATTCATCAACGCCTTAATCAGGAAGTTAGTACCTGCGCTGCCTTGCGCATAGTCTGCATCCTGCACCAGCGGCCAGATGATTTCGGAACAAGTTTCATTGTCTGCCAAGAAGATGTGGCGATAATCGGAAGCCAGCGGATAATTACCTTCCGTAATTACCTTTTTGGCATATTTGTATGCGTTTGTGTATTCATTCTTTCCTACCCAAGTTTCGGCATTCAAGTAAACACGTGACAGCAAGAACCAGGCTGCTACACGGTCCACACGGGCATATTCGTTCTTTTTGGGTTCTTTCAGCAGGGTGGTCAATTCTTCCAGTTCGGACACCACAAAGTTGTAGATTTCCTCGCGAGTGGCTTGCTCGGGCATGTCACCTACTTCCATCGTTTCGTCCACGAAGGGTGTAGAACCGTAAAGGTCGCAGAGCATACTGTAACTATAAGCACGGATGAAGCGGGCTTCGGCACAATAGTATTGATACTCGTCTTTCAAGGCTTCATACACACCTCTCTCCTGCAATTTGCTCTCTGTACATTCACGTAGGAACTCGTTGCAATAGTTAATGGTCATGAAAAGACGGTAATAAGGATAACCCACAATCTCAGTAGAAGCATCCCAATTCAAGTAAAGCATGGCACGTACACCCTTGCTGCCACCGGACTGGAATACGATTTCATCCGTACAAGCTTCCTGCAAGTAGAACAAGGCACGAGTATAACCAGAATATCCTTCATCGATGCCCGACACATCGCCGTCTCCTCCGTCACCACCCTTCTGCCCTGTCTGTATCAGGGCAGCATAACACTTGGCAATCATGCCGATATAGCCCTCGGGAGTAGAGTACACCATCTCACCGGTCAGTTCGTTATCATCCAGCGGCAATGTATCCAGGTCGCCCAGGCAAGAAGCAAAAAGTGACACAGCCAGCAAACATACTGTTACTAATTTGAAATATCTAGTTTTCATAATCATGTATCTGTTTTTAGTCATTAAAAATTAAGGTTAACTCCCAGCATGAACGTACGCGGACGCTGATAGATGTTTTTATCGATTCCGTCATAAAGCTCCGGATCAAGACCGGAGTATCCGCTCAAAGTGCATACATTCTGTACGGCGAAGGAGAGACGGAGCGATGTCCCGTCGTTCCACAGTTTATTGAACGTATGACCGATGGTGATATTGTCTATACGGAAGAAGTTGCCTCTCTCCAGGAAATGGTCGGTGAACTGGCGGTCTTGCGTAAACTTGTTTTCGAGCGTAGAACGCAGGATGTTGCTGGAAACGCCGTTGCTGCCATAGAGTGCATCCAAGGAGTTGGAAGCAGCCACATAGTTATAGACATAGAAACCGAAGCTACCGTGTCCGTTGATGCCCAAATCCCAATTCTTGTAGGACAGACGGGTGGACAGACCGCAATAGTAAGGGGCCTTGGAACTCTTACCAGTGACGTACTTGTTAGAGTCTTCTTCGCTAGAAGTGATGGAGCCGTCTTTGACAATGTATTTACCGTCCAGCGGCTGTCCGTTTTCGTCATAAGCTTGCTTCAGTAGATAGTAGGTATTCGGAGTCTCTCCTACCATGTGTACTTGCAGATAGCGGCCTGTACCTCCGGCGTTACCTGTCTTTACGTAGTTGCTCTCGTTGTCGATGGTGTTCAGCTTGGTAATCTTTGAGGCATTCCAAGTGAAGTTACCGCTGATGTTCCATTCCCAATCTTTGGTCTGGATGGGAACCAAGTTCACACCGATTTCAAGACCTTTGCTTTCCATATCACCGATGTTGGTTTCGATACGGTTGGTGAAGTTACTGCCGGCAGGTACAAAAATGTCGTTCAGCAGGTCTTTCGTGTTACGCCAGTAGTAGTCAATCGTACCCGAGATGCGGTTGTTCAAGAAACCGTAGTCGATACCGATGTTGTAAGTTTCCGTAGTCTCCCATTTAATGTTGGGATCGTAGCCGTTGGGGCGGTAGGTGGTGTACCACTTGTTACCGAACAAGTATCTGGACTCATCGTAAGATGCAGTATAGGTGGACAAATGCTGGTAGTAGGAACCGATGGACTGCTGGCCGGTCTGACCGTAGCTCAAACGGAGTTTTAGGTCGGACACTACTTTGTTGTCTGCAAGAAAGCCTCATCGTTCACACGCCATGCAGCGGCTACGGAAGGGAAGTAGCCCCAACGGGTCTCGGGCGAGAAGCGAGAAGAAGCATCGGCACGTAACGTAGCAGTCAGCATATAACGCTGTTTCCAAGAGTAGTTCAATCGACCGTAGAAGGAGAGCAGGTAGAGTTCAGCTTCCTCGTGCTTGGGAGAGGTAAGATCCTCACCCTTGGTGTCGGTAGTGGTATCATGGTTCTTGTACCAGAAACGTTGCCAGCCGTAACCAGCCATGGCATTGAGGTTATGGTCGTTGAAGTCTTTGGCATAGTTGGCGTAGAAGTCGAGTAGTGTATTGCGTTTGTCGTTATGATATGTATAACGCTTTCCGGTACCATCCTGTTCGTTGCCGGTGTACATGGCGGGGGCCAAGTCAGGCATGTTATCGTGTTTGTCTTCCGTCAGGAAATCATACCCCATGTTCAGGTTCAGTCGAAAGTCTTCAAAACCGTGTATTTTATAATCGAGGGCAATATTACCGATGGAGCGTTTGGTCTTGTTCTGCTTGTCGGCAAGTTCCAAGTCGGAGACGGGGTTTGAGGCAGCTAGCGTGATGGGGGTATTACTTACACCCATCCACATATAGTACCCCAAACCTACATTACCGTCATAGTTCTGATATACAGGGCGTGTAGGGTCGAAACCTACGGCACTTCCGATGACACTGGTGGAAACCGGCTTTTCGTCCTCGATGCTACCCTTGATATTGATGTCAACAGAGAGATGCTTGTCGAAGAACTTGGGCGACAAACCGATACTGGCATTGAGGCGCTGGTAGTTGTTGTTTTTCAACGTACCGTTCTGGTTGGTATAGCCCACGGACACGCGGTAAGGCATATTCTTCAAAGCACCAGTCATGGAGAGGTTGTGGTCTGTACCCATTGCCACGCGGTAGATTTCATCCTGCCAGTCGGTATTGACATCACCCAGCTTGAAAGCCTCCGGAGCATTGGCATACTTGGCAAAGGCTTCGCGATATTCGGAAGCGGAAAGTACATCCAGTTTCTTATACACATTGCCCACCGTCACGTTGGCACTGTAGCTGAAAGAGGGACGTGAAACACCGTCGGTGTTTCCTTTCTTCGTAGTGATAATGATGACACCGTTGGAGGCACGCGAACCGTAGATGGCTGTTGCCGAAGCATCTTTCAGCACGTCTACCCGTTCCACATCGGCCATATTCAGAGAAGACAGACCTAAGTCGGTAGGGATTCCGTCGATCACCACCAGCGGGTTGCTGTTGTTGATCGTGCCCAGACCACGGATTTTAATGGTTACATTGTCCCCCGGTTTGCCGGCATCGATAATTTGCACGCCGGATACTTTTCCCTGCATTGCCTGACCGATATTAGCTACCGGAGAGTCTTTGATGTCCTTCACTCCGACAGAAGATACGGCACCAGTTAAATCGCTCTTTTTCATCGTTCCGTAACCTACTACAACGACTTCGTCCAATACTTCGGTATCTTCCTGCAAGGTTACTTTCAGTGCGGTTTTTCCGTTCACCGAAACAGTCTGCGTCTTATAGCCGACAAAAGAAATGGTCAATGCGCTGTTAGCAGAAACATTTAATGAGAAGTTACCGTCGATATCGGTAATCGTGCCGTTCGTGGACTTGCCTTCTATCACACTGGCTCCGATCACCGGTTCGCCCGTGGCGTCCACTACATGTCCTTTTACTGTAATCTGCTGTGCGAATGCACTAAGAGATAGTAACAAGCCCCACATTATTAATAGGAGGCGATGTTCAAAGCCTTTCGACTTTATACTCTGTTCCATGTACATCAATTTAAAGTTAATATTAGGATTACTTTTTGTTTTCACTGAAACAAAAGTATCCACAATTAAATGCGCTTCTTTTGCCAGATAGCAAAAATATAGTGGTTTATACAGTACAAAACAGCATAAAACACTAATAATAAGAATATTATAGAATAGCGATCGTGCTAAAAAAGTAGTGGATTTCTTACTCTTCCACCTTCCCTATTTTCATTACTTTAGCCTCAAACTCATCCCGTTCGCCGAGTGCCTTGTTGCGGACACGTGTCCGGTAATTATAAATAGTGGTCACAGAGTAGCGGAGGAACTGGGCGATCTTGGTACTATCCGTAATCCCCAGACGAATCAGGGCAAAGATACGAAGTTCGGTATTCAGCAGTTCGCCCTGCTTGGGCTGCATCGGTTCGACAAGTAACGCATTAAACTCTTCCACAAAGTTAGGGAAGAGTTGCAGGAAGGTCATATCAAAGTTTGCGTAGAAGTCTTTCAGCTCTTCTTCGAGGAATTGGGAGGATTTAATAGCTTTATACAACTCTTCTACCCTGCCGGCAGCCGCAATCTTATTCAGAGAACGACGGTATAAGTCCATCTTATCCAGATAGGTGGAACACTGGTCCATGTAGCGGCCGATGTATTCCTCTTTAATATAGTTAGCTTCCGAAAGGGTTGGTTCATCTCTTTCAGTTGCGAATTGGAGTCATGAAGCTCACCGTTCAGCTCTTGCAGAAGCGTATTCGTGTCAATCACTTCCCGACGGGCAGCAGCCACTTTCTTCATCTGCTT
>ERZ860023.1086-NODE-1086-length-12169-cov-1.859749_pt1 | contig 12169 bp, 9 predicted proteins | sample MGYA00509983_ERZ860023 | MGnify/ENA primary metagenome ERZ860023 (study PRJEB30046, sample SAMN00715180) | human gut metagenome | study: EMG produced TPA metagenomics assembly of the A metagenome-wide association study of gut microbiota in type 2...
AGAAACGGAATTCACCGGAGATATATCTTGAGCAAGCATCGGCATGCCGCCCAGTATCAAACTTATTCCTGCTAAAAACAACTGTCTTTTCATAAGCATCAGGGTTCTAAAACAAACGTTCTTGATATTTCCTTCAAAGATAAGAATATTTCATTGATATTTCAGACTGAAACATTTGTGGCAGTGCACATACAATCCTAACAACCAACGTTTTAATAAAAACAAGAAACTAAATCAAGCCATAAAAAGATTAAAACGGCACCCATCGCAGTTCTTCCCTCCAACAGTTTTTTGTAACAACAATGCAACATATATGACACAAAAACACAACACGTATGTCCGAACTTTGTCGCCGACAAATCATTCGACAACAACAGATTATGAAAAAAAGTGCATTGACAGTACTGATTGCCCTGCTGCCGTTGGCCGCAATTGCCCAAACGCCCTCCATCAATGAGGACGGAAAAAAGATTGAAAAGGAAAAAATGGAAACCAAAGACTACCTGCCGGAAGTCCACGGAACCATCCGCGCCAAATACGAATATCAGACCACCATGGGTGCAGGACGTTTCGAAGTACGCAATGCCCGCGTCAGCGTGACGGGCAACGTATTGCCCAGCGTAGCCTACAAAGCCGAGATAGACCTCTCCGACGAAGGCCAAATCAAGATGCTGGATGCCTACGCCCGGCTTTTCCCGACAAAAGGACTAACAGTCACCGCCGGACAAATGCGCGTCCCCTTCACCATCGACGCCCACCGCTCGCCGCACCAGCAATACTTCCCCAACCGCTCGTTCATCGCCAAGCAAGTGGGCAATGTACGGGACGTGGGATTCACAGTAGGATATACCCTGCCTACCGATGTACCTATCACCGTGGAAGGAGGACTTTTCAACGGTTCCGGACTGACCAACCAGAAAGAATGGCACAAGGAAGTGAACTACTCCGCCAAAGCCCAGTTTCTCTTCACCAAAGGACTGAACCTGACACTAAGCGTGCAGAGTATCCAACCGGAAGAAGTACGCATGCAGTCCTATGACATCGGCGCTTACTACGAAACCGGCCGTTTCCATATCGAAGGCGAATACTTGTACAAGCAATATTCCGACAACGCTTTCAAAGATGTACACGCCGTCAACACCTTCATCAACTACGACCTGCCTCTACGAAAAGTATTCAACAAGATGTCTTTCCTGCTACGCTACGACATGATGACCGACCAGAGCGACGCCAAAACCGCCGATGAGGAAACCGGCAGATTGACAGTGACCGACTACAAACGCCAACGCCTGACGGGCGGCATCACCTTCAGCCTCAGCAAGGCATTCCGCACAGACCTCCGGCTGAACTACGAGAAATACTTCTATGCCAAAAACAGCATAGCGAAAGAGTCGGAACAAGACAAGGTGGTATTGGAATTGATGGTACGCTTCTGATATTTCCTGACTTCCCCTTGCTTTTTTCATTCCAAAAAGGTATATTTGGAATAAATTATTCCGAGCTATGGCAAATCCAATCATACCCGGCATACCGCAGACTGAACAAGACTTATTGTATAGTAAGCTGAATGCATACAATCAAGGGAGAGCCTCTTATAAGGAAGTGGGCGCCTATCTTGTCGTACTGCCCCGACCGGAGCATCTCCAATATACTTTATGGATTTACTCTCCACTGCCCGGAAGACAGTCCATCTTCTACATTTGCGACCTTTCCACCGACATTCACGAAACGCTGCGGATGGCAAGCACGCTATGCTTCTACTACCGCGCAGCCTGTTGCTTGTGGAGTACAATGCCAAAAGAATGCAGAGCAAAGGGGACGACATTATCTCCGTAGGCAAATACCACGGACACTTCCTGCACGAAATCCTCCGTATAGACCCTGCCTATCTTACGTGGATAGCTTTCAAATTCCAACCACGCATCCCCAAGCAGGAACGTTTTGTACAGATTGCCAAGATTTACCATTCGGTCCATCTCGACATACAACGGAGAAAAACGTACCAGACCACCAGCGGACGTTTTCTGGGGAAGGAAGGCGAAAAAGTGGAGAACCTGACGCTGACGGTGCTCAGCGTGCGACTGGAGGACAACCCCTACAAGACGCAGCTCAAAGGGACCACTCCTTATTTCTATGTGCGCCAGGTGCTGAAGCTGAAAGACTCCATCGGCAACTTCGTCAGCATCCGGCTGAATGCACGCACGGCAAGCCGGAAATCATGCCAGCTGCCCGCCGTGGAACATGCCTACCAGGTAGGGGAACTGATGGAGATAGCATCGGCACGCATCGCGCGTACCTATATAATAGGAAGTACGAAATACACCCGGTTGACACATGTGAAGCTGCACATCCCTACCGGGTAAAAGATTTTCTATCAGATACGAACCACACGCTGCATACGGCTGCTTTCCCAGCCTGCCTCTATCAAGCGGATGACTCCGACCACCTCGCGGGCATCGCTCTGCAAAGGTTCGCCGTGACAAATATGCCGATAGATATTCTCGTAAAAAGCTGCATAATCACCGGGAAGGCTTGGATAAGGTTCATGCACGATTCTACCGCCCTTTTCCGTATGAAGTATCCCCCAAGAGGATTTGTCCTCCTCGCCCCAGTGCGGAGTGACGGGCAATACGCCTTCGTTCAAGGCGGCTTCCTGCGGGTCGAAACCATATTTCACGTAAGAACCTTCCCTGCCGTGGAGGACGAAACGGGGTTCGCTCGCACACATCAGATAGCTGGATTTCAGCGTTATCTTTACTTCGGTTGCCTTTGAGGGGCGTAGCAAATGAATGATGAAGTAGTCGTCTACCTTGCTGTCCTTGCGCAACGTGGCAATATCTGCAAAGACGGCTTCGGGCATACCGAACAGCTGCACAGCCTGGTCTATGACGTGGGCGCCCAGGTTATAGGTCAAGCCACCGCCATCTTGTCCGGTTTCCTTCCAAGTATTCGGCTTGATAAAATTACGATAACGGGGGAAGGTGGATTCAAACTCCACCAGATGTCCCAGCAGGCCTTTGGACAGTATTTCCTTGACCGTCAGAAAATCGCCGTCCCACCGGCGATTCTGGTAAACGCTCAAGGTCAGCCCCCGGCTTGCGGCAAGTGCCACAAGCTCCTCAGCTTCTGCCACGGTGGTAGTGAAAGGCTTCTCCACAACCACATGCTTGCCAGCTTCGAGGGCGCGGCGGGCATACTCATAATGAGTGCTGTCCGGTGTGTTGATGACAACCAAATCCAACCCTTCCAGTCCGATAAGTTCCTCAAAACTCCGCACAATACAAGCGTCGGGATACTTTTCCCGGGAGAGTTCCTTACTGCGCTCCGTAACGGCAGTCAATTCAAAATGAGGGTTGGTGGAGATGAAGGGAGCATGGAAAACACGTCCCGACATTCCGTAAGCGGCTAATCCAGTTCTTATTTTGTCCATATGATATTCTTTTTTCTTTCCTGCAAAATTAATAAATCCAATGCTATAATTCAATGAACGGAGAGTGATAAAGTTTCAGCTGGGCAAGAAAGCTAAAATTCACAAACGAACGGTTCTTCGTTCAGAGATAGAGATTTTCGACCAAGGCGTGACGGATGTCCATAAAGCCAAATCATCTAATGTGGCCGGATAAGGGTATTCCTCCTTTAAGTCTGCTTCCAGAGCTTTCAACATGATGTAGTCCATCCCCTGATGATGGCTATCAACTTCCAGTGCCTTCCTACCCCACTGTTGCCAATAGGAATGTTCATAGCAGTCTATATAAGTACGGTCCGCCTCCCAAGTCTCATCGGGACTGCTCCCTTCTATATATATAAGCCGTCTGTCTCCCTGCCAGATTCCTTTCGTGCCTTGTATCTCGAAGTCCAAACTGCGCGGACGGGGCAAGGTGGTGTCGTGGGTCAGCGAGAGAAGGATGCCGTTTTCCGTTTCCAACTGAGTGATGACAACATCTCCCGTCCGTATCTCTACATCTGTATTTCCACCGAGGTCTTTGATACGCTGCAACATGCCCGCCGGTTTGGAGGCGAATGAGGTAAGACTTCTAATCCGGTCTTTCCGGTTGATGCCCGCAATCATGCAAAGGGGAGCCAGACCATGGGTGGGATAAAGGTCACCGTTCTCCTCTTGATAGAACTTGCTACGCCAGACGCTTTCCGTCTTTTCCCGATTTCCGATATTGCCCGCATCGTCCAGCAACAAGTGCCGCAGGTCGTGCCGATAGCCACCTCGCATGTAGACAATCTCTCCCAACAGACCTGATTCCACTATATTGAGAATGGAAAGGTTTTCGCGCATAAAAAGTGTATTCTCCAAAGGATATACGCGGCAGCCATGCTGCTCTGCCAGTTCCATCAAAGGAGTATATTCATCAATATAGAGCCCTCCCTTAATCTCCAACGCCACGTGGCACCCGTGCTCCACACATAGCAAGGCATGCTGCACATGGTATTGCCAGGGAGAGGCGATAAACACCAATTCCGGATGATGCTCCTTCAGCATATCAAGGCAGGCATCCTCCCCTTGGTTATAGCAAGGGATACCGGATATTTCCGACGACTTCACACCCGGGTCGGCAACTGCCTGAACCTGAAAGAAAGGTATATTCTGCAATAATCTAAACAGTTGTTTGCCACGGTATCCCACACCGATAAAAGCAGTCCTCACCTTATCCATCTTCCTATTTCTCTAATTTTACCAACTCTACAACTTTATGGGTTGCATCTATGCGATAGGACAACTGCGGAGTAATGCTACATAGCAACGACAGAAATTCATTCAGGCTTTCATCGCGCAAAGTCGCTTTGAAACTGAGCTGATGCAACTCCGGCGCTATCTGGAAGCGATAACCGAAATGCCGGGACAATTCTTCTTTCTTATTTTCCAGAGTATGCCCCTCAAAAACAATCTCCTTATGTTCCCATGCGTATATCTGGTTCAACGAACGCTTCTCTATCTTGTAAGTTCCGGAGCGGTTGTCATAGACAAAACTTTCCCCGGGTACCAACACCGCATTCTCGACAATACCTTCCACATCAATCTCCACCTTTCCATTTTTCAAGGTCACAATGTCCTCGGCTTCTTCCGCATAGGAAGAGACATTGAAATTCGTTCCCAGAACGCGGATGTCATAGTGACGGGTATGTACATAAAACGGTTTACCATTTTTATGCTTCACATCGAATATCGCTTCTCCCTCCAGCTGTACACCGCGTGCTTTCCGCCACTCCCCCAATGAATAGGTCAGTTTGGAACAAGCGTTCAGCAACACCGTAGAGCCATCTGGCAGCACAGTCCTGGCCTGCTGTCCTACTTCTGTTTCCAGAGTAACCAGCTCCACAGATGAACTGATACCGGAGTAATAAGCATTGGCCTGCCAGCCCACGAAGGCAACGACCACGACAACAGCGGCGTAAAGGAAGAAACGCCTCCATGACACATTCTTCTTTTTTGGAGGTGTGCCCGCCTGCTGTGACAGACCGGTTCTCTGAGCAAACTTCTGCCACTCGTGTTCCGTATCCGCTTCCTTGCAATCATTCTCATAATTGAGATATACATAAGAGTCCTTCAGCGAGAAAAGGAAGTCCTGATTCTCCTTCTTTTCCTTCACCCAAGCTATCAACTGCCGGGTTTCTTCCTCCGTCAGTTCATTCTTCAGGTATTTTATAAAATAATCTTCGTTTATCATCATCACATCGTTATTTAAACAAATCTTTGACAAATAGCAGAATTAATACGGGCAGATAATCACCCAATGATTTCTTAATTAGTTTGAGTCCGCGGTAAAGTTGGTTCTCAACGGTACGCACAGACAGATTCAGCACTCCGGCTATCTCGTCGCTACGCATTCCTTGGTTCCGATTCATCCTGAAAATGGTTTGGCACTGCTTGGGCAGCTTGTCAAGCGCTTCCAGATACCTCTTATTCAAATCCTTGAAATAAAGATCATTCAAAATATTATGCTCAGCCGTATAACTGGCAAGTTCTAGTTCCCGCAGGGTCATCGTCTCTATTTTAGAAAAGTTATTCAGTATGGTATCCCGGCGGATTTGTTTCACGCAGAGATTCTTCATAATGCGGAACAGGTAAGCACTGATGGCTTCGGGAGCATCAATATGAGTACGATGTTCCCAGAAGGCGATAAAGCACTCCTGGACAATGTCCTTTGCCTTGTCACTGTCATGCAACAATCCGTAGCAAAAGACGTACATCCTGGGATGGTACTTTTTGTACAACCACTCAAAAGAAGCGGCATCCCCCTGCTGTATTTTGGAAAAGAGAATATGTTCTTCCATGTATCCCCTCCTTTTCAAGTATAGTTATTCATAGGCATAACAATATGAACCAGATTATCAAAACGGGTTAATAAAAAAGGGACCAGAACATTAAAGAGCGTCCAAATATAAAGGTTTCCATATCATCTGCCAAAAAAAAGGAGTTTTTTAACGAGGTGCAGGAACAATATTCATCATGAATGTTAATAAATGTTTTATTTCTATTTTCAAATGAGTAATTCTATATTTGCCGGACTCTTTAATTAATAAAGGCCTTAAAACATTAAAGAGAAAAATTATTATTAACTAAAATCTAATTCATTATGGGAACATACTGGTCACAGAATGCCCTGACAAGATGTCCAAAAGGACTTTGTCTTCTATTACTGCTTATTGCAGGCATATTCCCTCTTGCTTCTCATGCACAGAATGCAGGTATCAACATCAACCTGACCGACAAACCTCTATCCGCATTCATTCAAAGCATTGAACAGCAGACAGACTTTAAATTCTTCTATGAACAACAACAAGTAGACGTGAAACAGCATGTCACTGTAAATGTACGGAATGCATCCATTAACGCCGCCCTGGAACAAGCTTTGAGGAATACGAATATTGCCTATTCAATCTCCGAAAAACGAATTCTTCTAACCCAAAAACAAGATAACGCCCCGTCGCAGTCTGGTAAGGTCATACTTGCCAAAGGACAAGTGACGGACAAGAACAGTATCCCCGTCATCGGTGCAAACATTCTTGTCAAAGGCAGTACTCTAGGATGCATTACCGACATAGACGGTAATTATTCACTGGAAGTACCTACCGGAAGCACACTCGTTGTCTCTTATATAGGGTACACTACCCAGGAAGTGACCTTAAAGAACAACAAGTTCCGGCAGATTGTGCTGGAGGAGGACAGCAAAATGTTGGATGACGTGGTAGTGGTAGGATACGGTACGGTCAAGAAACGCGACTTGACGGGCTCTGTGTCCAGTGTAAAAGGAGACGACCTAAACTTGAACGGCGTATCTTCCATCGGACATGCACTCGAAGGTAAGGCTGCCGGACTCTATATCCGCCAGAACAGCGCACAGCCCGGTGGCGGTCTGGACATTCTGGTCCGCGGTGCCGGTTCCGTCAATGCCAGCAATGACCCGCTCTATATCGTAGACGGTTTCCCCATCGCTAAGCTGGACCAAGCCTCGGGTGGAGATGCCAAAATGGACCCGGGTACACAAGGAATCCTAAACTTCCTGAATCCGAACGATGTAGAATCCATCGAAGTGCTGAAAGATGCCAGTGCCACTTCCATCTACGGTGCACGTGCTGCCAACGGTGTCGTTATCATCACCACCAAAAGAGGTAAGGAGGGGAAAGCCCGTGTGAACTACTCATACAACTACTCTTTCCAGAAATACACAGACAATTATGACCTCTTGTCTCTGCAAGAATGGATGGTAGAAAAGAACAGCACCACCTGGGAATCCTGGTTATGGAACAACAACGTGTCCCCTTGGGGAAACAGAACGCTGGAAGAAGCACAAGCCAATCCTGCCAACGGAGTGGCATACAGCCGACCTTACTCGGACAATGACATTGCAGGCGCCGGCCCCGGAACTGACTGGTTGGGACTGATTACACGCGACGGACAGATACAGGAACACAACGTCAACCTGCAAGGTGGTAGTGAAAGTACGCAATACATGGTGTCGTTCAACTATTACGACCACCAGGGTATCGTCAAGAATTCCGGTATGACTCGTTATACTGCCAAAGCAAACATTGACCAGAAGTTTCTGAACATCTTCAAGGCAGGTCTGAACCTTACATTGACCCGCATCGACAACGACAACACTCAGTTAGGTTCCGGGCAATTCGAAAACTCCGGTATCATTCGCTCTGCCATACAGATGGGTCCCAATATCCAGGCGTATGACGAAGCAACCGGTACGTATCCCATCAACCCCTTACTGGGACAACAGCCCAACCCCTACTCCTTGCTGAACAATACGGACAAAGGACGTACTGACCGCCTCTTGGGTAATATCTTCATCGAAGCAAAACCCATCGCAGGACTGACACTGCGCGTCAACGCCGGTTTGGACCACGCCAATGTGGACCGCAAAACCTACCAGCCCCGCAGCACGCTGAACGGAAAGAATCTGAATGGTGTAGCCTACATCTACAATACCGACAACAACCAGTATCTGATGGAAGCAACTGCCACCTATCAGCGCACTTTCGCAGATATCCACAGCATCAACCTACTGGCAGGCACCTCTTACGAAAAATTCAATTATGACGCATCGGAACTGGGCAACAACAATTTCATCACAGATGCATTCCTCTGGAACAACATGGATGCCGGTACAGGTACCAAAATCACCAAATCCACCTCTACCGAGAATAAGATGATGTCCTACTTCTTCCGTGCCGGATACATTCTGAAGAACCGCTATCTGCTGACAGCTACACTGCGTGCCGACGGTGCCAGCGTATTTGCCAAGAACAACAAATGGGGATATTTCCCATCGGTTGCAGCTGGATGGACCATGAGCGAAGAAAACTTTATGCGCAACATTGACTGGCTATCCAACCTCAAACTGCGTCTCAGCTGGGGACAGACCGGTAATGCAGACATCAGTACCAATGCCTTTGCCAGCTACGGAGCACAAGGCAGCTGGATAAACTCCGACTACAAAACGGTAAGCGGCGTCATGAAAAGCCGCCTTGAAAATCCAGACTTGAAATGGGAAACGACAACTGAATGGAATCTCGGACTGGACTTCGGCTTCTTGAAGAGTCGCATCACTGGTTCTGTGGAACTCTACCAGAGAGTGATTTCGGACCTGCTGAACTACAAGCCCCTGAATACCTATCAGGAGGTGAAGCAAGTAATGGCAAACATCGGCAAGACGCAGAGCCGTGGTATCGAAGTCACCTTGAATACCCGCAACATTGTCACCAAAGACTTCTTCTGGGAAACATCACTGACGTATACCAAATACAAAGATCGCTGGAAAGAACGCACTCCGGACTGGAAACCGAACGTATATGAGAAAGAGACAGACCCGATACGAGCCATCTACTCCCGCCGTGCCGACCATATCATGCAGATAGGTGAAGAAGCTCCTACCGCACAGCCGGACCTGCGTCCGGGACAGATTGTCATCAAGGACCTCGACGGCTATGTACGCGATGAAAACGGCAACCCGAAAGTGGATGAGAACGGTCGCTTCATGCTGCTGGGACGCCCCGACGGCATCATAGACGAAGCCGACACCGAACTTATCGGTACGTTGGACCCGGGCTGGATGGCAAGTATGACCAATACATTCAAGTACAAAGGTTTCGACCTCAATATCATGTTCAACGGTATGTTCGACCGCATCATGCAGGACCCCACTGAAATGGATTTTGGCGTAAACGGCGGCGGAATCGCCCAAAGCGGCTACAACATGTTGCGAACCATCAAAGACAGATGGACCTTCGACAATCCGTCGACCACACGTCCCAGCTCTTACTACATCACCGGAACTAACTATACGGCAGGAGACTTCTTCTACCAGAAAGCCTGGTTCATCCGTCTGCAGAACATCAGCCTGGGATATACACTGCCCAAGTCTTTACTGGCAAAAACTAAGGTGCTGAGTAATGTACGTTTCCATGCTTCCGTCAACAACCTGTTTGTCATCACTCCCTATAAAGGCCTTGACCCCGAAACAGATGCTTATGCGGCAGCCTATCCCAATGCACGTACCTTCAGCTTCGGTGTAGATGTTTCATTCTAATCATTTATAAAAAGTATTCTTATGAAAAAGTACTGTAAACTATTTATATTGGCAGCAGCTCTGATGGGAGGCTTGTCTCTGAACAGCTGCATAGACCTTGACCCCATAGACTATTCCGACATCAATCCGTCCAATTTTCCACAAACGGAAACAGACGTTGAGTCGATGGTCAACTCATGCTACTACTCTGTACGCTCCAGCTGGTTCGACGGGCTCTTCTCAACCAGTGAACGCGGAGTAACCGTAGTAAACGACCTTACCACAGAAATTCTAACCTGCAAATCCGGTTTCCTGAAAGACGTATCCGACCTTAATTTTTTCCCAACCACCGCCGACCTTACCCGCTTCTACTACACAGATACAGATGCATACAGCGACGGTTGGCTCAATGACATCAGCCGCTGCACCTCCGTACTGGCACAGATTGAAGCATGCGACTTCCTGAGCACGGAGAAGAAACAACGCTACGCTGCGGAAATAAGATGTGCCCGCGGACTCATTTCCTATACCTTGTACGACATGTTCGGTCCACTGGTCATAGCTCCGCTGGAAGTACTGGAAAATCCCACAGTGGAAAAGCCGCTGGCACGCCTTTCCAAAGAGGAAATGGTAAAGTTCATAGAAGAAGACCTGATCTTTGCAGCTAGCTACCTGCCCACCCCAGCAGAAGCCGAATACGGCAGATTCAGCCAGGGACTTGCCAATATGCTCCTCATCAGGCTCTATCTGCACGAGAGCCCAGACGACAAGAGTTACTACACAAAAGTAGAAACGATTGCCCGCGAACTGATGAGTTCGTCTTACGGTTACCGCTTGTCTGCAGACTATACGAAGATGTTTGAGATAGGTGGACAAGGTAAGAGCAATACGGAAATAATATGGGCAATCCCCGTCAACACGGAAGCAGTAAGCTGGAATGACTGGCACATGTTCGTACTGCCCACCGACTTTGCAGACCATGGTATGGCAAGTGGATACGAATGCGTGAACAGCACCTGGTATTTCTATGATAGCTTTGAGGAAAATGACGTCCGTAAGACTTATCTGGTGACTTCTTACCAGGCTCAAAACGGTGACATCGTAGATCGTGAGAACCCCAGTTCACACCTTGAGTTAGGTCCTATTCCATTGAAATACGGCTACGACACCAACGTCACTGGCAATGGAGGCAAAAGTTCTATCGACCCGATTATCTACCGTCTGGCAGATGTGTATCTGACACTGGCAGAAGCGCTCTATCTGAAACCCGGCTCATCTGCTGCGGATAAGGAAGAAGCGATGACCCACATCAACACCATCCGCAACAGAGCCGGACTGGATGGTATCAGCAACAGTGAGGTCAATACGGAAGAAAAGTTCGTGGAAATACTACTGAAGGAAAGAAGCCATGAACTATGGTGTGAGAACGGACAATACCGTGCCGACTTGATTCGCTTTAACAAGTTCGTGGAACATGCCGAAACGGTAAAAGGTACGGCCTATGCCAACAAGAACAAGGAATTATATCCGTTACCACTCTCGGCTATCAACGACGGTAAGGGATTGGTTACACAGAATCCCGGTTATTAATATCCATTGCTCCTCGTCCCCATTCAGGAGATTGGGGAATCATTTAAATACAATATCCTATGAAAACAAGATATACTTTTCACACAGTATTACTGATAGCCCTATTGCTTGGCGGCCTCTTCCATTTCTCCGCCTGCACCTCTGACTCAAAGAGAGCCGAAACACAGATAAGTGTCTCCACACCACCCCGCCCTGCCGGACAGACCGATGTAGTGGGGCTGACCTGCGAACCTATCGAAACCGTGCGCATCGGATTTATCGGTCTGGGCGCCCGGGGTACCGAAGCCATCCGCCGCTTCACCTATCAAAAAGGAATCCAGGTAAAGGCTCTGTGCGACTTGAACCAGTTCCGAGTGGACAGCTGCCAAAACATGCTGAGTCGCGCCAACATGCCCGAAGCAACCACCTACTACGGCAGTGAAGATGTCTGGAAACAAGTGTGCGAACGCGATGACATAGACCTTATCTATATAGCCACCGACTGGATACACCATGCTCCCATGATGATTTATGCTATGGAGCACGGAAAACACGTGGCTTTTGCAGCA
>ERZ860023.1088-NODE-1088-length-12162-cov-1.938465_pt1 | contig 12162 bp, 9 predicted proteins | sample MGYA00509983_ERZ860023 | MGnify/ENA primary metagenome ERZ860023 (study PRJEB30046, sample SAMN00715180) | human gut metagenome | study: EMG produced TPA metagenomics assembly of the A metagenome-wide association study of gut microbiota in type 2...
GCAACGGCTACGGCAACATTACTGTGGAGCTGGACAAGCATGCCGATGTCGAGGCAGTCCGCTTCGAAGCTTCCACCATCATCCGGCAGACGTGGCCCCAATTGCCCGAAGGTGTCAGCTATCCCACCATTCACATGAAAGTGCCCGACGAGAACGCCTCACGCCCTTTCATGTCCTTCACACTGAATGCCCCTTCCACTCCAATATTGATTCAGCAGTATGCCGAGGAGCATATCAAGCCGCGGCTGGCAAATATTCCGGGTATCTATAAGGTGGAACTCAGCGGTGCCACGCCCATGGAGTGGAGACTGGAATATGACAGTGAACAGTTGCGCTTGCTGGGTGTGACCCTATCGGACATCAGCGAGGCAGTACAGCGGCATTACCGGAAGGAATTTCTGGGTACGCACAATGTGGATACAGGTAACGGTAGCCGGGAATGGATACGCCTGACACTGGTGCCGGAGAGCAACTCCCTTGGTTTTAATCCTGCTGCCATCACCGTGACGGCTACCGACGGGAAACTGCTCCGCTTGGACGAACTGGTGTCGGCTGTCCGTATGGAGGAGGAGCCGCAAAGCTATTACCGCATCAATGGGCTGAATTCCGTCTATCTATCCATTACTGCGGAAGAAACTGCCAACCAGTTGCAACTGAACCGTGCCGTGATGGACGAGATGGAAGCTGTTCGGCAGGTACTTCCTGTCGGATATGAAGTGCATACCAGCTATGATGCGACCGAGTACATACGGGAAGAACTGGACAAGATTTACTTCCGTACCGGTTTGACGGTACTCATCCTGCTTGTATTCGTATGGCTCATTACTCGTAAGTTGAAATATCTTTTTCTGATAGTTACCAGCCTGGCTGTAAATATAGCGGTGGCACTTATCTTCTACTACCTCTTCGGACTTGAGATGCAGCTTTATTCGCTGGCGGGTATCACTGTCTCGCTGAATCTGGTGATAGACAGTACCATTGTCATGACCGACCACATTCTGCATCGGCGTAATCTCAAGGCCTTCCTGTCGGTGTTGGCGGCAACCCTCACTACGATGGGTGCGCTTGTCATCATTTTCTTCCTTGACGAGAAGATACGGCTCAACCTGCAGGACTTTGCAGCGGTAGTGATCATCAATCTGGCTGTTTCCTTGATGGTGGCGTTGTTCTTTGTTCCGTCGATGATTGAGAAGATAGGACTGGTGAGGCGGATTACGGGGAAGAAAAGGCGTCTTGTCTTGCCGGGGCTGACGCAAACATTCAAAACAAGGTCGGGACGGATTTTCAGACGTTTCCCCGTTTATTTCTCCTGCTGCTACTCTGCTCTCATCCGTTTTCTGTGCCGTTGGCGCTGGGCTGTATGCCTGCTGTTACTGTTGGGTTTCGGTCTGCCCGTTTTTCTGTTGCCCGACAAACTGGAAGGAGGGGGAAAATGGGAAGCTGCTTACAATAAGGTATTCGGTTCGGATACCTATAAGGAGTCGGTGAAACCCGTTGTGGACAAGGCGCTGGGCGGCAGCTTGCGGCTTTTCATACAGAAGGTGTACGAAGGCAGTTACTTCACCCGTAATGAGGAGGTGGTGCTCTATGCCAACGCCAACCTTCCCAATGGCAGCACCCTCGAGCAGATGAACACTTTGATGAAACGTATGGAGACCTACCTCAGCCGGTTCAAGGAAATCAGGCAGTTTCATACTTCCATTTACAGCCCCCGGCGTGCCAGTATGCAGATTTATTTCAAGAAGGAAGCCCGGAACAGCGGTTTCCCCTATACACTGAAAGCCAATATGATAAGCAAGGCACTGGAACTGGGAGGCGGCAGCTGGGGCATCTACGGATTGCAGGACCAGGGGTTCAGTAATGACGTCCGCGAGAGTGCCGGCTCCTACCGCATCAGGATGTACGGCTACAACTACGACGAACTCTATGAGTGGGCGGAGAAGCTGAAGGCCAAGCTGCTGACGCACCGGCGTATCAAGGAAGTGCTCATCAATTCGGAGTTCTCCTGGTGGAAGGATGACTATCAGGAATTCTACTTCAACCTGAACAAGGAGCGCATGGCGCAAGAGGGCATCGACGCGCAAGTGCTTTTCTCTGCGGTGCGCCCCATCTTTGGCAAGAATATGGAGATTGGATCGGTAGCGGCCAGCAGGGGATGGAGAAAATCAAGCTCTCTTCCCGCCAGTCTGCCGAATATGACATCTGGGCGATGCAGTTCTTTCCCTATGGAGTAGGAAACGGCAAGCATTACAAGCTTTCCGAACTGACTACTGTGGAAAAGGGACAGATGCCGCAGGAGATTGCCAAAGAAAACCAGCAGTACCGCCTCTGCCTGCAATACGAATATATCGGCTCCAATGAGATGGGCAACAAGATACAGAAACGTGACCTGGAGGAGTTCAACAAACTGTTGCCGATGGGTTATACAGCCGAGTCGGACAGCAACAGTTGGTCATGGGGCGAGAAGGACAACCGCCAATACCTGCTTCTGCTGGTGGTGATAGCCATCATCTTCTTTACGACCAGCGTTCTGTTCAACTCCCTGAAGCAGCCGCTTGCCATCATCTTTGTGATTCCGGTTTCTTATATCGGGGTATTTCTTACTTTCTATTGGTTCCGGCTGAACTTCGACCAGGGCGGTTTTGCGTCGTTCGTCCTGCTGTGTGGCATCACGGTGAATGCCAGCATCTATGTCCTGAACGAGTACAACAGCATCCGACGTCGTTTCCCCCGTCTTTCCGCTCTTCGTGCCTACGTCAAGGCGTGGAATGCGAAGGTCGTTCCTATTTTCCTCACGGTAGTTTCTACCATTCTGGGATTTATCCCTTTCATGATAGGTGAGGACAAGGAGGCTTTCTGGTTTCCATTGGCGGCGGGTACCATTGGCGGACTGGTGATGTCCGTCATCGGCATCTTCTTTTTCCTGCCGGTTTTTGTGCTGAAACGGCGTGATTTTCTTAGGAAATGATTACTTTTGCTCGATTTTGTTACCTGAATGGATACTTGAATTTTAAATATGGAAAGTGCGGAGTACTCTTTGGATGAGTTATTATGTCAGTCTCTTCTGTTGTTTCGTCAGTATCGGTTTTATGATGCTCCGGAATGTGGAGAAAAAGCATTCCGGATGTTGGAGGAAGCCCATGTATGGATGGGGCGTACGCAAGAGTGTGTGGATATGGCGAAATGGGGGTGCGTGATAGAGTGTCTTGCGCAGAAATACTACATAGAAGATGATACGGATGCGATTCTGGAAGAAATTGATGCTGCCTTGGTTGCGCATTGGAAGAGGATAGAGAAAATCCATGCAGAAGTCACCACCGTTTATTTATGGCTGGGGTACTATTTCCTGCTACGTTTCAGAAACCGGGAATCCCGTTCCCATTCCCGTTGTAAACAGATAATGTCCAGCTTGTTGTGTGCTTTGGTCGAAATCTTCCGTAAGGTGGAGAAGGGGGGAGCCCCGACAGAAGTCTTGTCACATCTTTCGGTAGATGTTTGGGGAGAGACCGTCTGCTGGATGGAGCAGGTACATGATTCCCGTCTTTGCGAGAAGCAGTCGTCAGCTTTGCTGGCACAACTCTATAACCTGAAAAGTGTGGAGTTGGAAAAAGGTCTGGGAAAGCAGGATGCTTTGCTCCAGCAGATTCTGGAGTTTTATTGCTTTTAAGGGAAAATTATCTCTGCTTAGTTTTATCATTTCTGCTTCCACACTTCCACCCACTTCCTGCATCCCTTTATTCATCGGCATTACAAGTGCTGTGGAAGCAACTCAAAAAGGTGGAAGCAACTTTTGCTTCCACAGCGGAAATACGCCGGAAAGTAAGTTAATGTCTTGTTTGTTAGTGTATTAATAGAATGTACAGTATTTTGCAAATATCTTGTTTACACGATATGCGTTTCGTGTAAACACGGTATTAATTCGTAAAAGACCGTTTACCGATAGACTGCAGCTGGGCTCATAATAGGAATAAGATAGGTGCACAGTATGGGGAAACTATGAGTATAATAGGTGTTCAACGGGCATGAGGCACCTTGTTGACGGTCGTTAGTCGAGTGGTTGACGGCCGTTGGCAGAGCGCATCACGGCCGATAGGCGCTGATAACTCCGTACAGAAAATGGAAAGGAAGCCTATGTAAGGGGAAACAAGCTCTGAGCTATTTGTTTTGTTTGCTACATTTATCTTGTTTTTGTACATTATTGAAGCGGTTTTTTGTATCTTTGAAGGGAGGGGCTGTAAAAAGCTTGTTCTCATCCAAAGTTTAATTATATATACATGGATTATGAAGCGATGTATAGTACTGTTCATAACATTCTGCTGTGCAGTTGTTTCTAATGCGCAGACAAATGGCATTGTGACTGATGGGGAAAAAGGATTGCCGTTGGCTGGTGTGAATATTTATCTCCAAAAGGATTCTGTGTATACGCAATGATAATCTGGTAAAGAACATGTTCATATGAAAAAACTGTTATATCTTGGGCTTTTGTCCGTTTGTGTACTGTTAGGTTCTTGCGTAGAGAAGAACGTATCCAATGTTTTTGATAAGGTAGAGAGGTATATGGATGTATATCCTGACAGTGCATTGCTGCTGTTGGAGCAAATTCCTCATCCGGAGGAGCTTCGTGGGAAGCAGCGGGCGGACTATGCATTGCTGCTGACGCAAGCACGTGATAAAAACTATCTGGATAGTTTGCAGTCGGATTCGTTGATAAAAATTGCGGTAGATTATTATAAGAATGGGGAGGATAAGGTGAAAGCGGGGAAGGCATTGTTTTATTATGGTAAAGTGGCAGCTTTGCAAGATAATGATACATTGGCTATACAAGCTTATTTGAGCGCTTTGGCTAAATTGGAGAAGACGGAAGAATATAAGTTGCAGGGATTTGTACATGAATATATCGGTGTTTTGAATACGGACAGAAAGCTATATAAAGATGCTCTCGACAATTATCAAAGTTCAGCGTATTGTTTTCAAAAGGCTGTTGATACTTTAGGAGTTATATATGTTTATCGGGATATTGCTCGTATTTATTATGTAGAACAGAAATATGACAGTGTTTATAATTACATTAATCGTGCTTTGTCCTTGTGTGAGAAAAAGAAAGGATGTATCAGTTTTGAACGGGTAATCCCTTCTTTATTACAAGTAAAAGGGATTGCCAAAAGAAATGAAGGGGATTTGGGAGATGCAATAGCCCTGTTGAAAACTGCGGTAGAGACTGAACAAGATAGGCATTCTATGCATCACTGTTCAATGTCATTGGGGAATATTTATTTGAATCTAAATAAGTTGGATGAGGCTGGAAGATGTTTCGCTTTAGCTTTGAATTCTGAAAATCCTCGTACTCTGGCGGGTGCATATCACTATTTGTATCTGTTGGAAAAGAAACAGAAAAAGTATGCAATGGCTCTCTATTTCAAAGAAAAGTCTGATTCGTTGTTAGTCATTGAACGGGATGCTAAACAAACATCTCAAATTTTGACTTTGCAACGTAAATATGAAAGAGGAAAACTTCTTTTAGAAAAGCAACAGGTTGAACGTGAAAAGCAAATACAGCTTTATTTTTGGATAGCAGTAGTCTTGTTTATTATACTGCTATGCATTGTTTTGTATTTTCTTTTGAGAAAGAGATATGAAGGACTGTTCCGGAAGAATATGCAAATAATAGAAGAAAATGAGTGCATGATTAAACGATATGTTTATGAACTTGATGTGTTGAAACAAAGGGCAGGTGAGATGGCAGAAACAAATAGAGAGAAGATTGCTAAATTGAACCAAAAGATTTTGCTATTGGAGAGTGAGAATAAAAAAATAAGTGAAAATGTATGTGTAAATGGCGTTTATCTCTTGGAACAATTGAAGAAGGAAAAGCTGATTGTGAAGAATATGACCAACCAGGAGAAAGAACAACTCCTTGAATATATAGATTTAATATATGGTAATTTTATTTCTCGGTTAAAGAAAGATTTTAAATTAACTAGTGGCAACTTGATGTTGTTGGCTTTGCTTAAAGTCGGTTTCACTTCCAGTGAATTGATGTTCACTTTTGACTGTGAGATGAATTCCATTTTTACGAAGAAACGGAGGTTGAGGGGAATCTTAAGTTTGGATACAAATGATAAATTGGAAGAATTTGTAGCTCTTTACTAGAATAATCGCTTGATTTTCGTCCACTAATTTAGAAATGTTTTTACTGTCATCTTATTGGTGTATAGAGTATTGACTTGTCTTGTGTTGTCCACTCGTATTTTCTCTAAGAAGTGATTGAATGGCTATCTTTGTAACATTCAAAACTAAAGATACTATGAAATCATTTTTTATTTTGTTAAGTTTATACTACTTTCTTGTAGTAAATGTAGTAAGTGCAGATTCAGTTACTTTTCCTTCGAGAGTAGAAATCGTCATGGATGAGGATTTTGATTTACCGGGTGGTCCGGGGAATGCTCATCGTTCTATTCCTTCAGCTACTCCTTTTTTAGCATTTTTGAATGATGACCATTCCATTGATTTGGAATTCTATCAATCGATAGGTGAAGTGGAAATTGCAATTTCTCAGAATGGGAATGTTGTTTACTCCTCTGCTGAGAATATAGACTCTCCTATATTAAGAAAAGTACAGTTACAGCAAGGTTTAGGTGGTGATTTTTTACTTGAGATAAAGGGCGCGGATGGGGCTTATGCATTCGGTAGATTTACTGTTCATTGATTTGATAATGAATATATAACACTATGAAACAAATCTCATTTTGCATCACTTGCATGAACCGGCTTATTATCGACGAAGTCATAGTGGGAATATGGTTTTTAGGTTAGCGAGTCGGTATGTAATCTGGATGCAGATAATTATCTGGGGAAAGGCTTTGCAGAGTTCGTGATGAAGAAGTTTGAGAATGAAGAAAATATATTCTATATCAGTACTCTTTGTAAACGTGATGTTTTTGGACGAATATGTTTGAAGAAGCGAGGCTTTATTGCAATGAAAGGTTATAATGAGGCTTTGGTAGGCTATGGATTTGAGGATGCAGAATTTTATGATGGTCTGGAGTCGTAATCAGGATATGAAGTCGGGTGAAACTTGTTCGTTTTTAGCTAAAGAAAAGATTGTATAACGCTTCTTTTTAGTAAGAAGCATAATAATTATTTACGTATGAAAAAAAAATTGTAGTGTATGTCTTGATGGCTTTTATAGCTCTATTTTTAATATTTAGATTCGTGTCTATATCAAATAACATAAGTCTGCAAAGAGGAATTGTTAGAAGTGTATCTGCTACAGAGCATAATGATATTGTAATAGAGTTGGAGAATGATTCTTTTTATTATATAAATAGAGGTATGGAAAGTGAAATAAATTATGAATGGTTTCAGAATTATTTGCCAGGCCATGAAATAGAGTTGTATATTCAAAATGAACATTTATTTGGGTCAAATAGTAATCGTATTGTTGAAGTAAGCATAAATGATTCTTGCATATATAAGAAGTGATTTATATTTATTCGCAAGAAAACAGTTGTATGCCAAGAAGGTGATAACTTGTTTGATAAAGAGAACAATCAGCATATTCAAATTCGGGGAGTTAGTTCGGATGGATGTTTTTTTGCTTTATTACAACCGGATGAACTTAGCGATGATAATCAACAGAGAATGGGAGTTGAAGAAGAAGGTAACCCCATAATAGCTGTTCTTTATTAAGAAGTTGATATAAAGATGAAACTGTTTTCCCATGAAGTGTGAAAAATATATCTATGAATAGTTCGTAATTCATTTGTTTTTAGTATGTTTGTGCTATTCGTATATATAGTATGAAATACTAAGGAAGAGAATGTTCTTAATGAAAGTATGAAAAGAAGAGTTAAAGCATTGACTGTTGTTTTGGCAATATGTCTTATAACTGTTTTTATTCGATGTCAGTCGAATGAAACTCCTATTCAGCAACTTGTAGTTGTTGTGAATGGGGATTCTATTGAGATGGTTTTTGTGAAAGGAGGTACATTTATGATGGGATGTACAGATGAGCAGGGATGTGACTGTGAGGATAACGAGAAACCAGCACGTAAGGAGTCGGTATCTGATTTTTACATAGGAAAATATGAAGTTACTCAAAGGCTGTGGAGGGCGGTTATGGATACTGATTCCATTTTGCCGTTTAATGGGGGATGCGAAGATTGCCCGATGGAAAATGTAAGCTGGAAAAATGCGCAGGAGTTTATCGGTAGATTAAATGCTATGACCGGTAAAACATTTCGTCTTCCGACTGAGGCCGAATGGGAATACGCAGCGCGTGGTGGACACAAAAGTAAGCACTATAAATACAGTGGCAGCAATCAGGTAAGTGAGGTGGCTTGGTATGTTGGGAATTCCTCTGGCGGACAATATGGAGAAGCTGGAACTACCCGTCCGGTAGGTCTGAAAAAAAGCAATGAATTGGGATTGTATGATATGAGTGGCAATGTTTGGGAGTGGTGTGGTGATTTGTACACTAAAGAATACAAGCAAGGTGGTAAGTCTATCCATCCGGGATGGCCTTTTGAGGGTACTTATCTTTTTTTCCGCCGAATATTGCGAGGTGGAAGTTGGGGAGGAACAGCAAAGGGGTGTCGGGTGTCGTACATTGATTACGACATTGAGAATTATAGTGACGAGTATGGAGGTTTTCGCCTTGTGATGGAGCCGGAATCGATTAAAAATGTAATTAATGATGATAAGTGATATTTTACTACTTTCAGAGTAATGAATAGAAATGGTATGAGATATATGTGGAAATTCTTTTTATTATTGATGTTGGTTGTAACTTCGTGTTCCGAAAAGCAGATTGATGGCAATGTAATTAATGTTGCGGAAGCAATGAGTAGATTGTCAGAAGGACAATCTGTACAAAATTTGTTTTCCAGCATAAGTTATATTCCTTTGGAGACTAATGAGCAGGCTATTATAGGAAAATATCCGGAGTGCATAATTATGGATAGTGCGATATTGGTATCTTCTGTCCATCAGAATCTGAAGCTTTTTGACCGTACTAACGGGAAGTATATTCGGGATATTGGACACGTAGGTACTGATCCGGAAGGATATGCAAAGGATTCATGGGGGAAAGTGAGCTTTTGGGCTGATACGGTTCGGAGAACCGTTTATCTATTGGGATGGAATAATGATTTCCTACTATATGGATTTGATGGGAAATATAAGGATAGAATTCGATTGCAAGATACAGTCAATTGTATTCTGTCCCAAAATTACTATTTGATGGATGCGGACAGAATTTGGGGACATAATAAAATGAAACTCTCTCCGGAGACGCCATCAGTCTTTTATATGGATAGAAATACGATGTCATTGACCGGTATTGCTACATGGAATTCAGCCCTGCTTCCCATGGATGAGGTTTTGTCGGTTTCAAATTTGTTGGGGGGCAATGTTGCTTATGGAGGTGACTTGGCAATGGCAGAATTTGTTGGTGACCGGAAATATTATACGGCAATCAATAGCCCTTCGTTATGGAAATCTAAGGATGCCATCCGAGTGAAACAAGCTTTTAATGATACTATCTATACTATTTCAGAGCAGGGACTTACTCCATATCTGGTTTTTGAACTGGGTGAGTGGCACTGGAGTGAGCAGCAGCAATTGGATGTAGAAGGATGTGATAAAAAAATAGCCATAGACTATATTCTGGAGAATGCAGAATACATCTATTTCCATTTTCATACAAGCTTATATTTAGAAGAAAGCCAGTCATATTGTGGATTTTACCATAAGGAAAAGAAAACTGTTGTTTGCCAAAAGGGTGATAGCTTATTTGATAAAATGAATAATCAGCATATCCAAATCAGGGGAGTCACTTCGGATGGACATTTTTTTGCTTTGTTACAACCGGATGAACTCAGTGATGATAATCAACGGAGAATGGGAGTAGAAGAGGAAGGTAACCCTATTATGGTCATGCTTTATTAAGTACTTATTCCGTCGTCTTCCCCCTTGCATCCAAATACCCTCTTTTAAACATATCCACGAACAGAAAGAATAGTGATAAGAGCAGTGGCCCGAAGATGACACCCATGAATCCGAAAAGGGACAAGCCGATTACAACTCCGAAGACAGTGATAAGCGGATGAATGTCTGCCATTTTCTTCTGGATGATGAAGCGTATCAGGTTGTCGAGCTGTGAAATGACTGCACCGCCATAGATGGCCAGGCCGATAGCTTGAACCCAGTTGCCTATCAATGCCATGTAGACAGCTATCGGAAACCATACCAGCGCTGTTCCTACCATTGGGATGATGCTGGCGAAGCAGGTCAGGAAACCGGCGAACAAGATGTTGGGAGCACCGAAAATCCAGTAGCCTATCATGGCTACTCCTCCTTGTATGACGGCGAGTAAGGGGATGCCGATGGCATTGGAGCGGACAATCATGTTGATTTCGTGGATGACGTTTTGTGTATTGTCATCGTTGAACGGCAGTAGGTCGTTGACGTACTGTTCCATCTTTTTGCCCCCTATCAGATGAAGTAGAGTACAAAGACCAGTACGAAGATGTTGACGGCAAAACTGCTGATACCTCCCATGATGGCTTGCCCGATGCGGGGAAGAATTGAAATGACGTATGCCACCGTGTCTTTCCCCAAGATATAGTAGCCGGTTTTGGCTTTAATGATGTTGGCCGCTTCTTCGAAAGGAGCTATAATGGCTTGCGGGGCCAGATTGATGTTTTGAAGATTGACCACAGCCAGCCATACCACCAGCCCAAGCGGAACCAGAAAGCAGAGAATTGCCTCTGCCGTAATGAGGGTGGCAGCTATGCTGCGCTTCATTTTCCGCTTGTCGGAAAGATACATCATCTGCTTTCTCACCAGGATATAGATAGTCAAGGCTCCCAGCAGACCGCCCATGAATGGGGCTATTTGTCTGAAAAGAATGATTCCCAGCCCGATAATGATAGCTATCAGCGAATATTTCCAGTATTGTTCTTTTGTGCTCATAAAGTTCCTGTATTTCTTAGTAAAGAAACATAAAAGAAGTTGAAAAGGTTTGGAAATTGTGGCCGGAATTCAATATTTATCCTTCGTCCAGCCAGCCTAACCCCTGGCGTATGATTTCCGGCTCCCCATTGGTGCAATCCACTACGGTAGAGCCTTCCGTACCGCCGATACCGCCGTCTATTACCAAATCGACAATATCACCGAATTTCTCGTCAATCAGTTCCGGGTCTGTGCAGTATTCAATGTCCTCATTGTCATCATGCGGCAATGTAGTTGTCATGATGGGAGCATCCAGCAGGCGGGCTATTTCCTGAATGATGGAATTGTCCGGCATACGGATGCCGACCTCCTTACGGTTACGGAATATCTTGGGCAGGCGGGTGGTGCCGTTCAGAATGAAGGTGAAAGCTCCGGGCAGATTACGCTTCATCAACTTGAAGGTGCTGTTGTCCACTTTGGCGTATTCGCTGACCTTGCTCAAGTCGTAGCAGATGATGGAAAGATTGTTCTTCTTGGGGTCGATGTCCTTGAGGCGGCAGATGCGCTCGATGGCGCGCTCCTTCAGTCCGTGGCAGCCGATGGCATACATGGTGTCGGTAGGGTAGATAAGGATACCTCCGTCATTCAGTAGGTCGATCACCTGCTGCAGGTCGGCGGGATTGTTATTTTTTTCATAAAGTTTCAGAAGCATGGCGGAAATGGATTTGAGTTTTATATTACATGCAAAAATAGATAATAATCGGCTTATAAACAAGCGATTCACCTTTTTAGCATCTCTTTCTCCAGTTTCTTTATCTTCTTCCAGGCCTCTTTGAATTTGGGACAGAGGGTGACGGCTTTCTCATAGTTTTTCATGGCTGCCTCCTTCATGTCATGCTTCAGGCATTCGTCACCCATAAGGATGTATTCGCGGGCATACTTTACAAGGGCTTTCTCTTTCTCCAATGCTGCTTGTTTCAGTGCACGGTTTTCCTCTTTCAGACGGTTGATGATGTTCAGCTTCCGGCGGATGAGGCGCTGCACGTTGGGCTTCTCGATGTCGTAGCGGGAATGGATGGCTTTGAAAAACTCATCCAGGAAAGTGCCGAAATCCCCTTTGTCGAAGGCTTTGGCGGCGGCAACGTATTGAACGTCTGCCTGTGCTTGCTTCAAGGCACGGTCGATGGCGGTGCGGTTGTTGAAGCGTAA
>ERZ860023.1094-NODE-1094-length-12042-cov-1.343873_pt1 | contig 12042 bp, 10 predicted proteins | sample MGYA00509983_ERZ860023 | MGnify/ENA primary metagenome ERZ860023 (study PRJEB30046, sample SAMN00715180) | human gut metagenome | study: EMG produced TPA metagenomics assembly of the A metagenome-wide association study of gut microbiota in type 2...
TGTGTGACGCCGGCAATTTTGGTTGCAAATGCGGCGAATATGCGGGAGGCAATGTAGATATGGGACTTTTAATACAGATGTCTCTTGTCTTTGCGGCGCTGTCTACGCTGCTTCAGTTATATGGAAATAAAATCAGGATCGGATCGGGGCTTCCGGTGATCATCGGCGTGAGTTTTGCTTACGTTCCGACGATGACGGCAATCGCCGCACAGGCAAAAAGCATTGATACGATTCTCGGAGCGATGCTCATAGGCGGCGTGATAGCGATTATTGTAGGATTGACGATCAAACAGATCAGAAAAGTATTTCCGCCGCTTGTGATCGGCACGGTTATTTTTGCGATCGGGCTGTCTTTGTATAAAACAGCGATCAATTATATGGCAGGAAATCCGGCCAATACATATGAGCTCGTAGTAGAACAACAGGGAAAGACGCCGGCGCTTGTGTTTGGTTCCTGGCAGAATTGGGTCGTTGCTTTTGTGACGCTTGCAATCGTCGTTGCGTTAAATCATTATGGGAAAGGTCTTTTTAAACTGGCGTCAATATTGATCGGGCTTTTGTGTGGATATGTGCTCGCGCTTTGCTTTGGAATGGTAGATTTTTCAGTTCTTTCAAGCGCGGGATGGTTTCAGATCCCGAAACCGATGGAGTTTGGTATGAAATTTGAAATATCGGCGATCATACCTTTGGCAATTTTATTTTTAGTCAATTCCATTCAGGCGATGGGAGATTTTTCCGCAACTACAAGCGGCGGAATGGATCGTCTCCCGACAGACAGGGAATTAAACGGCGGTATCATCGGATATGGAATAGGAAATATTATCAGCGCTTTTTTCGGCTGTCCTCCGACGGCAACATTCAGTCAGAATGTCGGCATTGTAGGTACGACGAAAGTGATTTCAAGAAGGGTGTTTGCGACATCGGCGGGAATCCTTCTTGTAGCCGGTCTGATTCCGAAGTTTTCGGCTTTATTAAGGACGATTCCGCAATGCGTGCTTGGAGGCGCGGTCGTTTCGGTGTTTGCTTCTATCGCAATGACGGGAATCCGACTGCTTGTAACGGAAAAACTGACTGCCCGTAATGCAACGGTAGCCGGACTTTCTATTGCGATCGGAATGGGTGTTTCATTAAGCGGCGGATGTCTGGATCAAATGACGCAGAGTATCCACAGCGCTTTGAACCTGAGTATGAATCTTGAAAACTTTCAGGCGATCATAAACAATACATTTGCATCCTCTCCGGTTGTTTTGGCGACAATTTTCGCCGTAATACTGAACTTGATCCTTCCGAAGGAGAAAACGACGGAAAAGGAAACGAAATTACGTTAAGTAAAGAACGAATTATTTTTATAAAAGGTATAAAATCAAGTAGAAAGAAGGGGATTAATGATGAAACGGTTATTCAAAGGAGGAACGGTAGTCAGCGGGGAAGGTCTGAAAAAGATCGATCTTTTGGTAAAAGGGGAAAAGATTCTTGCGGCAGGGAAAAATCTTGAATTTCAGGATGCGGAAACGATCGATGTGAGAGGAAAGCTTCTTTTTCCGGGTTTTATAGATGCTCATACGCATATGGCGGCAAAGTTTAATGATATTACGGCGGCAGACAAGTTTGAAACCGGAACAAAGGCAGCGCTGGCAGGCGGAACGACGTGCATCATAGATTTTGCAGAGCAGAAGAAAGGAAAAAGTCTGAAAGAAGCGATTGACGATAAACGTCAGGAAGCAGAAGGCGAGGCATCATGTGATTATGCGCTGCATCTTACACTGAATGAGTGGAACGATGACGTTGCAGAGGAACTGGGGGAGATTGTAAAAAAGGAGACTTGTTCTTTCAAATTATATACGGCGTATGACATGATGCTGGATGACGGACAGATTTACGAGATTTTTTCAAGGGTGAAAGAACTAGGCGGCATTGTCGGAGTTCATTGCGAAAATCACGGGATTGTACAGTCTCGTTTAAAAGAACTTGAGAAAACAAAAGGAAGAACGGATATTGCGGATTATTCATGGATACACCCAAAAGAAGCGGAAGCAGAAGCGGTGGGGCGCATCCTGAAGATTGCCAAATGTGCGGATGTTCCGGTGATCATTGTGAATTTAAGTACGGCTGCCGGATACCGGGAGATTTTAAAAGCGAGAGAAATCGGTCAGACCGTCTATGTCGAGACGTGTCCGGAATATCTTCTTCTGAATGAGGAAAAATATGCTCTTGCGGCAGAAGAAGCGCGAAAATATGTAACTGTTCCGCCTCTTAGGAAACAGAAAAACAGCGATATATTGTGGGATGCATTGAAAGAAGGAAGGATTCAGACGATAGCGTCCGATCATTTTGGATTTACAAAAGAACAGAAAAATGCAGGAGAAGAGGATTTTATGCTGACGCCTTCCGGTATGCCGGGAGCAGAAGAACGTCCGGCGCTTATGTGGCAGTTCGGAGTGAATGAAGGAAAGATAACGGCAGAGCAGATGTGTGCATATCTTTCGGAGAATCCCGCAAAATTATTTAAATTATATCCGTGGAAAGGGGCACTTATTCCGGGCAGTGACGCGGACATCGTCATATGGAATCCTAACACGGAATGGACGATGACTGCGGCGGATCATCAGTCTGCATGCGACTATTGCCTGTTGGAAGGAGCAGAGATCGAAGGAAGGGCAGAACAGGTTTATTTGAGAGGAAAACTTGTGGCAGAGAACGGAAAAATCATAGAAGAAAAGACAGGAATGTATATCCGTCATGGCGTAGAATAATATGGTGTTTATCTATAAAAATAATGAATTGTGTGAACGTATGTCTTTGTCAGAGGCGCTTTCTGTGAACACATCAGTCATCTCGGTCGTGGGAGCGGGAGGAAAAACAACTCTTTTGCATCGTTTGGAAGACGAGTGTGTAAGAAAAAAACAACATGTGATCATTACGACTACAACGAAGATCATGCATGAAAATAAACCATATTTTTTAGAAGATACATCTATCGGTAAAATAAAGGATACGTTGGGAAAGTTCGGGAGAGTGTGGATCGGAAGCAGGGATTTGATTTCCGGGAAAACGGCGCCGCCTGCAAAAGAAATTTTAGACGAGATCTTTTGGTGGGAGCTGCCGATACTGGTCGAAGCAGACGGAGCAAAACGACTTCCGTTAAAAGTTCCCGCAGAACTGAACCGGTCATTCCGAGTCAAACAGGACATGTTGTTTCCGTATATGGGTTAGATGCAATAGGCAGGACGTTAGAATCAACCTGTTTTCGGTGGGAAAGAGCAGCACAGATCTTAGAAAAAGGCGGAGAAGAGTTCGTTACGGCAAAAGATATCGCGATACTTGCGTCATCGCATAAGGCGGGCAGAAAAGGCTGTCCGCCTTATGCGCAGTATACGGTTGTTTTAAATAAAGCAGACAGTGCATCTAAAAGAGAAGCAGCGCTTGAAGTCTGCAGAGAATTGAATGTTCGGGGAGTGGAAAATATTGTAGTGACATCTTTGCATTCAAAGAAACTTTAGAATAAAAATAAGAGGAAAAAAGTGTGAAAATATTAATTAAAGGCGCAGGGGACCTGGCGACGGGAATCGCATCGAGACTGTACGGAGCAGGTCATCAGATTTTGATGACAGAGATCGCACAGCCCCTTACGGTAAGGAGAACGGTTGCTTTGTCAAGGGCGGTATATGACAGGCGGGCGATTGTAGAAGAGATGGAAGCGGTATCTGCAAAGACACAGGAAGATGCGGAAGCGATAATGGAGGAAGGCAAAGTTATAGTTGATCCAAAGGCGGATTGTCGAAAATGGTATAAACCGGATGTGATCGTTGATGCTATTATTGCAAAGAAAAATACCGGAACTAAGATTACGGACGCTCCTTTTGTGATCGGAATAGGTCCGGGATTTACAGCGGGAAAAGACTGTCATTGTGTGATCGAGACAAAAAGAGGTCATACTCTCGGTTCGGTAATATGGGAAGGAAGCGCTATTGCGGATACAGGAGTTCCGGGAAACATAGGAGGATATACGACCGAGCGTCTCATTCGTGCTTCGGAAGACGGGATAATAGAACCGAAAGTCCGAATCGGCGATATAGTCGAAAAAGGGCAGATTGTTGCAGTAACCGGAGGAAAACCGGTTTTCGCCCAAATGGGCGGGATCGTGAGAGGAATGCTGCAGCCGGGGGCGTATGTGAAGAAGAATCTGAAAATCGGAGATATAGATGCCCGCGCGGAGCGTTCCCACTGCGAGACGATTTCGGACAAGGCAAGAGCAATAGGAGGCGGAGCGCTTGAAGCGGCAGAGCGCTTTGAAAAAATAAAAGGGCATTATGCAGTCGTTATATTGGCGGCGGAAAGGGAACAAGATTCTCAGGGGAACGTGGGGAAAGCAAACTTCACGCAAAGATAGATCAAAAGCCGATGTATATGCATATGATGGATAAAATGCAGGCTTTTTCATCCGTTGAACTGTTTATTGTTACAGGGGATGAGAAGATTATAGAGGAAGCCGAAAAAAGAGGAATCTTTGTTGTGAGAAATAAAGAGCCGGAAAAAGGCATCGCACATTCTGTCGTACTTGGCTTAAAGGCAGTATCTCATAGTTTTAAGAGCGGGACAGACAGAAAATCGGGTGCACCGGACGGAATCCTGTTTTCAGTGTGCGATCAGCCGAAACTGAAAATATCCACAATCCAAAGAATATTGAACGATGCGGCGCTGCATAAGAAAAACGTTATTTGTGCGGGATATCGGGGACAAAAAGGAAATCCGGTTTTGTGGCCGGCTCACTGTTTTGCGGAATTATTAGAATTAACAGGGGATGAAGGCGGCAGACAAATGCTTACAAAATACGAAGAAAAGGTACGTATCATAGAGACAAGCCGGGAAGAACTCAAAGATATCGACAGCAAGAGGGATCTGGAGAATCTGGGGAAAGAAACGGAAGAAAATAAAAAAGCGTAAATAAAAGAAAAGGAAATAATATGAAAAAAAGAGTCATTGCAGTGATTGCTGTTCTCGCCCTTTCAGTTGCCATGTTTGGCTGCAAAGCGGGAAGCGATACCGGAAACGGCAAAAAGCAAAGAGAAGAATCTGCCGGGGATATGGGTACAGAAGGAAAGGCTACGGCAGAGGAGGAAACAGAAATACAGGTTTTTATTGCGGCGAGTCTGAATACAGTTATGACGGAACTTGCAAAGGAGTATCAAAAGGATCATCCGAATGTGAAGATCATATACAAGCGGATAGTTCCGGAACTCTTCTGACGCAGATTGAAGAAGGATATGAATGCGATCTTTTCTTTTCGGCAGCTCAGAAACAGATGGATGTGCTTGAAGCAGACGGATTTCTTGTAGACGGAACGAGAAGTGATGTGGTGAATAATCAGGTTGTCGTTATAACGCTTAAAGACAGCAAAACAAAAGTCAAAGGGCTGGCAAACCTTCAGGATGCAGAGAGCATTGCGCTGGCAGGAGGAAGCGTTCCTGTCGGAAAATATACAAGACAGGCTCTTGTGAATATGGGAATTATCCATACTTCAAACGATCCGGATTCTATTACGGCACAGGAAATTTCCGAAGCGTTTGGAGGAGTTGAGATCAGCGAGCAGGATAACGTAAGCAAAGTGCTGATGGCAGTCGCGGAAGGTTCATGCGAAGTGGGAACGACTTATTATTCTGATATATACGGATACGAAGACGATATTAAGATTTTAGAAAAAGTAAGTTCTGATCTGACCGGAGATGTGATCTATCCGATCGCTCAGATTGTGAATAAAGAAGCTGATAAAAAGCAGACCGAAGCGGCGGAAGATTTTATGGATTTTCTTTTATCTGATGAAGCGGCAAAAGTGTTTGAGTCATATTATTTTGATACGGATATAAAATAGTGTGCATTCAGATCAGGTTAAGGCAGGAGATAATGCATTCGTACGCAAATAGATGTGGAGTATAAATAATGGATGAAGTAACAGAAATATTGAAAAATCTGGATTGGAGCCCTCTGTATATTTCTTTGAAAACAGGTGTGGCAGCTACGGTGATTTCGTTTTTTCTCGGGATATTTGCGGCTGGAAAAGCAGTAAAAGCTTCCCCGGGGAAAAAAGCGGTGCTAGATGGGATTTTGACGCTTCCTATGGTGATGCCTCCTACGGTAGCAGGCTTTTTTTTACTGTTGTTGTTTAGCAGGAGAAGACCGGTCGGAGCATTTTTATTTGAAGAGTTTGGTTTTAAAGTCGTGCAGACATGGATTGGATGTGTGATCGCCGCGATTGTAATTTCGTTTCCGCTGATGTATCGAAACGCAAGAGCGGCAATGGAGCAAATTGATGTGAATCTCGTGTATGCAGGCCGTACACTCGGCATGTCAGAGACGAAAATTTTTTGGAAAATCGTTATACCGACTGCCGGTCCGGGAATTGCGTCAGGAACAATCCTGACATTTGCAAGAGCGATGGGAGAATATGGGGCGACGTCTATGCTGGCAGGAAATATACAAGGAAAGACGGGGACGATCGCTCAGAAGATTGCGATGGTCATTCAGGACGGAGATTATGTTACGGCAGGAATTTGGGTTTCGGTTGTAGTTCTGATCGCTTTTGTCATTATTTTTCTTATGAATTTCATTTCCGGACGAAAGATGAAAAATATCGGGAGGTGGTAAAAGATGGCGATTGATATGCTGATTCGGAAAAAATGGGATAAATTCAGTTTGGATATCAATTTTAAAAGTCAGTCAAAACGAATCGGTATTTTAGGGGCATCAGGCTGCGGTAAAAGTATGACATTAAAAAGTATTGCGGGAATAGAGACTCCTGATAGTGGTCACATTAAGATAGACGGAAATATATTATTTGATAAAGAAACGAAAACAAATCTAAAAACACAGAAACGTAAAGTTGGATACTTGTTTCAAAATTACGCGCTATTTCCGACGATGACAGTAGAGCAAAATATAGCGGCCGGGCTAAAAGGAAATAAGCAGGATATACATAAGCGGGTCAAAGAGATGATTCAAAAGTTTGGTCTGGCAGGTCTGGAAAAACATTATCCAAAGCAGCTTTCCGGAGGACAGCAGCAAAGAACGGCGCTTGCTCGGATTATGGCTTATGAACCGGAAGTTATTTTATTAGACGAGCCCTTTTCCGCTCTTGATCTGTATTTAAAAGACCGATTGGAGCAAGAAGTGCTTCAGATGTTAGAGTCATATATGGGAACTGTGATTATGGTATCACATAATCGAGATGAAATTTACCGTTTTAGTGAAGAGCTTTTCGTTATGGATAAGGGGAGGATTGTCGCATCCGGCAAAACCGAGGAGCTGTTTCAAAATCCGAAAAATAAGACTGCCGCCATACTTACAGGATGTAAAAATTTCTCAAGTATTATCTATATAGATGATCATACAGTAGAAGCAAAGGAGTGGGGAATTTGCTTAAAGACAAAGAGAAAAGTACCAAAAGATGCGAAATGGATTGGGTATCGGGCACATGATTTTATTCCTGTGTGGGGAACAAGGGGAGAAAATATGCTTAAATTTCAACTTGAGAGCAGCGCCCGCCTTCCGTTTGAGCAGAACTATTATATTGCGGCAGAGAATAGAATAGGAAACAGTACAGAAAAAAACGGTGAAAAAGACAAAACTATGATTTGTTGGTTTGTTCAAAGGGAAAAAATGGAAGAAATAGAGAAAAAAGGATTTCCTGACTATTTGTGGATCGATGAGGGGAAAATATTGTTTTTGAATGAATAACAGTCGATCCTTAACAGATAATAAGATACCGCTGTTTTAATATTTTTCATATTTAGGCGAAGTCCGACGACTGTACATACCGACTGCATATACAGTCGTCGTCTCCTTTTATGGAAACAACAGAAACTGAATTTTGATCATGCTTTCTGTTGTTATGGACGATGGGGAATACACTGTTTTGTGTTTCCTATCGTTTTCATATATTTAAGATAACACGTAATTGTGAATGTGATGTGACAATATATGGAAGAAAAATTAAAATTTCTAAAAAGAACTAAAGTGTATGCTTTTTGACAGTATGCATTATTTCCTGTGATGCCTGCGTCCAACGGTCACGTTCGGCTTCAAACCGCTCCCACAACCATGTGATCGCCAGATCAAGCCCTTCTTCGGAAAGGTCAAAAGTATGACTTTCAATTTGATCTCCGGCGTTTGTTCAAAACACCATGGTTCAGGATAGACAAAACGGTGAATGTTGTGCTGTCTCTGCCATTGTCTGAACGCATCATGTACCGCATTCCGTTATGGCTGCCTGAAAAAGGTTCTTTTTTTAAACCGCTGTAAGGAACAAGTCTTTTGTCAATCATAAAAATCTCCGTTGTTTTAGTGTTTGTCACATCAAATATAAGCTATTATATCATTTGGCGGCATTTTCTGCAAATTCAGTCGTTATAAGATCTTTATACGGAGCTCTTTTTTCAAGCTCCCCGGCGCTTTCTAGGATATCCTGAAGCAGATCAAAGCTGCTTTCTTCAAAAATCAGATTGCTTTTCCACGTGTCTTGTTCATAGTAACGTGTTACGATGGTCGTGATCATCTCAAGTGTTGTTTCCGGAAACTGAGGCTTGATTACAGATGCGGTTTCGGAAGGACTGTGAGAGCGGACATAATCCATTCCCTTTTGAAGCGCGTTTGTAAAACGCTGGATCACATCAGGGTTTTCTTTCAGATAACTTTTTTTGGCGCTGAATGCGGTGTAAGGAACATAGCCGCTGTCTTTGCCAAGCGATGCAATAACATGACCTTTTCCTTCGGATTCAAGAGAAGTCGCTCCGGGCTCAAATTCAATCGTAAAATCTCCGCGGCCATCCGCAAAAGCCGGAGCTGTAGATCCGAAATCAATATTTTGGATAATTGTAAGATCTTTTTCAGGGTCAATTCCGTTCTCTTTTAAAATATATTCAAATACCATTTCCGGCATACCGCCTGTCGCCATCTCTATAATGTAAATATTTGTCCGATAATTGTTCCGAAGTCATTTGAACCGGTAAATCCGGCAGGTATTGATGCATCAATACCGCAAGTTCTTCTTTTGTTTTCACAACATTGTAAGGTTTCAGCGGATTATCCGTATCTTCCAAAATTCCCAATTCTTTCATCAGATTGATAAAGGTAAGATACTTTGTTTCGTTTTCTTAAATCCCAATGCTGTGATATGTTCTGACAGGTATTTTGCAGATGTATATCCACGGTCATCTTCTGTAATCAGCTTCATTACAAGAGCGATTACAGTATTTTCCCGGCGATTCATCTCATCAGCAGGACTGTAATTGATTAAATCAGACAAACCATATTTTAAAGTAATTTCTGGCATTCCCTCTTTATCTACGTCAATTCTCTCAATCAACAGTTCAATATCTCTTCGGTCAAGAGTTCCACCTGCAATGATTTTATCAACTACATCCAATGCGTTTCTCAATTTGTCCTTTACATCCGGTGTTTCTATAGTAGTTTCGTTCAGTTCTTTTTCCTGCATCTCCAAACCATGAATCTGCGCCAGTAAATCCTTTTGCATAGAATCATAGGTTTCATGGATCAAATCCTCATTTTCAGATGCTATGGACAAATCTTTTATTTTTTGTGTTAAAAGTACCTTTAGTTGATTTTTTCGGTTTTGAATTTCTTCCTGAAGGTTCTGTCGTTTTTCTGCCAGCGTTTTCTTTTCTGCCTCAAAGTCCCTCATATCATATGTGGAAATCACTTCACAAAGTGCTTCTCTGCACAGTTTAATATAATTCAGCACATCTTCCATCAAATCATTTTCCTCAATCAAATGCGCTTTCTCACAATACCGCCTACCTTTTGTATTATAGGTAGTACAAATATAATATTTTCTTTCTCTGCTGGATGTTTGACGCTTAATCGGTGTCAAACGACTTCCACAATCTTTACAAAACAAACAGCTTCCAAAAGGATTGGGAATTTCTGAACCAATCCATTTCCCCCTGCTTCCACGATAATTCGTGCGATTACGCTTTTCCTTTAATTCCTGTACAAGAGAAAAAGTGGCTTTATCAATAATTGCCGGATGATGATCTTCAAAAATACACTGTTCTTCTTTTGGAACACGTTTATCCTTTCCATGTACTGTATTTCTGGCACGTTTTCTTAAACGAAAAGTTCCAATGTAAAAATCATTATCTAATAATTCTTTCACCATGCTGTCAGACCAAATGGTTGCGACTTTCTTTTTACTTATGCGACCTTCTTCAATTTCTCGTTCTCGCTGCACCATAGAAGGCGTTGGGATACCCTGGTCGGTCAAATAATTTGCTATTTTGCGATAACCGGATCCGGAGATATAAAGATCGTAAACCATTTTGATAAATTCCGCCTCTTTGGGAACGATTTTGATGATACTTTTGTCTTTCGTATCCCGATAATATCCGAAAGGTGGTTTTGTCATAAGAGTGCCTTCTTTTTGTCTGACTCCGATCGCTCTTTTGATTTTCTTACTGGTATCTTTTACATAACGCTCATTGAACCATGTTTTAATTCCAATGGTGTCGTCGCTGGAATCAAAAGAATCGTAATTATCATCAATGACAATGAGATGTTTTCCCCGTTCCTGAAATTCATCCAAAAGCAAAAGAACCTTCGCATTATGTCTGCCAAGACGAGAGAAATCTTTCACATATACGGTATCAATATCTTTATCTAAATCAGCCAGCATCTGTTGAAATCCTGGTCTGTCAAAAATATAACCTGATACTCCGTCATCTTCATACCATCGGTCAATAACCATTCCATGGTCAGATGCATACTGATTGATAATTAACTTCTGATTTTCTATAGAAACATAATTTCGCTTATCGTCATCTCTTGAAAGACGCACATATCCAGCATTCATGTCCTCATCCTTTCTGAAATATTATTTATAGAATAATGTAATATAATTATATATCGAAAAATCTTTTTCGTAAACGGATTCTCATATGATTTTACAATGAATTATATTACTGTGAATAGTAATATAATAAGGGCGAGAGAATGTCTCCCGCCCATAGAAATTACTGATTGATTTCTTTTATATGGTTTCGAATCAACGCTTTTATTCCATTATGTATATTTTTATCCGGCTGCCCATCCGCAAACGTGACAACCCGAAAACCTATTTTCCTATATTTCTCCTTATCTGCCTCAAAGTCTTCTGAAGATGTATAATCTGTTCGCCACAAGTAATATGTAGGTTTCTGCAGAGCTATCACACTCTTTCTATTTCTGATGTCTATACTAAGATATAAACATCAGATTGTTTTTGTGCCTGTCTGCTCTATAATATTTTCAGTCTGACTTTGATTCGGCAGTAGCAAAAAAGGTTTTCATTTTTCCCATTTTTTCATGGGCAATATCACTCCGATAGCTAGAACCGCCAACATATAACGGAACACACATTTCTAAAATACGATCATAAATTCGTTTCTTTTCTATGTTCGTTTCTTCTTTTAATTGTTTTATCGGAAGATTGGTAGTTACGATTAATGGTCTGCCGGAGCGATATCTTCGGTCAATTACACTGAATACAATTCCAAGAGCATACTCGGAACTTCGTTCTGTGCCAAGATCATCCAGAATTAAAAGTTCATATTTTGCCAGAGCATTGATATATTCTGTTTTATCCTCTAATGGAAACATATCATCAATAATTGTATTAAAATTTGTCATCTTCACAGTAATTTCCTGATTCAAAAGTGCGTTGGCAATGCAGCCGGCTATGTAACTCTTTCCTGTTCCTATTGGTCCCCACAAGAGAAAACCAATATGATTTTTCTTCATATCATTCCAGTTTGCTGTGTATTCTTTGGCCTTCTCGATGATGGTAGTCTTTTCTGCCAGTTCAAAATTCCAATCATACATTCGTGGTTCTTCAAAACAGATTTTTCTATTTCTTTCCACTAATTCGCAATGTCCTCTTTCTTTATATGCCTTTTCTTCTGCTTCACGTTTTTGACGGATACATGCACATTGTCTAAAATGTTTTTTCATACCAAGAATACTGTCTGGAGACCAGCTATGAAAAGTCAACCATAA
>ERZ860023.1095-NODE-1095-length-12038-cov-1.663106_pt1 | contig 12038 bp, 11 predicted proteins | sample MGYA00509983_ERZ860023 | MGnify/ENA primary metagenome ERZ860023 (study PRJEB30046, sample SAMN00715180) | human gut metagenome | study: EMG produced TPA metagenomics assembly of the A metagenome-wide association study of gut microbiota in type 2...
CCCTACAAAAAAAGAGAAACACCGGAAATAAACCGGGGACTTATCATCAGCAAATATCAATCGAAATTTTCTCATTCCAACAAATCCTTTGCAAGTCCATCAATATAGTTCTCTATGTAATAATTCTCAGCAGAATGTTGACTTTGTGACTTCAATTCATACAACAACTTTCTGTTTCTGTCAAGCGACAAAATAGAATCGCACAAGTCATCGACCGTATTATCTTGCAACACAATCCCATCGACTCCATTATCTACTATTTCCGAGTTATGGCTTTCATCGCTGACAATTGATGTTATCGCCCCTATTTTCGCCTCAACAAGGATTCCGGGAACGCCCTCTGTCTTATAGCGAGTTGGCAACAGCAACACATCGTGCCATTCAGCTCTCGATACACCTGCTTTGGTGTCCCTTGAAAATTACCTTTATATTCTGCATTTTTCACAACAGACACTTCCCGTTCAAACTCTGCCGCATATTCGTCATATACACTTCCGTAGAAAGCGAAGTCTACATTAGGCAATCTTTTTGCCGCCTCTAACACGATATCCGCACCTTTTTCCTTCCGGATATAGGAAAAAAACACACATTTCAGCCTACCGGTGCAATTGTCATTTACTTTGTATTCTTCATCTGAGCGAAATCTGCCATTCGGATAGTAGTCACCATTGGTCAATCCCGAATTTCGTAATTCCTCAAGCATTTTTGGCGTTTCTACATATATCCGTTTGTAAAACGACATACAATGCCGATAATCTGCATCTACAGCGATGTTATGGGCATCCGTTCCGCCCATTACCATAATTATCGAGCGACGCATCGCCCTGCGATTAACTACACTCAATACTTTTGAAAACCTCCGTCGTGTCGACCGTCCGGTAGATATTCCTACAACAAACCGATTCCAAGGGCAAACCAACACTACCAGTAACCGAACCAACTCCCAAAGATTCCGTCCCCTGGTAATTTTGTTCAAGTCTATTGCTTTTATCTGGACTCCTTTTCCCTTCAATGCAATAAACAAATCACGATTCTTTATCGTGACCCCACCGCCCTCTATCGGGAACGCCCCAATGTAATACACACCCATTATACTCGCTTAATCAATTTCTTTATTGTGATTACAGGCTGTATCAAGAAAGGCTTTATGTCATGCTTGTCCCACAAGTCAACCATCGTAATATATTTATTTCCACCTTTCATCTTTGAGCATTTTGAATAACTCACATTGTTTTTATTGCTGAATGCCATCAACTCCTTTATAGGGAATCGCCAACATATCCTTTCATCAATATCCGGATTTGGTTCAAACACCCCATTCTGCCAACATTTTTTTGTCAGCATACTGACTGATCCCCACGGGCGCGGATTTATATCAAGCACATACATTTTATGGCTGTTGGCATCTTTCTTCAAATCGAATTGGATAAAACCCGAATATTTCAAAGCTCTGATTAGTTTATGTGTCTGTTCTGCTATCTCCCTTTTTAAGTCGACATCCGTCAACTCAACAGTGTAGCAGCACACTCCCTGTGGATATTGTCGAGCTTGTATGAAATATACATCATTCACAACTTCTCCGTCTAAAAAATATCCCCCATATCCATATTCCGAGCCATTGTCTCCAACAATTGCTTTCTGGATTATTAATTGACTTGAAGCCAGATTGTGTTGTCCGGCAAAAGAAAGCAGCAATTTCAAATCATTCTCGTTTTCAGCAAAATTGATTTTTTTTATCGGAGAAGTCCCATGTTTTATGTTTGGCTTGATTGCGACAGGATATTCCACATCCCTTAGACTGTCGGCAGAATATTGTTCTGGGAAACGCACCCCAATTCCTGAACAATAATCCATCAATGCTTCTTTCTCCGCAATAAGCCGCAAAATGCCCTCTCCTGGATTTTTGAAATTCATCAGAGAAAAAGCTTCTGGATATTCCTCAATAAACAATGTCAGATATTGGTCGCTACAAATCCAAGCCTCCAACTTTTCCCCAAACCGAGTTGTGATGCAATCAACCGCTTTTGCAACATCAGGCTTGCTCTCCGCCTCATAAAATAGACTTATAGCATTCGAATACCGTCCTATATCGTCACTTTTGCCTATGGCAACAACCGTCGCTCCATCACGTGCCAATTGCCTCGACAAGAATAACCCTGCCGGTCCCATTCCAAAGACAACAACCACTCGTTCTTTCATTTTCTTCGTTTTATCTTTTTATGCTTGTCGCAATTTTTCAAAAAGCGACACATATTTTTGCGCACATTCCTGCCAACCTTACTTTCTTTTCAACTTATACTCCAACCCCGTCCAAAGCTTGAAAAACGGTCGGAAACTCTTGTTTACACCATCAACCACCGTAATGTTGCCATATCCGTTAAGCGTGTGAAACGATCCGCTGTACTCGACCTCTTCGGATGAATTTCTTTCACAAACTTTTGGTTGACACCTGATTCATCAATCGCCTCAACCTCAAATATCTTCATATATTCGCCATAACTGCGGGTACATACCTGTGTGGAACGATACACCTTGCCGTCAATCCGTTCAATATATCCCGCCGGACGGGCATTGTCCCAATCAACAATTACAGGACTGCTGCCATTGATAGGCGTGTACGGACCTTCAAACCGTTCGGACTCAAAAACAAACAATCCACGGTTGCTGTATCCGCCACGCTTGGTGCATAGCAACCACCATTTGCCATCCAGCTCCACAAACGTGCTGTCGAGCAGCGGTTCTTCAACCACCAACTGCCGATTGACCAGCTCCTCACTCACTGCGTCATACTCATACCTATAAAGGCATCCGCTCTCCGAAGCTTCGGGAAGAACATAGATTCTGTCGCCATCACGATGAATATATGGAAAGCTCTGATGATATGGCTGTTCAAGCACCACCTTGCGCCTCCGCAGCTCATAAGTTGCGACATCGACCTCGAGCAGCGTTATTATGCCCTTTTTGGTGTTATAGAAATACTCCTCCACAAGCACCTTTATCACTCCACCTTCAACCGAAAGGATAAACGGGTCGGCAAAAAAACGGTCGGTCAGGCGATGCTTCACCCATTTCACATCAAACTCCGTTTCCGCGCCCGTCATTATTTCCGCCACCGGCTGCTCTATAAAGCCGATGTTCCAACGAGAGCAATACAGTTTCTCAAACCTATGCATTCCAATCATAATTATTGTCGTACTCTCATTAGATTTTCATATTTATCTGCACAAGTTTTCATATCGTAATACTTATAAGATTCTTGTGAATGTCTTTTCATCTCAGCAATCTCCGCATCTGTCATTTTCAGAAAACGGGTCAACGCTTCTTCCATATCTATTTGCGATGTACCCTTAGCTAAAATACCATTTTTTCCATCCTGTATCATATCAACAACACCTCCAACAGGAGTACAAATAGGAATTGCACCGACAGAAAAACACTCAATCAATGTTATCGGCATTCCTTCATAGATAGAAGACAAACAGAAAGCGTCTGCTGCTGCCATATAATCACGTGGATTCATCTTCGTTCCCAACAAATGCACATTTACGCTTCCAATTGCTTCTATCTCGTTTTTTATATGAGTCTCATCAGTTGCACCGATTATTATTAAATCAATGTTAACATACTCTCTTTTATTGATATTGTCTATGGCTCTCACTAACATTGGCTGATTTTTCTGCACTCCTAAGCGAGCAACATTTACAATTACTAAATTTTCCGGCTTTTCTTTTAATCTCCCTAATTCTTTGCAAACCATATCTATTGTATCAGATGATGGAGACTCAAATTTCGGTCGACCATTGTATATCAAAGTTGAGTCAACATGATAGAAGTCAGTAAACGAACGTTTTGATTCTTCTGAAATAGTAACTGGCTTGACTCTCAAAAAGCCAAAACATAACTTTCTAACCCAAACGCTAAATTTATCTACGGCTTCCTTTGATGCGTCATTATGAACAGTATGAATAAATTTAATCTGCCTAAAAATTATTATTGATAGAATCAGATAATTAAGAGCACGGAGATGAGAATGGACAACATCTGGTTTCATCCTATGTATCAGCAAAAACAATTTGAAAAACTGACGAAAATCAAATCCGATCTTTTTCTCTGTTGAAACGACTTTTATCTGTGGCTTTAATTCTCCTAAAAATAATCCATATTTTTCAAGAGACATTAGAGACACAATTGTCACATCATGCCCGTCATCAACTAATTTGTTACTTAAATCTACAACAAATCGTTGCGCACCGCCTTGCGATAGGAATGGAATAATCTCGACTATTTTCATAATATTCATAATATTTAAATTCACTACGCTCCCCAAAATCCGCTATCAGATTGGGCAATGGGGTATAAAAAATCTCCAACGGCACACTTGATGCAACTGCGCCTCCATAAAAATATCTCCTAAGAATATGGTATGAACAGCTAAATAGTATCAACAAAAGTATTTTGTTGTGCTTTGGATAAATCACCTTGAACCAAAAGAAAATAGACAGTATCTGTACAATCCAATAATAGCGCTCTCCAACAACAGGAACAAACTGAATGAAATTCACCACAGCATATAAATACAAATAGAATTGAAAAAATCTATTCAAATCCAATCTTTCATTTATTTTATCACGCTGTTTCCACAAATATATTGGAATCAATAAATAAACAGTGTTTCGAAACGCCGTCATTCCTTGCGCTACCCAATAAAATCCAGAAGCACCTTCATTCATAACATATGCTGCATACTTGTCTTCACTCATATAATTCTCAACCCAAACAGCCATTGACGACGGTAAAATTGAGAAGTCAACAGTTGACAACAATTCATACGAAAGATATGAAAATGGTATTGACAAATACAGCAGCCATAATGATATTTTAGGAAATTTTGAGACATACAGGCCTACAGTGAACAGAAAAACAAATGGCCAAAATCCAGAATGAATAAATGGAGCCATTAAAATAAGCACATAATATCTCAAGCTAAACCTCGGCTGCTTATAGAATTGTATCAATGCATATATGATTAGCCATACACCCGTTGTAAAGCGAGGATTCTGAACCGTTATTATGTCCCTTGGGAAAACAAATAGCGCAAGGACTATCAAACAATAGATACTGCCTTCTCTAAATTTCCGATCTGATGTTATTTGCTTCAGAGAATTCAACATAAATATCAGATATGGGATTGCCGCCAAGGCAAAAAACAAGTGCGATTCCGGGAGAATGATTTTGATATGAATATCAATATATTCTCATACAATTCCTTCGGGCTGTCATCCGCCATTGTAAAATAAGCCGCAATCTGCTTACAGACATCATTCCATGTCAAGTTTGTAGAAACCACTCTTTCCATTATGCCTCTCAAATCATCATACCGCATTAGGTCTACTGGATTCATATGCCAACAAAAGACCACACCAAACAAGAAAAATATCAAATATGACGACTTGCTTACCGCATTGCGCAATGATAATAAAAACGCGCCAAACGGGTATATTATAAAAAACACAATCTTGAAAATCCATTCCGATGAATCTTCAACAGACTTTCCTACATATCGATTGCTGAAACTCATTCTTCTTTTGCTATATATGCAAACCTCAATCTGATTAAAGTATGTTTTACCGCTTAATATTCATTGTAATTGGTTATGAAGTCCTTTCCTACAACCCTCATAACATTTCTTGTCAACACCCGCAAGGGAGAACCTCCATGCACACAATATGATTCGAATTTACACCCTCTACCAACCACTGATCCCATTCCAAAAATACAGCGCTCCGGAGTCTCAACAGAATGCATTACCTTACACTGCATTGCAAACCAATTATAATCTCCAATTTTTATCGGACCATAAGCCCGCTTAAATGAATCTTTTTCCATATCATACAACGGATGAAAATTTGTATCCATAAATACACAATCCCACCCGACGCGAACATACGTCCCAAATTCAATTTCTTTAAACGAAACAATCTTAACAGACGTCGAGCACAAAACTTGTCGCCAAAGACAATGCGGCTATCCGCTCCTTGAACAAGAAACGAATTATTTCCAATGATGCATCTTCCTTTAAAAATAATTTCTCCTCCCCATTGTGTGATATGTATTCCTGAATTTGGATACATGTGACCCCCAAAGCCCCCCAATTTTATCATTCCTGGAGTTATTTTTGCCGCATCTATCACTATTTTGCCATTCATTTTATGAAGATGCGGTTTATTTATAAGAATGGGCATCTTAACGCCCTGTTTAAACGGTAGATACCGCAAATTGAAATAAAGGCTTGGAATCAATGCCATTCTCCAATGCCACAACAATTCCAAATATGTAAAAATTTTGTTCATAATCGATTTTAATTTTAGAAATTTCCAATCATCAATCACTCTTCTAACGAACCAAATAATGCATTCCATTTGTCAGCAACTTTATCTGCATTAAAATCTTTCACTTTTTCTATTGCCGATGATGATATCTGCGCCAAACGAGACTCATCATTTATCAACGTCTGTATCCGATCCGCCATCTCTTTTGGTCTGAATGGTGTTGAAATTATTCCGTTCACACCATCATCAACAATGTCAAATGCCGCTCCATACGAGCCATACACACAAGGCACACAACCGTATGACATTCCCTCTGTAAGCACCATTCCCCACCCTTCATAAATCGAGGTCATACAGACAAATTTTGCCCGTTGATAATAATTGCCAACATTCTCAACCCGGCCCACAAACGAGAGATTTCTCACTCCTTTTTTCTTAGCGAAACTCTCCAACATCCCCCTGTCGGGACCATCCCCAACAATAATAGCCTTCCACTTTGGGTTGTCTTTATACAATTGTTGCCATACCAATATGAAATCTCTGACATTTTTTGGGACTTCTGACAATCTCGCAACACAAATAATCAAGTTTTCTTTTGTTCCGACCTCGTGCTTTGGAACAAACGTATTGGGATTGCCAATTGCTGCAAGTTTACGGCTTGAGATATCTGGAATGTTTTCTTTCAATAATTCCACAAACGATGGTGACAAAAAGACCAATTTGTCTGAAACTCCCAATATTCTTCTATAAAACTTGTTTTCCTTAAGCCTATAGTATTGCCTTGCAATATGCGGAAAAAGCATCACTAAATATTTTGCCAGATTTGTAACAAGTCTTCTACTTCTTATGGCTCTTTTTATTCTCCGCTCATTTCCAATTATTGCATATGGATTTATATGGACAACAGAAATTCTCTTCACGCATATCGGTGTATTAGCCAACAAAAGAAGACTTTCTTTCTGAGCCTCCTGACTAATTACAACATCAATATCATTAGTATGTAATATCTTACAATAGTCAGCTATAAATTCTTCCTCATTTTTGTTGCTGTCAAGATAAATTTGTGTCGCAGAGTAATTCTGATACGCATCATCCATGTTGCGACTTTCTGTACAAATAAATATTACATTATGTCCCCTTTTCACAAATTCCTTTGTCAAAACATCTGTAACCCTCTGCACCCCTCCAATATGTGGCACAATGGGACAGTAAAACAAGAATGCTATATTCATAATTTCCTCAAGTAATTATATGATTGACAGCGAAGTTCCGTCAGTTTCTTATCCACGTCTTCGTAATTAATTTTCCGAGAAAGCACATTCGATTTTACAACGTCTTCCACACTTGTGAAAAGGCGGTCCTCTAGGCCCAACTGCACCAGCAAGCCGGTAAGACGCGTGCTACGTTTTTTCCCCTCTGGACTAAGTACAATTACAAATTGCCTGTGATAAATCAAACTGAAAGCAAGCCCATGAAAAGACGGAGTGATAACCAATTCGGCTTCCGCTATTGTACGCACCCATTCCTCAACCCCAGGCCTGTTCCAAACAATTTTTCTAATTAAGTAATTCTTATGATTTGCATCAACGTAGTCCAATCCCAACTTTGCCGCAGTTTCCTTACAAAATGTTTCCAATTCTGGGAAAGGGCTTAGTGGATAAAAAACCAGAGTCCTACGATTTTGTAATTTGCCTGTCAACTCTGGATATTCGGTATGTAATAAGGTCGGATCCAAAACAGTTGATGCGTCTTGTCTAAATGTGTTCTTTAAAATTTCAACGCCAGAGGTTTCCCGACAGCTCAACAAAGAAAAGCGGCCTAACAATTCAGCAACATTTTCCGTCATTTGTTTTGACTGCAACCATTCCGACTCCCCGAAACTTGATGCATAAGACGCTTTTCTGACACCAGTTTCTCCAAAATCAAGGAAGTATGTCAACGCTTTTTCCTTTGTTATTGAAGGATTCCAGACTTGGTCACTGCCTACCAGCAACAAATCAACCTTTGGGGGATTGCATTTCAATTCCTCCGGTTTTTTATAATGATATCCTTTCGGAATGTGATTTTTCCAAAACTTCCTGAATTTAAAGTCTTCTTTTGTTATATACGTCAATATTTTTATTATTCTTTGTTTGATTGTGGGATGAGCTATATCAGATAGTCTGAAGTCTATCATTTCCACATCATGACCAAGATTTTGCAAGGCTTTTATCGTTGCATAAGCCTGCATTTCTGCACCAAAATTTTTCTCGCGCCAAATTGTCAGGAGGCCAATCTTCATGATCTTTTTATTGAATGATATATAAAACTGAGTATTTTCCGCATTCTGTATTTTTCTTGATTCAAAAAACCATATCTCCAATATTTTCTTGAAATCTTTTCAAATTTTTCAGAAGCATACTCTTCCCAAAACCGACTCCTATCTGCATTCGGCTTTACTGGAGACTTCAATCGTGGTTGCAAACAATTGGTTTTATCGGTTGGCAATAAAAATACGGTCTGTTCTATTTGTTTCAACACTAAATGTCCTTTATCGGTATTTACCATAAAAAGTGACACTCCTCTGTCATCAAAAAATTCTGGATATGATTTTTCAATCCCCCAAAAGTCTCCCAATGTAAAATCCCCTGGACGATTGAAATTAGTGTAACGACACTCATGACACGACGGGCGATTTGCGATGTGTGAAAAAGCGATTGTATGCCAAAGCGCAGCATCTCCTTTTCCTATAATATCTGTACCATCCATAAACACCAAACGCTGCGTAGAATGACTCCAGCCCTTCCCTTTCCAACGCATATTTATCGACTTCAATTGCTTCTTGCGTTGAACAAACCAATATAATCAGAGAAAATCATTGGACTTGTAACGCTGCTGCATACCAAATCCACCGTTATTAAATTATCATATGGTTTTCGCAAAAACCGTTTCAAGCCATCAACCTGACATGGTGTTCCAGAAAAAAGCACCATCCGCCCCTTCTTCAAGACCTGTTGAATCTCGAGAAACAACGAGTCCGAAATAATACTTTCCACATATTTTGCCCCATGAAATTTTCTACATCATTGAGATTGTCTGCCGAGCAATGCACCACCTTAAATTCTGCGTCATAGGCAACTCCATAAACAATGCCTCCCTGCTCTACTACAAATCTTGCTATCGCAAAAAATCCGCCTCCCGAAGTGCTCTCCTGCACTATATGCTCATCTTTATTACGTAACCCATAAATAGACTGATCGCCACTCTTTTTAGAATCATTCTTTAATGGACAAACCTTCTCACACAAGCCACAATCAACACAAGATTCCATATCCACTTTAGGATAACCAAACCCCTCGGCATCCACTTCCATTGAAATGCATTTCCTCGGACAAACAGACACACATGCTGTGCATCCGCAGCATTCTGTTTTTTTTATTATCTGTATCATTGAATTAATTATGACTCCATGGTTTTATCTTTCCAAAAACATTGCCAACTTTCTTGAGCAAGAAGTTTCTCTCTTCTTTATTTAGCCCCAAATAGTATATAGAAATTAAGCACGACGACATTGAGACAAGAATCGATATAACAAATCTACCAAACGACTCATCCTTTAATAGAATCACGGCAATAGGAAATACACATGCTGCTATCGAAACAAATACAACTTTTACAACAACTTGCCTGATAAATTTCCCTATTTTGATGCCTATCAACTTTTTCATCATATAACTTCGTGCGGACAGACATCCCAACTCTGAAAAAAATAGGACAATATATGTCACATACGCGGAAAAACCACAGTACAGAAAAACATAAGCGACCGGGAAACAAAGCAACGAAATTCCGCCAACCAATAATTGGTAATTTCTGATATTTCCAGTTGCAAGCAATGCCATAACCATTGTCTGCGACAAACATCCGACCAACGCTATAAGCAACTGCATCTGAGAAAACAAAACTGCCGATTCCGGCACAGTTTTAAGCCACAAATGAAGGATATAATCCATTTCAAACACAACAGGGACTGTCAGAAAAAGCATCAAATAATATGAGAATCTGGATCCTTGAAACACAAGAAATTCCATCCGCCCTATATCTCCAGAAGCATATGAATGTGTTATCTGAGGATTCAGTGCAGTCATAAAACTGCTTATAAATTTACCCAATGCTGTATTTACTTGATTGGCGACCCCTCTGGCTGCGTTCAGCACTACTCCAAAGAACATGTTGACGATGATGTCAATGCCTTGATTTCTCAAGACTCCTGCTGTTGTTCCCAAAAAATTCCAACCGGCAAACCCCGACATTTTTTTCAGTTCAGCAGTATCTACTCTTATTGAATACGTACATTCTTTGAATTGTGACAGACAGTAAAACAAGTATAGACCAAAAACAATAATTGACACCACAAACATTAAAAATGAATACAGAATCAATTTATCTGCATCTGAAACTCCTAATAAAAACACAATCAACAATTGCAAAACGACCTCAATGATGCTGAAGTAAGCATAGGCGCTCATCCTCTCATGCGATACGATTAAAGCATTCAGTGGAACCATTATCAATTTCACCACAAACATAGCGATAGTGAATTGAAGGACCCAATTCGCTGCCACTAAACGTCCTGATGGAATTTCCATATAATTATTTAAAAACCATGGTCCCAGGCTCTCTAATGCAATGAGTACTGCAATTGACAGATAAATCTGAATATTGAACGATGTAGAAACTATCGATTTCAATTTTTGGAAATTTCCTGTTCCCAATTCAAAATTTATAAACCTGGAACATGCTCCGGACAACGAATTTGTTAATATTGAGAATGTTGACACCAATCCTCCCACAACATTATATACACCAAAATCCTCAACCCCCAACTGTTGGAGCACAACTCTTGACGTATATAGCGTCACGGCCATCATCAGAAACATCCTGACATAAAGCATCAAGGTGTTCTTCGCTATGCGCTTGTTGTTTGATGTGTTATCTGTCATCGTGTAAAAAATGTGTTGTGGTATTAGACCCAAGGCGTTTATGTTGAAGCATGTCTACTTATAAATTCCGCAGAAGTCGAGGATGATTTTGTCATCGCGGCGGGGGAGCGTCTTGAATGGGTCGTGGGCGGTGAGGAAGACTACGATGTCGGCGCGGTCGTAAGCCTCGCGGTAGTCCGTCAACTTAAACACGTTGTGCTCCGTCACGTTAGGCTCAACGACAAGGATGTCGGCGTTGTTGCAGCTTTGCATCACTTTGGTTGTGATGTATTTAGCTGGCGATTCGCGGAGGTCGTCGATGTTTGGCTTAAAGGCGAGTCCCATCATTGCGACTGTCGGCTTGCGGTGGTTTTCGAGTTCGAAGCGGAGCATTGCGTTCTCCACTTTCTCGGCACACCAGAATGCCTTGTAGTTGTTGATTTCGCGCGCTTTTGCAATCAGCTGGCTCTCAACGGGGAAGTCGGCAGTGATGAAGTATGGGTCGACGGCGATGCAGTGTCCGCCCACTCCGCATCCCGGCTGCAGGATGTTGACGCGCGGATGCTTGTTGGCGAGGGCGATGAGCTCCCACACGTTGATGCCCGCCTTGTCGCAGATGAGCGACAACTCGTTGGCGAAGGCAATCTGCACGTCGCGCGAGGAGTTTTCTGTAAGCTTGCACATTTCCGCCGTCTTGCAGTTTGTGCGGTGGAGCGTGCCTTGCACGAATTGGCTGTAGAAGGCGATT
>ERZ860023.1096-NODE-1096-length-12006-cov-1.534516_pt1 | contig 12006 bp, 12 predicted proteins | sample MGYA00509983_ERZ860023 | MGnify/ENA primary metagenome ERZ860023 (study PRJEB30046, sample SAMN00715180) | human gut metagenome | study: EMG produced TPA metagenomics assembly of the A metagenome-wide association study of gut microbiota in type 2...
TGATGCCCGGTGCTGCGAGCCTGTACTTCGGCAGCGGTTTTGTGGCGGAGCGCGGCAACAACTGGCTGACGGGTGCCAACGCCAACTACAATATTTATGCGACGAAGAAAGGACGCTACCTTGCGGTGGGCTGCCTGGAGAAGAAGTTCTGGAGCAACCTGTGCGCTGTGCTGCAGCGCCCCGATATGACGGACCTGATAGATGATGATGCTAACCACGACTACTTAAAGCAGCAGCTGACGCTGGAATTTGCCAAGCATACGCTGCCCGAATGGGAGCAGCTGCTTGCGGGCAAGGATACCTGCGTAACGCCGGTACTGGATTTTGCCGAGGCGGTGGCTGCGGAGCAGACCAAGGCCAACGACATGGTGCTGAACGTAGAGGATACAGAGCTTGGCAGCTACCGGCAGATGGGCTTTGCCATGAAGCTGAGCGAAACGCCGGCGGCGCTGCGGAAGCGTGCGCCACGCCTGGGCGAGGACACGCAGCAGGTGCTGTCGCAGGCGATTGCCGATGAAAAACTGTTGGCGGAAGCATTGCAGACGAAATAAAAAATGACCTCCTGAATTTTCAGGAGGTCTGATTTTTTGTAAGCTTTAAAGTTATTGTGAGCTTATTTTTCTACACGGCCGGGATATGCTTTGAGTGCTTCTCCCAGAATGTAGATAGCGCGCTCCAAATCCTCGCTCTTTAATACATAAGCAAGGCGTGCTTCGTTGATGCCGCTGCCGGGGGTGTTGTAGAAACCGTTGCCGGGAGCAAACATAACGGTTTCGCCGTCGATAGCGAAGTTTTCCAGAGTCCAGATAGCAAATTTTTCTGCATCGTCAACAGGCATGTTAACCATGATATAGAAAGCGCCCTTCGGGTCGGAAGCCTTCACGCCGGGGAGCTTCTTCAAAGCTGCAACGATAGTGTCGCGGCGTTTTTTGTATTCCTTGTTAACTTCTTCCAGATAGCTTGCCGGAGTGGTGTACAGAGCTGCTGCACCGACCTGCTCCAGAATCGGGTGCAAAGACGTGCCTGGCAGCATTTGATAATCTGCTTGCTGAGCTCTTTGTTTTTGCTGATGATGCAGCCGATACGCGCACCGCAGGCACTGTAGCGCTTGGATACGGAATCGATGATGATCAGGTTGTCGTCCAGCTCGGGCATGGTGCCGAAGCTGCGATATGCACCGTCATAAACGAATTCACGGTATACTTCATCAGCAATTAAAGCCAGGTTATGCTTGCGCACGATGCGGGAAATCATGTCCTGCTCTGCTTCGGTATAAACTACGCCGGTAGGATTGCCGGGGTTGGTGAGCAGAATTGCTTTGGTTTTCGGAGTGATGTGCTTTTCGATTTCTTCTTCGCTGGGCAGGTGGTAACCATTTTCTACGCTGGTAGGAACAGCGTTGATTTTAGCGCCGAACTCTTTGCAGAAGGTGGTGTAGTTAGCGTAGAAGGGTTCGAAAACCATGATTTCGTCGCCGGGGTCGCACAGAGCCATAACTGCGAAAATCAGGGCCTCGCTGCCGCCGTTGGTAACGAAAATATCTTCAATTGCATAATCCATGCCTTTTTCTGCATAATATTTCTGTACAGCCTTTAAGAGGAACATTTCGCCTTTGGAATTGCTGTAGGCGATTACCGGTGCCTGGAATTCACGCACACTGTCCATGAATTGTGCGGAGTGGCAATATCAGGCTGGCCGATGTTCAGATGATAAACCTTTTTACCTGCAGCCTTGGCTGCGTCAGCATACGGAGACAGCTTTCTGATAGGAGATGCTGTCAGGCTTTGAATACGTTGAGAAAGTATCATGAAAAAAACTCCTTGCTGTTATAGTTTGTTTTGGAGCAGATGTAACTGCTTTGTTTATTATAGCACAGATTTTGCCGAGATTGTATATAGTAAAATATTAATACTGTATACATTTGACTTTTTGACGTAAGCACTTTTACTGCCAGAAGTACGTGAAGAGCGCCGGTATCGGTACTCTCAGCTCCCTCATGCTGCCGTACACTATTACGCTGCTGGTTACTTTGACTATTATGCTGTATGCTTTCTGGTTTATGGATATACCTCTGGGATTACAAGCTGACTATGTATACCCCCGTAGGGTGATGTAGTTCTGATGGGGGGACGAACGATAAGGGCGCATCTGCTTCATATAATTTTTTCGACGTACCTCTAGTACGCCTTCAAAAATTATCCTTCGCATCTGCAACCCTTCTCGCTCGTCTTGTTGATGAGAGGGCGCATTTGCTTTGGAAAGTTTAACTGTAATATTATTTCAGAGATGATATAATGAAGAGAGCCTCTTGCCGAGTGGAGCGAGGCGGCGAGGGGTGACATCGATGCAATCCCCTCTCAGTCGCCTTGCGGCGACAGCCGCCCCAGGGCGCCCTCCTTGCCCTATGGCTAATTCAACTTGTTCCCCCAAGGGGAGCCTTTGCCCTATGGCTAATTCACTTGCCTCCCCTCAAAGGGGAGGTGGCTGCGAGCATAGCGAGCAGACGGAAGGGTGTTATATGTATTTATGAAAGAAGGTATTTGAAAATGTCTTTGAAAATGTCTTTGAAAATGTCTTTGCAAGAACGTTTGACTGAACGCTTTTTACGTTACGCTGCCGTACCATCTCAAAGTAAGGAGGGCTGTGCTGTTGTTCCCAGTACTCCCGGCCAATGGGATATGGCTAAGCTGCTGAAGGAGGATTTGGCTGAGCTTGGTCTGGTGGACCTGGAAATCAGCGAATTCTGCGTGCTGACCGGTCGTCTGCCGGCTAACCTGCCTGCAGGTCACGCTCCCGTGCCGAATGTAGGCTGGGTTGCGCACATGGATACCGTTGACGTAAACCTTTCTCCCGAGGTACATCCGCAGATTGTGAAAAACTATCAGGGCGGCGATGACTGCTGAACGCTGAAAAGCAAATCTACATTAAGGTAAGCGAGCATCCTGAGCTTAACAAATATATCGGCAGCGACCTTATCACCACCGACGGTACCTCCGTACTGGGCGCAGATAATAAGGCTGCTGTTGCCAACCTGATGGTAGCACTGGAAACCATCATTAAGGAAAACCGTCCGCACGGCGAAATTTATGTAGCCTTTGTTCCGGATGAAGAAGTTGGCTCTGCGGTTCCAAGAAGATGGATTTCAGCAAGTTCCCGGTTGAATTTGCATATACCATTGACTGCTGCGAGCTGGGCGAGGTTGTATACCAAACCTTTAACGCGGGCAGCGCACACATCAAAATCAAGGGCGTAACCGCACATCCGATGTCCGCCAAGAATACTCTGGTTAACCCGGCGCTGGTTGCCGTAGATATCATCAACTGCTTCGACAGAATGCAGACTCCGGAGCACACCGAGGGCACCGAAGGCTTTATCTGGGTGCAGGCTATTAAATCCAACGCTGCGGAAGCAACTCTGGATATCAAAATCCGCGATCATAACAAAAAAATGTATAAGCACGCAAGGAGTTCATCCGTCATGCTGTGGAATATGTACAGGCCAAGAATCCGAAGGCCGGCATTGAGCTGAACATCACCGACGTTTACGGCAACATTGCCGATGCTCTGACTGATGATAACAGAAAATGCGTTGAGTACATTTTCGAGGCAATGAAGGAGCTGGATATCGAGCCGAAGGATATCGCTATGCGCGGCGGCACCGACGGTTCCTTTATTTCCACCAAGGGTATCCCGACGCCGAACTATTTCACCGGCGCGCTCAACTTCCACTCCAACTGTGAATTTATGCCGATGACTGCAGTGGAAAAATCCTGCCTGATGACTTTGAAGCTGGTTGAGCTGATTACCAAATAAAAAATGCTTGACAAATGCGTCGCTTTCCTGTAAAATCTTACTTGTTTCCGACGCAAATGCGCGCGAAGCCTATTGGGGGCGTAGCTCAGCTGGGAGAGCACCTGCCTTGCAAGCAGGGGGTCAGGAGTTCGATTCTCCTCGTCTCCACCAATTGCTAATTAGCGGTCTTACTTTGGTAGGACCGCTTTTTTGTATTCCCTTAAAACACCAAAAAATGTTATAATGTAATAGAGTATGTAAGAAGGAAGGAGAAACACATGGGAATCTTTTTGAACCCTGGAAATACTGCCTTTAAAGAAGCAGTGAATGCCAGAATATATGTTGATAAGACAAAGCTTATCGATTTCACTAACCAGTTCATCAATACGCCCCAGAAATTCATTTGCAGCAGTCGTCCGCGCCGTTTCGGCAAATCAATGGCTGCTGATATGCTCCTGGCCTATTACAGTAAGGAGAGCAAATCTGAAGAGCTTTTTGCAGGACTTGCTATTACAGACTGCCAAAGCTTTAAAACGCACCTGAACAAATACGATGTAATATACTTCGATGTTCAGGAATGCATTGACAACGCAGAAAGCATTGAAAATACTATAGAATACATAACCCAGAGTGTTCTGGAGGAGTTGAGCTTGGCTTATCCTGAGACAATACCGTCAGATACCAAGACGGTTTCCGAAGCACTGAACTATATTAATCAGGCTACCGAAAACAGATTTGTCATTATAATCGATGAATGGGATGCTATGTTCCGTGCCGCACCCAAGCAAAAAGAAACCCATGAAAAATATATTGCGTTTCTTCGCAGTCTGTTCAAAGGAGCAGGGGCAAGGCGTTTTATTGCGCTTGCTTATATTACAGGCATCCTGCCTATAAAGAAGTATAAAACGCAGTCGACATTGAATAACTTCATGGAATACACTATGATAAACCCCGGACCGATTGCTCCCTATTTTGGCTTTACGGAAGAAGAAGTAGCAGTACTTTGCAAAACTTACAACAAAGATTTTGGTAATATACGGCGCTGGTACGACGGCTACAGGCTGAGTGGCCTGCACATCTATAATCCTTTTGCTGTAACTAATTTGATCCTGCAGGGGAACTTTCAGAGCTACTGGCTTCAGAGCGGGACTTACGAATCTGTTAAAGACCTTATCAGTATTGACTTTGACGGATTACGCAAGGATGTTATTGAGCTGCTCGCAGGTGGAAGCGTAAAGGTTAATCCCTATTTCTTCCAGAATGATATGGATTCTTTTGATGACAAGAATGATGTACTTGCGTTGCTCATCCATCTCGGTTATCTTGCATATAATCCTGAAGAAGAAAGCGCCGAAATTCCTAATGAAGAAATTAGGACAGAATTTCAGAAGGCTGTACAGTCCGTAAAATGGACAGAGATTTTAGACTTTCTCAAAGAATCCGAAAGACTGCTTGCTGCGGTTAATAGAAAAGACAACAATGAAGTTGCTAAGATTATTGAAGCTGTTCATGATACATCCGTTTCGATACTTCAGTACAACGACGAAAATTCTTTGAGCTACGTCTTAGACAAAGCTTTTCTGGCAACGATGAATTTCTATTTCAAGCCTAAAAGAGAACTTCCAGCAGGCAAAGGATTCGCTGATATTGTCTATATTCCTAAGCCGGAATACAGGAAAAACCATCCGGCATTAGTAGTCGAACTGAAATGGAACCAAGATGCCAAGACTGCAATTGATCAGATTAAAAAGAAGCAGTATCAGGAAACTATCAAAGAATATACTGATAACATCCTGTTTATCGGTATAAACTACGATAGGAAAAGTAAAAAGCACGAATGCCTTATAGAAGAGTTCAAAAATTAAGTTCGATTCTCCTCGTCTCCACCAATCGTTAATTAGCGGTCTTACTTTGGTAAGACCGCTTTTTTGTATGCAAAAAAGACGCCCATGCTTATGAGCGTCTGCATAAATTGTTTAATTGCTCAGCAACCTTCGTTTTCCTCCCATTCCTCGCTGTTTTCGTTGATGTACCATTTGCCGTTGATACAGATATTTTCTTCGATAGTACGCGGTCCCCAGATAACGCTGCCTTCAGGGCCATAGTCCTCGCCGTCGTCGGGGCAGGTGTCGGCATAGGTGATAAAAGAGCCGGTGACGTTGATAGTGTCTGATTCTATATCATTTTTTTCCTGCTGCTGCGTTATGGCAGGCGGCTTCAGGATCAGATGGTATGCCATCAATAGATGGATAATATAAGCGAAGCAACCAAGCAGCACTATATCCTTTCGCAAATCAAAGAGGATAAAAATGAAAAGCAGAATTACTAAAACGGAGTTATAGATGAAAGCGTTCTCCGGATCAAGTTTTTTTATCTTATGTAAAAGATAAATAATCAGCAGTGTTAAGGGCAGCAGCACAAGAAAATAGCCTAATGATGTATGCGTAAATATTAAAATAACGAGCGTTAAAAGGAGCATTAAAGCTATAAGGGCAATTACCTTTTTTATGTTACTGCAAAAGCTGTCGATAAAATTCATGGCACACACCTCACTTTTATCTACATTATAGCATATCTGAAAATTTTCGGTAAAAAATCTAAAAAAATCTGCAAAAATCGCTTGAATATGCCCTTTAAATGTGATATAGTATACACTATATTAAGGGTTTCCCCAGAAAAAAGTATAGTATTTTAAAAGGAGCAAATTATTATGGAGAAAGAAAAAGCATTCCTGCTGTGGTTTGACCAGCTGGAGAGAAAAGACGTAGCAATCGCCGGTGGTAAGTCTTCTTCCTTGGGCGAGCTGACCTCTCATGTTGACGTACCTGTACCATATGGCTTCGCAACTACTGCCTGCGCTTACAGATACTTCTTCGAAAAGACCGGTCTGTACGAGAAGATTAAAACTTTAATTGCCGGTCTGGACGTAGACAACAGCGCTCAACTGCGCGAGGTTTGCGCTAAGGTCCGCCAGGCAATTATGGACGAAGAAATGCCGCAGGATCTGCAGGACCTGATTGCCGAAGCTTACAAGGAGCTGGGCGAAAAGGTTGGCCAGGCTGATCCGTTCGTTGCTGTTCGCAGCAGCGCTACCGCAGAGGATCTGCCGGATGCAAGCTTTGCAGGCCAGCAGGACACCTACCTGAACGTAAAGGGTGCAGAAACCATCGTTGCTAAGGTTAAGGAATGCTATGCTTCCTGCTTTACCGACCGTGCGGTTTACTACCGCGAAAAACAAGGCTTTGATCATCTGGATGTAGCACTGAGCGCTGCAGTACAGATGATGGTATTCTCCAAGGCTGCAGGCGTTATGTTCACTGTTAACGTTGCTACCGGCGACGACAAGAACATCCTCATCGAAGGCGCATGGGGCTTGGGCGAATATGTTGTTCAAGGCACCGTAACTCCGGATAACTATACTGTAAATAAAGCTACCTGCGAGATTGTTGAAAAGAACGTTAACGCGCAGGACATTAAGCTGATCCGCAAAGCTGACGGCGACTGCGAAGAAGTTGTTGTACCGCTGGATGAGCAAAACGAGCAGAAGCTGACTGATGAGCAGATCAAACAATTGGCTGAATGTGCTAAGAAAATTGAAGCACACTATGGCTGCTACATGGACATGGAATGGGGCGTTGACGAGCGCGATAACAAGGTTTACATCCTGCAAGCCCGTCCTGAAACCGTATGGAGCCGTCGTAACAAAGAAAATGGTGCACCGAAAGAGGAGAAAAAAGTGACTACTGATCGCAAAGTTATCGTTAAAGGCTTGCCTGCCAGCCCTGGTAATGTAGCGGCCGCGTACATGTAATTTTGGATCCGTCCCATATCGACGAATTCAAGGAAGGCGAAATTCTCGTAACCGAAATGACCGCTCCTGACTGGGTACCGGCTATGAAGAAAGCGAAAGCAATCGTAACCGATAGCGGGGAATGACCTGCCATGCTTCTATCGTATCCCGCGAGCTGGGCATTCCCTGTATCGTAGGTACCAAGAGCCGTGGCGAAGCTGCTACCACCACCATTCCTGACGGTATTGATGTAACCATCGATGCTACTCATGGTGTAGTTTATGAAGGCATTATCGAAGAGCCGAAGGCTGAACAGCCGGCACAACAGGTAGTTGCTGCTGCCGAATACTTCCCGCCGACCGGCACCAAGATTTATATGAACCTGGGCGATCCTGAGCTGGCTGAAAAATATGCTACTCTGCCTTGCGACGGTATCGGCCTGATGCGCGAAGAGTTCATCTGGACTACTTATATCCATGAACATCCGCTGTATCTGATTAAAATCGGTCAACCGGAAAAGGTTGTAGACCAACTGGCTGAAGGCATCCGCCAAGTTTGCCAGGCTATGGCTCCGAGACCGGTAACCATGCGCTTCTCCGACTTCAAGTCCAGCGAATACCGCGACCTGAAGGGCGGCGACGAATTCGAGCCGAACGAGCCTTCCGCTCTGCTGGGCTGGCGCGGTGCTTCCCGTTACTATGATCCTAAATATATCGAAGCATTCAAGCTGAATGCATGGCTGTTCGCAAAGTTCGCGAAGAGTTCGGCCTGAAGAACCTGAACGTTATGATTCCGTTCTGCCGTAACGTAGAGGAATGCGAAAAGGTTACCAAGATCATGGCTGACTGCGGTCTGTCCCGTGGTAAGGACTTCAAGGTTTGGCTGATGGCTGAGATTCCGTCCAACATCATTCTGGCTGACCAGTTCAACAAGTTTGTTGACGGCTATTCCATCGGTTCCAACGACCTGACCATGCTGGTTCTGGGCTGCGACCGTGATAACGATACTGTTTCCCATATCTATGACGAACGTAACCTGGCTGTACGCCGTGCAATCCGTCACCTGATCGAGGTTGCTCATAAGGATGGCAAGACCGTTTCTATCTGCGGTCAGGCTCCGAGCGTATATCCTGAGTTCTGCGAGTTCCTCATTAAGAGCGGTATCGACAGCATGTCCGTTAACCCGGATACTGTTAAGTTCACCAAGAAGCTGGCTGCTCAAATCGAGCAACGCATCATGATGGATGCTCTGACTGGCAAAGGCCGTCAAGAGGTTGAGGACCTGAACTGGTAATCATCAAGCAAGACTTTCAGCTCTGCAGCTAAGTGCATTGGCTTTATCTGGAAGCAGAAAAAGTAAATATGTAGTAAAGAGTTTTAGGACTCCTGTGTTGTAGTACAAATTGCAATATGGGAGTCCTATTTGCGTTTTTATGGTAAAAATGCTTTTAAGGAGGTAAATATGCTGTCTTTTATTTTTGTTCTTGGTTTACTTTATCACACATATACCGATTTCAAGTATATGCTGCTTTATGACAAGGTAACGTTATTTTTAATTGCAGCAGGTGTTGTACGTGCTTTTTATGAGCATCAGCTATTAGATGCTCTTTATGGTGCAGGTGTAATGTTGGCAATTATGCTGCTGCTGTATTTTGCCAGCCACGGCGGTATGGGCGAGGGTGACGTAAAGCTGGCGCCGGCATTGGGTATCTGGCTTGGCTTAGAGCAGGGACTGTTATGTCTGCTGCTCGCCTTTGTCAGCGGTGGCATTGTGGGAGCATTACTGTTGCTGTGCAAGCGTGGAAAGCTGAAACAGGCAATTCCCTTCGGACCGTTTTTGTGCGCAGCAGCGGTTGCTGCGTATTTTTGTGGTAAAGAAATCATTACATGGTATTGGAGGATGTTCTTATGATGAAGTATGGTAAAAGTATTAGTGTTGAAGAACTGTTTGAGCCTGTACTGTGCGCTTTGCGTTGCCGTTGGCGCCGTAAGCAGGCACTTTTGCTTTTGTCACTGCAAACGGGGGAGGTGGCATATTGGCAGAATGGTGAGCATAGCTGGCAGGAGCAGCTGGATGAAGAGTGCCTGACAAATAAGCAAAGACTTGCCGATACTTTACGTGAAATGCTTTTGAAGCGTGAGGTGGAAGAAGGTGCGATGGTTTTACTGCTGCCTGCAGCAGCAATGATGTATTCTGAACAGATGGTGTTGCCTTTAATGCGGCGGCGTGAACTGCAGGCTGCACTGCAATGGGAGGTACAGCAGAGCGTTCCTTGGATGCATGAAGACTATACTTACAGCTTTGAAGCACATGTTATCGGTGAAGCAGATGAACAGCAATATCAGGTGATGTTTGCAGTCTTACAGAATGCGTCGCGTGCTGAACTGGAGCAGCTATGCAGAAGTTTAATGCTGAAGCTGCAGGGGATTTTGTTAGGCAGTAAAACGATTGATGAAGCAGCAGATAAATGGTTTGCCGGGAACTCTATTCCATCAATTACAGGCAGAAGCAGAGGCGCTTACAGGGGATAGCGGCCACTTTTGGCCGTTATCTGACAAAAGCAGGCTGTGCAGCTTTAGGGTTAGCGATTTTGTCTTATGCCAGTACCTGGGGAGGCTGTTATCTGGCGCAACGCGATTTGCTGGAGGTAGAGCAGCAATTAGTACAGAATATGGTGTGGAGGCAGCGTATGCAGGAAAGCGAGGCTGTTGAGCGTAACTGTCAGCGTTTGGAAAAGCTGTTGGCTGCAGTGTCTAAACCATCGAAAGAGGCCGTTGGTGAGTTGGAACGCATCTGCCGCCAGATGATGCCAGGCTGTTGGCTGACACTGCTGGAATACAACGGCAGTAAAAAACCTTTAGTGCTGCAAGGACAGGCGGTGGATAATTTGGCCTTGGAAAGTTTTGTGGAACAACTGCAAAAATGTGGAATTTACAGCAGAGTAGAGCTTCTGCAATCGCAGCAGCAGGGTAACGTTCTTGTTTATAAACTGCAGCTGCAGATGAAGGAGGGCAAGCAATGAAAGCAGGAGAAAAAACAATTAATCTGCTTGCCTGCATAGCGCTGGTGTTGTCTACAGGCTTTGGTGTAAAGGCATTAGAGCTTTGGAATGAACGACAACTGGCGGTAGAACAGACACAGAAGCTGCAGGGGCAAATGACACAGCAGATTCGTTTTGCTGATGAACACAGTGATTATAAGACATATAAAATCAAGCTATTGGATAAGCAAAAGAAATTAGAGCAGCAGGTAGAGCATAATCTGAACTTAAACAACATCCTGCAGCGCCTGCAAAAGCAGGCACAAGCGCAAAGCATTCAACTGAGTAGCATGCAGCTGGAGGGCAAGCCTATGCCTTTGCAACATGGTCTGCAGCTGCAGACAGTGAAAATAAGTGCTGTCGGTGATTTTTATTCCCTGCTTCGCTGGCTGCGGCAGGCAGAACGCGATGGCTGTAAGGTTAAGGAGCTGCGCTTGCATAGCGACATGCAGGCAAAAGAAGTGCTGAAAATGGACATCTCACTGGAATTTCATACTGAAAACTGATTCACCAAATTAGCCTACACTAATTTTATCTTGACAAAATCCACATCTTATAAGATAATGTCATAGTAAAGTTAGACTAGGCTAATTTAATTTCGAAGATAGCGCTAGCTAATATTGTAAAGGGAGTTGCGTATGAAAAAATATATCTTACTCGTATTTGTCGTAATCATAGCAGCCGCAGGCTACTTCCTGCTGGCAAGAGGCCAACACAAGCTCGCAGCCAACGCCGCCGTCAGCGGAACCGACAGCACCGGCGCCAAGGTACACATCCCCGCGGAGCCCAAAAGAATCGTCTTTCTCAATGCCTCCAATCTGGAAATTTTCGCCTCCATCGGTGGCAAGGCCGTCGGCAGACCTACCAGCACTTCATATCCCGATGACATCAAGGAAAGCATTAAGGACATCCCCGAAGTAGGCATGATCCACGCGCCGAATCTGGAAAAAATCATGAGCCTGAAGCCTGATCTGGTTGTAGGCACCAACGTACCCTTCCACGTAATGCTGCGCAAGCCCTTGGAAATGGCCGGCGTGCCGCTTTACCTGAACATGATAAACTCCTATGAGGACGTGCTGAAAAGCATAGACGACTTCGGCCGCTTTGCCGGCAGAGAAAAGGAAGCTGCCGCCAAGCGTGCGCAGATAGAAAAGGAATATGCCGCGCTGACGCAGGACGTACAGAAGGGCAGGGGACCGAAGGTGCTGATCATCTTCGGCTCGCCGGACAGCTTCAATATGTCCACCAAAAAGAGCTTTGGCGGTGACCTGGCAGAGCGTTTGGGTGCCGTAAACATTGCGGACAAGGCCGAGAATGTGAAGGACAGCAGCTACATTCCGCTGAGCATGGAATTCGTAGCCAAGGAAAACCCCGACATCGTGATG
>ERZ860023.1101-NODE-1101-length-11940-cov-2.074379_pt1 | contig 11940 bp, 13 predicted proteins | sample MGYA00509983_ERZ860023 | MGnify/ENA primary metagenome ERZ860023 (study PRJEB30046, sample SAMN00715180) | human gut metagenome | study: EMG produced TPA metagenomics assembly of the A metagenome-wide association study of gut microbiota in type 2...
TGTGTCCCATCATCACCGTGTCCATCACCGTAAAAGCATCCCACTTAAAGTGGTCCTGGCTAAAACGGAAAGACTCTCTCCCGGAGCCAGCATGATGGAGCCCGTTGTAGGGTCCAGCTCCCCGGAAATCGTTTTCAGAAAAGTAGATTTTCCGGCACCGTTGGCACCGATGATACCATAACAGTTACCACTTGTAAACTTCAAGTTTACGTCATTGAACAACACTCTTTTACCAAACTGTACTGAGACATTAGAGACTGTAATCATCTTTATATTTACGATTTATTTACAATTTACTATTTAATACCTATTAGTCTGCGAATTGCGAGTGCAAAGATAGTTATTTTTCCATGAATAGACACAGAGAAGCGCTGTCAATCTGACATAAAAGTATTACCTTTGCAGCGTTTTCGGCAAAAACATCCATTTTGGCAAAGTTTTTGCTGGGGTACTGATATCGTATTAACTTAAACCCTTAACAGCAATGAAAGCAAAATCATTTTACAAGAATAATAAGCATAACAATATGAATCCGAAAGAAAAAGAAAACAACCAGGAAGAGGAGCTGAAAACTCAAGCTACTCCTAACGAATGTGACGAAGAAACTGTCGGACAAGAAACTTCACAAGAAAACGAAGCTCCCCTGACAGAAGAAGAAAAGCTCGCCCAGGAACTGGAAAAGGCCAATGAACAGATTGAAGAGCAGAAGGACAAATACCTGCGCTTGTCTGCCGAGTTTGACAATTACCGCAAACGTACCATGAAGGAGAAAGCAGAACTCATCCTGAACGGTGGTGAAAAGAGTATCAGCAGTATCCTACCCATTGTGGATGACTTTGAACGCGCCCTCAAAAACATGGAGACAGCCACCGACGTAGCCGCCGTAAAAGAAGGCGTTGAACTTATCTACAACAAGTTCATGTCTGTATTGGGACAAAACGGCGTTAAGGTAATAGAGACAAAGGAACAACCGCTCGATACAGACTATCACGAAGCCATCGCCGTGATTCCGGCACCCAATGAAGCACTGAAAGGCAAAATTCTGGACTGTGTACAAACCGGTTACATCCTAAACGACAAAGTGATCCGTCATGCCAAAGTGGTAGTCGGAGAATAACATAAAACTGTATGGAAAAAAGAGATTACTACGAAGTATTGGAAGTCGAAAAGACAGCAACGGTAGAAGAAATAAAGAAAGCCTATCGCAAGAAAGCCATCCAATATCATCCGGACAAGAATCCGGGCGACAAAACAGCCGAAGAGAAATTCAAGGAAGCGGCAGAGGCATACGACGTACTAAGCAATCCGGACAAGCGTGCCCGCTACGATCAGTTCGGTCATGCCGGACTGGGTGGTGCCGCCGGTAATGGTGGTCCGTTCGGCGGCTTCAGTGGAGGCATGTCCATGGACGACATCTTCTCCATGTTCGGTGACATCTTTGGCGGACACAGTGGAGGAGGTTTCGGCGGTTTTGGAGGTTTCGGCGGAGGCGGTGGAGCACAACAACAACGCCGTTACCGTGGTTCGGACCTGCGTGTCAAGGTGAAACTGAACCTCAAGGAAATCTCTACCGGCGTGGAAAAGAAATTCAAACTGAAGAAATACGGCCTTGTACCCACTGTCATGGTACGGGAGCCGAAGGTGACGGTGGTTCAGAGACCTGCCCGACTTGTAACGGCAGCGGCACGGTAATCCGTAACCAGCAAACCATACTCGGCACCATGCAGACAAGAACCACCTGCCCGACGTGTGGCGGTGAGGGCAAAATCATCAAAAACAAGTGTAAGGAATGTGCCGGTGAAGGTATTGTATACGGTGAAGAAGTAGTAACCGTAAAAATCCCGAAAGGTGTTGCAGAAGGTATGCAACTCTCTATGGGCGGAAAAGGAAACGCAGGCAAGCACAACGGCGTGCCGGGAGACCTGCTGATTCTTGTAGAGGAAGAACAAGACCCGAACCTGATACGCGATGAAAATGACTTGATTTACAACCTGCTCCTCAGCTTCCCACAGCAGCCTTGGGTGGTGCGGTAGAAATTCCCACGATTGATGGAAAGGTGAAAGTAAAAATTGACTCAGGTACGCAACCGGGAAAAGTACTCCGCCTGCGCGGCAAAGGTTTACCCAACGTGAACGGGTACGGCACGGGAGATTTGCTGGTAAATGTCAGCGTATATGTACCCGAAACGCTGAGCAAGGATGAGAAGAGAGCATTGGAGGAGATGGAAGAATCGGATAACTTCAAGCCAAACACTTCGATTAAGGAGAAAATATTCAAGAAGTTCAAGAGCCTGTTTGACTAATAACATGGTACATAAAGAAGCCTCCCGATATTTTATTGTATATCGGGAGGCTTCTTTGTTTTATCAAAAAAATATTAAAGTTCCAACATCCGCTTCATAAAAGCCTTTATTCCCTCCACATCAGAAGTCTGAGGAGCCCATGAAGCCAAATCCTCTGAGGGTAGAGGCTGATATGGGCCTTTTTTAATTTCAAAAATAACGGTGCCTGACTCCAAGGCAATAATACTATGCCACGTATTAGAAGGAATCTCCAGACCATATTTACCTTCCGAAGGATTGAGGCATACCTTATCTGTTACATTACCGGCATCATCATAAAAAAATGCCAGCAGACTTCCACGCAAAACCAGATAAGTTTCTTCCTTATCTGTATGACGGTGAGGAGGAAGATAAGTTCCTGGTTCCAAAGCATTCAGCAACCGATGAATAGGGGCATCCATAGACGCATGAAAATTATAATTCATACGTAAACGGGAATTCTCCTTGGCTTGTGAAGTAACGGTATCCAGCAGCTCTTCTGTTATCAGCTTCATCATAACCTCAGCAATTGAGCAAACTTGGCAGGAAGTTCTGCTTTACCCGCTTCAATAGACAAACTTTTTCCTTCTTTATCTAGTAATATAGCAGCCTTCTGCGAGGAAGCCAATGAGGCAACTTCCGCCACATTACCAGCAACAAACAAGCATCCGGAAAAAAGAGGGGTAATCACCTTCCGGGTATGCCCTTTCCATTTTACAAACACAGCCTGCATCGGGCAATATGTAGTATATCCCGCAGCATTCAAACGCTGCATCAACTTATGTTCAGACTTAGGTGCTGTGTACAATGCATGCCAGCACATCATATCATTATCCGTCATCATATTGTTTGCTTTTTCCATCCCTTTAATAAATCTTTTACAAATAATATCCATCCCACACTGCCGACACCTGCCAAGAACATGAAGCCGATCAAAATCATCAATTTATTGGGCTTTGCAGGCTTCAAAGGTACCGTAGCCGGCTGGACAACCGTATATACCGGTGTAATCTCCTGCACCTTAGCTCTTGCCATCTGCAATTGTTGAGACACTTGTGTATATACTTGATAGGCTAAATTCATTTCATTCTGTAAACGCTCTTGCTCTGCGCGATAACTCAGTAATATTATATTCTGGTTTGCATCTACAAAATTTGCGTATTTCTTCTGGGCATCCTCATAACTGGCCTTTGCTTCTCCATAAAGTTTTTCGGTAAATGCCAAATCATGACGAGCCTTATTAGTCCGATAATCTGTGATGTAGTTCTGCAGGCAATGCATCACGGTATCCGTCAGCGAAGCAGATATCAAAGGATCCTGCATAGTAACAGACAAGGTTGTCACACCTGTCTTTTTGTCTACGGAAACAGAGATACGTTTACTTAAAGCATCTGCAATGGCAGACTCATCTCTAGTAAGACGAAAAGGATCCAGCTTTGCATCCCCCTCTTCCGGTTCATCCTTAAACAAAGACAATGTCCATCCTAACACCTTAAAAGGAGCGGAGAAAATTGCACTCCACCAAGGAGAACGCTGTTCTTCTTTCAAATAAGCATATAAAGTCGTGTCTACTTTTGCTTTCTGATCCTTGACTTTAACATCGAACAGTTCAATCAGAAAAGGAGTAGAACTTACAATATCAGGATAAAGTTCGGGTGACAAAGCATCTTCACCAGAAGAAGTACCCAAATTGATACCCGCCATGGCTGCAAGGGCTCCCATACTTCCGCCACCAGATTTACCACCACTCTCCGGAGCCAACGTCACACTTGTAGAATACTCCTTAGGAATACTAAATGCAACAACCAGTCCAACAAGGGCAGCGATACCACACGCCTTAAAAACCAATTTGCGACTAGCCCATACTTTCTGGGCCAGTTCTATCAAATCTATTTCTTGTTCCTCAGGTTGTGGAGAGGTTATGTTTTGTATTCTTTCTTCGCTCATAATTCAAATTACTTAAAGAGATTAACCATAGTCGCAATCATCGCTGCAATAGAAGCTGTCGTACTTCCCATTCCCAGAATTTCAGCAGTAGTCATCTTCTTTTTCTGTTCTTTACTTGGAACAATTATTTCACAACCAGGTTCAATGGCTTTCTTGTTCCCTGCTTTTAAACGAGAAACTGTACCATTCATGTATATTACATAGACCTTACGTTTCTTGGCATCATTACCAAAACCACCAGCCTGGTTGATGTAATATTTCAAGCTTTCACCCTTTTTATATAAAACTGTATTCGGATACATTACAGCACCGTTGATTTTCACTGTACTTACGTACTCCGGAACAAATAATACATCTCCCTCGCGAAGCACCATATCAGCATCTGAACCAGGATTTTTCAAGGCCTCTCCCAGATTTATACCTACAGAATAGGTATCGGACAAATCCAATCTTTTTACAGATATGGAATCTCCGCCTCCCGCTTGCGCCATACGCAGAGCATCTTCCTTACGGCGGAATTCTTCTTCGGTCATCCTACGTATAAGACGCGCTCCTTTTATATAAGCATCGGGAGTTACTCCACCAGCCTTAGCTATCAAGTCACTCAAACGTTCATTCTTTTTCGATAGTGCATAATTACCGCTAAAAAGGACTTCTCCACCCACCATAACATTCTGTTGTTTAAAATAGGACGGACTCTTACGAACATAAATTTCATCAAAAGGCTCAAGATGGAAATCCTGGCTTCCTTCTCCCACCAATAAGCCATCTTTCAAATCAAAAGAGAAATTCTGGCCTACTGTAGTACTGAAAGATGTACTCTTCGGATCTTTCATGCGCCGTGCAACTTCAACCTTTGTTGTAGCCGCCGCCTCCAACAAGCCACCAGCCTGCAACACCAAATCCTCTACTGTCATTTTATCAGAATAGAGATATGTACCCGGATTGGCAACTTCACCATGAATGGTAAGTGTAGCTTCTTCCTTCAAGTCATGAATACTTGGAATATATAAAATGTCATTCTTCTGCAAAGGAATATCTGCAGCCGTCCCGTTCAGCAAACCTTTCACATCTACTTGTATAACCTCATGCGACAAGTCTTCAAGTTCACGATCGATTATAGCACGGTTTAAGAATGCATCTCCGCGAAGTCCTTCCGCTTTCTTAATCAGCTGCTTCACTGTATTCATCGTACCGTCCAACTGATACAAACCTTCACGATATACAGCACCGCGGATTTCCACACGATTCTCAAAACGCTGTAAAACGGAATCAACCGTTATCTTATCACCGTCATCTACGCGGAATACGGAATAATCCATCTCATCCACATTATAAATTTGATGCTCACGTCCACTTTTACGGATTATACGTAATGCTTTCTTATAAGCATCACCCGTAAAACCACCTGAATACTTCAATAATGTACCTACGGTTTCAGTGGGTTTCATTTCATAAAACATCGGACGTTTTACCTTACCTAATATCTGTACCAGTGACTGGTAAGGATCCACAAGAATTACATCACCATCCTGCAGACGGATGTCATCCTTCATTTTTCCTTTCATAAGTAAATCGTAAACATCCAAATCCGCTATTGTATTTCCATTGCGAATCACTTTAATACTGCGCAAACTACCAATCGGGTTCACACCACCTGCACGATATAAAGCATGAAATACGGAAGCAAATGATGAGAGGGTATAAGTTCCGGGCACCACAACTTCACCCATAACGTTTACTTGAATAGAACGTATTTCTCCTAATGTCAGTTTAACTTGGGTAGACGGAACATTTCCGGTTACTCCAGAATATATTCTGGCAAATTCTTGTTTCAAATAATTATTGGCTTCCTTTACAGTTTTGCCACTCAGATAAACCGGTCCTAAATTATTCACAAGAATACTTCCTTCCGGAGAGATTGTTTGTCGAATCGTTGTTTCAGAAGCTCCCCACACATCAATAATCACCTCGTCACCAGGCCCCAGACGATAATTCTCGGGAGTAGCAACATTCACATTGGGTTCGAAAGTCAAATTATCGTTAGTAAAAATATTATGACCATAAATTTGCGAAGTCGGATCCTCTGTTTCCTTCTCTTGAAACAAGGAACGATTATCCATCATTTGTAAAGAATCCCCTGCAACATCCGTTTGTCTGGCAGAATAAGTTTCCGAAGTTGTACGCAGCCCTTTGACTACGCCACTCATTTCACCACGTTGACGAGAACGCTTCTCATCTTGGGTATTGCTCTGCGGACTTCCAGATTTAGAGTTTTCATACTTTTTCTGAATTCTTTCAACTTGTTCCTTTGTCACTCCCCGCCGCATTAATTCAGTAGTAATCTGCTTTTGATTTTTGCCCATCTGCTGAGCGCTTTTTACATACTGAACAACCTGATCATCTGACATCTGCTGAGCAAAAGCTACCCCTGACAAAGTAAATACCAAAAAGAATAGTGTTATTAATCTACGCATAAGATATTCTGATTAATCTTTTGAGTTCTTGTAATAAATATAAATCGGACACAAAGGTAATATATTATTTTTATAATATACATTTATTCCACCTCTAAGTTTCAGAAAAAGCATTAAAAAACTGTCACTTTCACGTCTTTTCATCGGGTAGAAGAAAGCGGAAAAATTGGCACTATTTTTTTCATTAGTCCAATCAAAATAGCCTTTTTTTCAGTATAACTATGTTGCACCAAGGCCAGCACTTCTTCCCGCACATGTTCATAATCATCAACAGATGCCTTTTCACGCTTTATCTTTTCACCGATTACAGAATCCAAAAGTCCATCCCCAGGCCCTCCCACAATGTACACTTCTCCCCCATCCCCCATGACTCCCACTTCCAGGGTGAGCATACAAGCTTCAGACAAGGTAATCAAACAATGAGTATTCGTCGGATACACCTCACCCAAACGTACTATGAACATATCAGTTTCCCTTGTGTCGCGTTTCAACCTGCAATCAGATGATTGCACATATATTTCCGCCACACGCTTACTATATTCCATAGCATTCTCCGGATGACGTGCATTAGCAGCAGATATCATAACCATACGGGACACTCTATACTTTGCCGCCAGGTCCGCAATATTCACTGTCCCCGATATATTCGTTTGAATTGCCTCCGATACAAAATCATCCATCAGTTGTACATGCTTATACGCAGCAGAATGAAAAATAAGTTGAGGACGTGTTTCTTCAAATATAGCCTCCATACGCGTACGGTTAGCAACATCTGCAACCAATACACGGACCTCCAGATTCTTCCAATGATCAGACAATTCCAACTGTACATCATACAATGGGGATTCTGCCTGATCTACCAGAATCAACTGATAAGGATTCAATGTAGCCAACTGGCGGACGATTTCCCTTCCTACAGCTCCCGCCGCTCCCGTAACCATTACTCTACGCCCCTCGATATGGGCCGTAATTTTACGCATGTCAACTTGCACCGGTTCTCTACGGAGCCAATCTTCTATTTGAATGTCCTTTATCAGTCCATCGTCCATACAATCGCTTAAGGGAGGAACGGTCATTACATGAATATCATGAGAGAACAGTTTATCCAGCATTCCGGAATTTTCCAAATCCGACACCTTGCTTGGAGAGATAATGATTGTATCCACTTTCTTTTTCTTTAGACGGTCAAACAGCTGCTCATCATTGGGATATACCCTGCATCCCATCGTATGTTTACCTATCATATCAGGTTCGTCCGAAATAAAGCCACGCAGGCGATAATGATTATTACGACTAACTCTCAAGGATTTTGCAACATTGACTCCAGTCCCATGGAATCCATAAATAAAAACATTCACGCAATGACGTGCATCAAAAGCAATAGCTTCATAAAGCATCTTCACAGCAATGCGCATACAAGCCATCAGAGAGAAGGTGAACATATATGCCATAAACAGAATGCTGTTCGGCAAAGTTTCTCCAAGCCCCGAAACAGACCAACAGCAATTCCCTAAAAACAGTACAACATAGCTTATCGTAAGACTCCAAAACACACGATAAATATCTACAAAAGAGGAAAAACGGATAACACCCACATAAGTACGGAGAATATGAAAGAAACAGATATTACACAAGACAGCCCAAATGGTCAGCCATACATATAAAGAAATTTCATAAGATACGGACGAAAGCCTATATTGCAAAAAACATGCAGAAAGCATGGAAATCACAACGATAATTACATCTACCAACAGCACCGTCCATTTGGACGCTATGCGTGAAGAAAGATATTTATAATAGATTCTTAAATTCATAATCAGTATCAGACTTATTTGCTATAGGACCTACGACAAAGATGCTTCTTTTCGTTTTATTATCCAATTTTTATGGCAATAAAGTTCAAGACATTCAAATAGAAAATTATCCCACTAAAATATTTCTAAAAAAAACAGAGATTCTTTTTGCCTTTTCAAATAAAGATGTACCTTTGCACCCCGTAAACAAAAGCTTATTGCCGCTATAGCTCAGTTGGTAGAGCAACGCATTCGTAACGCGTAGGTCGCCAGTTCAAGTCTGGCTAGCGGCTCACTCAAAGACTGATATTTAAAACACTGAATATCAGTCTTTTTTCTTTTCTCAAAATAGCCTAAAGCTATTAAAAAAAACGGCACGATTTTCACCCGTGGAGCAAAAAGGGTGTCGAAAAGGGTGTCGAAAATTTTAGTAGTTATGGCAAAATTAGCATTAACAGTATTAGCAGCAAGAAAAGCTGCAAATGGCATGTACCCCATCTTTGTACGCATTGCAGCAAAGAAAGAAAAGGCGTATATCAAAACCATGTACGAAATTTCCGATTTAAGTCAATGGTATAACGGGAAGGTTGTAGCAAGAACTGACGCTGCGATGATGAATAAACGGCTTTTATTCGAGCTAAAGAAATATAATGACCGCGTAAATGCAATAGAAAACAATGACACATATACGGCTACTCAATTAAAGCTTATAGCTATCCAAGCGGACAAAGTTACACAGAATACATCTACATTCACAGACTTCTTTAGAAAAAGAATTGAAGAATTAAAAAAAGACGGGCGAGAAAACTATGCAAAAATGCACGAAGAAACATTGCGTATATTCCTGCTTTCAGAAGGTGAAGTACCCTTTGTTATAATGAACCACATCACAGTAGAACACTTTGATACTTATATGAAAAGAAAAGGCTACAGTGACGGAAATAGAAACATCCGGCTATCTCACATCAAAGCAAGAGTTGGAAAATCCAGTGTACAACCTATTAAATTAGGCAAAGCGAAAATAAGTGCAAAGAAAGGGAAAAGGAGATTACGTTTATAGCGGTGTAGTCCAGCCCACAATGAATTGTTTCTCATGTTTTTTGAATGAATTAAATATATTTCGATTGAAAAGATAAATATTATAAAATATATTCGATTGAAATTTGATGAATAAGAGTAAGAACAAAGATAAACTATTGAACGACATTAGAAATAATTCGTTTGATTACAATGCCGGAAGTCATGCCACTATGATAGCTGACTTTGAACGGGACGGACTTGTTATAGTGTCCCGAACAAAAGACGGTGTAGATTGCGACATAACAGATATGGGAGATTCTTTTCTTTGCGATGGTGGATATGTTGCCATCGCAAAGAAAGAAAAGAAAAAGAAGGTATTGAAGTGGACTGTAGAAGCAATCACTGCAATAGCAATAGGAGTGATTGTATCTTTGATAGTTGCACTAAAATAGCCATAAGCAATCCGATAATAATACCGGATGTTATGCAATCCCGATAATCTACTTTTTTATCTTCCATGTTTTTACAATAGCAAAATATCGGGTTGTTTGGGATGCGCAAAATGAATAAAGAAAAGAGTGTTTAAACAATATAGTATTAACTGATACCCCTATTAGAGTATCAAAAAGAGTGTCGTATTATAATTAAAGAGTAGATAAAGTTATTAAATATCAGTCCGTTATCCTACTAAGAAATTTATTTTCGTAACGCGTAGGTCGCCAGTTCAAGTCTGGCTAGCGGCTCGATATTCAAGCACTGATTATCTGGAATAATCAGTGCTTTTTCTTTTCAAGAATCGTTAGAATAAAAAACGCTCTTCTACGAATATATTTGCATAAAACACAATGCCCTTCCAAACAGTTTAATCCATAGCCGCATAATTATCCCAAAGCAAGTAAAGCTAGTTTAAAACAGCACCATCTGATTACAATGATAACTTGAAACATATAGGCACATTATTAAAAACATAATACACCTTATATTATACATAGTAATTCCCAATATTTGCGGCAACTTTTCAATAACCCGATTTTTCAATCTTAAATAAAGGATTGAGGTGATTGAAGAACACAAGCCAAAATCAAAAGGCTACCATAGGTTTCTATAACATACTATAAAAAAATGAAAAGAATCAAGTTATTTACAGCGGCTTTGCTGCTGGCGGCTATATCCGCAGGAAATGATGTGTGGGCGCTTTCCGATTCAAGAAAGAAAGACACGCGTCCGGTAGAATCACCCCAATTCTTCAGTGGAAACGCCAACCCGCTGTCGGATTTCATTTTTGTGGCCGACCCGACATCGGTGGAATACAACGGAAGGCTCTATGTGTATGGAGCCAATGACACCCAGCAACTGGACAGTGTGGGAAAAGACGGCAAAAACACATACCAATACATCCCATTCACTGGTCATGCTGTCCACCGATGACATGGTAAATTGGACTTATCACGGACTGATTGACGTAAAGGCCCTCTCGCCATGGGGTATAGCCTCATGGGCGCCATCCATCGTATCGCGGGTGGAATCGGACGGTAAGACGTATGCTGGTGAGCCAGTTCACCCAAGGATTAGGCCACTGCAGGGCTCCTTTCGACCCGGGTGCCGTGATAGATGACGAAGGTACAGGATGGTTGTCATTCGGTGGAGGCGGAAAGGGGGAAGTCGGTACCGACTACATGCCCGCATTGTCCGCTTAGGCAAAGACCTGATTAGTCTGGACAGCAAGATAGTAGAGACAAAAGCTCCCTATCGTACATGACTTCGCACACGCCGCTCGACACCGACAACTGGCAGTATGTGGACAACTATTTCAAGAATCCCGGAGACTATTCATATGATAAGCACTACGCATTCGACCATCACTACAGATTCTCTCTGAAAAAAGCATGCTCCGACTATGTAGTTTCCAATAAAAAATGTATCTTGCGGAGATTTATTAAATACGATATGAACATGAAACCCTATCTAATCCCCTTCTTTGCAACTGTTGCACTGACCGCAACCGCTCAACAAAAAAACGAGATTACCAGCGTCCTCGAAATACTGGATGTAACCAACGGTAACCGGACCGTCGTAAAAGAATTTCCCTACCGGATTGAAGCTCCCAATTGGACGCCCGACGGGCAATGGCTGCTATACAACAGCGACGGAAAGCTTTACCGCCTTTCCCCCACCTCGCCTGCCGAACCGGAACTGATAAACGCCGGATTTGCCCAAAACTGCAACAACGACCACGTCCTCTCGACCGACGGACAGCAGATAGCCATCAGCCACGGGACGAAAGAAGACTATAAATCGCGCATTTATACACTTCCCATCACGGGCGGCACTCCCCGTTTAATAACACCTATGGCTCCCAGCTACCTCCACGGTTGGAGCCCTC
>ERZ860023.1104-NODE-1104-length-11905-cov-1.839409_pt1 | contig 11905 bp, 21 predicted proteins | sample MGYA00509983_ERZ860023 | MGnify/ENA primary metagenome ERZ860023 (study PRJEB30046, sample SAMN00715180) | human gut metagenome | study: EMG produced TPA metagenomics assembly of the A metagenome-wide association study of gut microbiota in type 2...
TAGGTGGATGATATAGGAGATGTAGAGCAATCTAACGACTATTATAGCTTTTACATTACAGTACAGGACGCATGGGCACCTCATACAGAGCCTTTTTTTCATCTTCTCGGTAAATTGTATAGACATGAGATTAAAATGGCTTTTGCTGCTGAAGAACCGGGATGTGAGGTTTATATCAAGTACGATCCAGACAATTTGTATTATGCCGACTGTGAGTACGTCGTTGACAGCTACTTCCCGGCAGAATGTGTAGAACAATATGCAGACATTGCTGATATGGATGAATTACAGTCTTGGGACAGTTTATGTGAGACATTTAAAGTAGAGGACTGGCAGGAAATTATTGCTAAAGCTGAAACTATTACTGATATATTGCAAAATAAATACGGAGATGGCTATGTCTATGTCCATAAATACGATATCCTGGACAATCCGTTCTAACAACTGTTTACCAAGCAGCCTCTTTATTGAGGATACCATTATTCTAAATTCTTTTAAGGAGCATATTATGACATTCGATGAATACAATAACAAAAAACAGGAAGATTATAACAAATTCAGCAAAGGAAAAATCTTCTACGCTTTTAATACAGAACAATTCAAAAAAGGAATGAAAAGTATTGGATTAAAACCAGAAGAAACGAACAAAATTGCTCACCTATGTGCTGGAGCATATATCTTGAAAAATGAAATTGAAAACTATATAAAATTCCGTAATAAACAACATAATGAATTCAATAAAAAAATGAAAAGCTTTAATTTTGCAAAAAGTGCTTTTAAAAGCGAGCTTGCAAACCACGAATACGGATATACAATGGATCCATACGACGCAATTACTGCCCTTGGCTATACAGAAGAAGAAATAAACAATGATCCATTACTGTGCAAAGCTTTACAAGCAGCAAAAGAAGAATACTTAGACGAATATTAAAACAAAAATTAAATTACACTGGAGGCTTAATCCATAAATTTGACTATGTAGAACCTGAAGATACAAAAGCATAATAAAAGCCCTGGAATGAAATTTAATCATTTCAGGGCTTTTAATTTAATCAAGTTCAAGCTGCTGCTTCAGATTAATAAGTTCGTCATGCTCTAACATCCAAGCTTTCTCAAAAAAAGCAGCACGTTCTTCAGCCTGTTTCAATTGAGCTTTAGATTTTTCTACTTCTTCAGGAGTATAAGAATACAATACAGTCACAAGAAACACCTCTTTCTCAATAATAAAAAAAGCACCTGCCAAGCTCGACAGATGCCACTGGCTCACACAGCCAGGCACGACCTCAACGCTTATGCGAAGCTACCCGTGCAACTAAGCTAAGTATAACACAAAAAATTAAAAGAATCAAATAAATCTTAGGAGGGAAACTATGGAAAATTTATATACCCTTACAATTCCAAACAATGAATATTTAGAAATCGTAGAAGTTACAAGAGAAAAACTTCAGGGTTATGATTACAAAGTAATTCTTAAACTTAACCGTGGTAAAGACGAATATCTTTTTAAAATCAAACATCCATATATTCCAGATGGAATAGAATATTTTACATGTTATTTAGATGTATATACAATTGACATATTAGCTTATGCTGTAGGACCAAAAGCAAGAATTCAATATAAGAGTAGCTTTCGTTACGATGATGAAAATGATGGAGTGATGGCATTTCTGAGAAAACTACTAAAACCACTCGCACAACAAATAAAATTAAAAAAGTAAAGACCAATAAAATTTTAACATATCGCAGCTGCAATAGGGGCAAGGCAAAATAAATCGTTTGCGTCTCTCTTTCCGTTCCTCCATTCGAGCCGCAAACGTCCTTGCCCAATTGCCTGCGATATGTTTATACGAAAAACATCTAACAAATAGATATATTAAAGAAAGCAGGTGTAAAAATGAATGATATGTTAGATATTATGCAAGAAATGCTTGAAGAAGGATTTACTCAAGAACAAGCACAATTTATTGCTGCTGACAGATGCTTTGGCAGTATTGCATATAATGACAATAATTCTAAAAACAACATTCAGGAGGAATAATCATGACTAAGTATTATAGTACTCAAAGACCGATAGGACCTGGAACCTATCCAAAACCCCAAGATAATAATATTATTGAAATTAAAAACTTCAATAAAAAAGAAAAAATCGAAAAAGAAGATATCAATGCCTATGGCTACATTGTTTACGAAAAACCACTTATGCCGGCTGCAGCAAGAACATACGAGCTAACGTTAGCATTAGCGGATGAAACAGAAAAAATCGAAGAAAATAAAAAAGCTGAACAACCAATTACTAACCTTAATACAATGACCGATGAAGAAATCATCGAAGCAGCAATCAAGAAAATCCAGGAACAACAAGATGGCTGGAATGATGTATTAAAAAATTTCCTGCTTGAACAAATACCTAAAGATATCCAACTCGCAAAAGGTGTACTAGATCCGCTAAAAAGCTTAAAAACTCTAAATAACCACCTAGGCAAATGGGCTAAAGAAAAAATGGAAAAAAATTCAGCTGCATTTAATCTAGGAGATACAAAAAGATTAGGTTGCGCAATAATTAGTGATGAAGTATTTAGTGAAGCTATCCATTACTTCATTGAGGTAGAAGAAAAACCAGAAGAAAAACCAATCAATAAACCAACATCAATTAAACAAACAGTTTCTAACAGACCTACATTAACAACAACACCTTTAACTAAAAAAGAAAGAATCGAAGCACAATACGCATGCTCACTATTCTAAAAAAGAGGACATAAAAATGGATAAAAAATTATTAAAACAATGGATATTAGACATCCCATCTATCAAATTAATGATAGACAATTACGCTGTAGATATTTACAAAAAAAATAAAATTAGAGCATTAGCTGTTTACGAAAAAGAAAACCTTAAAAATGCAAGATATGGAAAATTAAAATTCATCCATTTCATTGAAAGAGAAAAATGGACAACCTATAAAGAAGGAAAGTGGTATCCAGGAAGCCTTAATTTATTAACATTTGGAATATACTGCTTAGAAAATAAAATTAACCAAAACAAAAAAATTGTAAAATACATCAACAAAAAAGAAAAAGAAATTATTGATAAAAAAAGAAATGACCAATATACTAAAGATATTAATACATTTAAAGAATTTAATAAACAGGTACCTGAAGTGCCTAAAAATTTTTATAAATTCATTAACAGACAAGTAATGGATGGATACGCACTGTACGACAATGAAAATCACAAAGCATATTGCACAACATGTAAGAAAAATTTTGAAATCAAAAAATTAAAAAGAGATGATATAACTACATGTCCACACTGCCGAAAGAAAATTAAGGCAAAACCAATCGGACATTACAGCTATTATCAACAAAAATACAGCTGCTTAATTCAAAAAACCACAAGAAATAATCTGGTATTAAGATACTTTTCATGCATAAAAAGTTCATCAAGCAGCATGACTAAAGAAAAAACATTTATTGGAGAAGTAAAAAGAGTATTCTTTAATATTGAAACTCATAAAACAGAAATCTATATTAAAGAAATCTACAAAGGTTCACATTACTATGGATTCATTCCGGATAAATACGAAAAAGGAACCCAAAATTATTGGCAACAAAAAGATTACTGGGTACAAAGAGGAGTACTTTATACCGGCAATTTAAAAAATATCCAAGAAGTACCTCTAAAATACATTTTCAATTCAAAATGCACAAAAAATACTATTGATTTTCTGCAAAGTCATATTCAGCAGTCAATCAAAAATTTATTAATCTATCCTTTTGTCGAAACATATATAAAAGAAAACAGAATCGACATATTAGAAGCATTAGGAAAATGTGAACTAATATTACCAGAAACTAAAGAACCAAGCAAAGCACTAAAAATCAGCAGAAACATTCTAAAAAAACTACCCCAAAAAATTGATGATACATCTTTATTAGCCAAACTGCAGTTAATAAACAATTCGATAAATACTCTTGGAGAAACAGAAATAAAATACCTAAATAATTATAAATTATGTAATTATGAATCACTCAAAAATGTATACGAAATTTTAAATGAAAAATTTGATAAAATAAGCAGATATTTAGAAAAAAACGATGCTACAATGAGTGACTATTACGATTACTTAAAAAATCTTAAGGAATTACATGTAACAATCAATAAAAAAAGTGCTTTTCCAGACAATTTTTGGAAAGCACATGATGAAGTCATTGTAGAATATTCGAAAGGAAAAACTAAATTTAAAGATATCCAAAATAAGGAAAAAGAAATTAAATATAAAGAAATCAAAGAAAAATCAATATACCAACCACTGATTATAAATAATTTACTCATCAGATTACCGGAAAATTTAGAAGAAATAAAAATAGAAGGAATTCTTCAAAACAACTGCGTAAACAGCTACGTAGACAGGATCATAAATAAACAGACAAATGTGCTATTCGGAAGAAAGGTATCTCATCCCAACAGTCCGTATATTACCATTGAAATTAAAGACAATAGGGTACTTCAAGCACGTTACAAGGGTAATATAAACTGTACTCCTGAAGACACAAAAACCATCGAAAGCTATATAGCAGCAATACAGGCATCTAAAAAAGAACTGGCTGCATAAATAACACTTCTTTTCATTATAAAGTAACACAGGGCAGGCAGTTAGTCAATAGCTTTCCTTCGGACTCTGCTATATGACAAACTGCCTGCACCTGTGTTATAATTTTTGTAATAGGAAAGGAGAGATAACATGATTATCGAAGAATTAGGCCCAAAACAATTTAAAAATAAAAAAACCGAAAATACTAAAACTCAAGTAATACCGAAAGACAAATTTCAGAAATATTGGTTAAAATTACCTAAATACATTAGAATGATACTAGTAGTGCCTATGCTATTATTTGCAGCAGCATATCTTGCAGTAACAGAAACAATGAAATATTTATGGAAAAATAAATATTGGGTAATAGGAATTGTAGGAACAATCGCAGCAATCTACTCTACGCTACTTGCAAAATATGGAGCAGATAGATTAGCAGAAGCTGCCAAAGTATTACTAGGAGGATTTTTGTTAATAATAATCATCAAAAACTTCTTTTTTATACTATCCCTTTTATTTTACAGCGGTATCATATACTTAATATATTGGGCAGTAATGCATGCGCTGACTCGCTAATCAAAATCACTATCAAAATCCTCATCATTAAAATCTAAGCCATGGATATAGCTTTTAATAGCACTATCAATATCCATAAGAGAATCAGAATCATCCTCTATAAAGCGGTAGTTATCTGCTTTACTACCAATAAACTCAAATTTTTTTACTAAACAAAAATTAAAATAAAAAAAACGGCCATCTTGATTCTGACAACGCTTGGTACGCCAAGAAGCACTAGAAATTAAAATAGATTGACCTTTATTAAAATTATTATATATAACTCTAGCTGTATTATTCCATGCAACACAAGGGATAAAATCAGCTTCCTTTTGAGCATAACTTGATTTACAGGCTATAACAAAAGAACAGCGAGTAGAATCCTTAGATACAGCCAAATCAGGCTTCCTTACAAACCTGCCTAAAAGTTTAACATCATTCACAATACCACCTCAAAAATTAATATACATTAATTATAAACCCAGAATAGAAAAAAAGAAATAATAATATAACACATCTTATTATATGCTGTTAAGGAATTCCTGCGAGCACTCGGAATTTGGTCCTTGACAGCATAATAAGATGTGTTTTGCTTTATGTAATTCAAATAAAAGGAGAGGAATAAAAAATGTCAAAATTCAAATTGTGCGTATAGTACGTATGAAAGAGAGTGTGCATAAAATCTAAACTATAACATTGCTTAAAACGAAAGGAGTAAAAACATGAAATAACATTCAATGAATTAAATTTACTTATGAAAACCTTATCTGAAAAACAAAACGAATTAGCAAACCAAAAAAATAATATGCAGAAACAAGAAGAAAAAAACTTTGAATCTGAATGGGATTTTATTCCAAGTATAGAATTGCAAAAAACAAAAGAAACCTACTATGCACTTTCTAAATTAATAGAAAAAATAGAAAATAATATAAGCATAGGAGTCTAGAATAAAAATGTACTACAAAGAAGATTTTTCATTAAATTGCAATAAAAACAATTGTACCGGTATTGCAATTGCAGAATATCATTCCCTGATCAGCACTAATCCCTGGACAAGTAAAAACATAAAAATCAAATTCTATAATGAAAAAAAGAATAAACAATATGTAGCAGTAATAGATATGTCAGAAATTACCCAAGCATATAAATTAGAAGAATCCTTTATCTATGTGAAAATTGATAGATATTATAGATACTCTAAAAAACAAATGATGTATTTAGCAAACTTATACAAGAAATTTATTAATTACTGTATTTTGAACTATGCAAAACAAAATAATATATACTGTTCATGCGCAATAGAACCATATGCAATCGAATATTACAAACTAAAATAAATTCAATAACACATCTCATCAACTGCTGTCAAGGAATTTCTGCGAGCACTCGAAATTTCATCCTTGACAGCACTCTGAGATGTGTTCTGTTAATTTTACAATAAAAATGTCCTGAGTAAGACATATAAACTGCTCAAATATTTAATATAAAGGAGAAAAAACATGAATTATGTATTATTATTAAAAACCAAAATCGATAACAATATTAAACACAATTCTATCGAAAAAATTCCATATAAAGGGAAAATTTCCCTGGAATCTATGTACAAGCTTTGTGAATGCGAGCTTATTGATATTAAGGATATCCCACTTCAGTTAGTAGAATTTGATAATGAATTAGGAATTATCCCGGCTGTTACTCTGATATTCGACGAGGAATTTCTCTTAAAGAATCAGAAACCCATAGCTAATGAAATTGCAAGCGTTATTTTCGGATACGGCCGTATGCACGATCGGTGCTTATGTGGCAATGTATTATTATGCTACACAAACGAGGAAGGCGACTGCATGCCTTTTAGTGAGAGTGAAACAAACGGAATCATTAAATGTCTAAAAAGAATAAATGAACATATCAAAGATATGGTATTCAAGGTCCAGGAACCGGTAATGACATTCAGAACATTTTAGGAGGATAATAAGAATGAAAATAAGAACAAAACAAATTATAAAATATGTACTAATGCTGGAAACACTACCTCTTGCTGGAGATGAGTTCTATGAAATCATGGCAAACACAAAACGTCGCCAAAAGAGAATCGATGCACTGCGTGAAAAGCTTCTGATGCCAGCAAGCTGCTATCCATACAAACAGGCATAAATAAAAGAACCGGCGTATACTGCAAGGTGTGCGCCGGAAAAAAGATTAGAGTAAATGAAAGCGTATATGAACAAATGTAAGGAGGAAATATGGACAATAAATTTGACTATAATTTTGATTATAACTTCTGGAAATTGAACCCTTCAGTTTTAAATAAGGGAGAAGAAGCCTTCTGTAAGCTTGCAGATAAGTTTAATATCAGCATCATAGAGCAGACTGAAATAGAAAATCAGGCCAAAGACGAAATACTTTATGCTTTAACAAAAGCATATCAAGAAAATAAAAATCCATTAAAAGAATCCAAACCATTTCTTTTAGCCAATCTCATTAATCAATACAAACTTGATAATTTAATCGAGCATATCTGCAGAAAATACAATTTAAATGAGGATGATTTTTACCACGATGCTTACCATGATGGAAGTTATCTTAAAATTGAATATAAAAATAAACTTATTGCGTAAAATAATTTAAGGAGAAAATAATGCTTAAATTTAAACACAAAAAAGGATACTGTCCTTGGATAAACATAAAAGGAATAACATACTACTTACAAGATGAAAATAAGGGGAAAGATATTTACGGAAACACAATCTATGAATATAAATTCTGCTGTTGCAAGGATCGTGGAAGAATAATTAGCTTACCAGATCACTGTGCAGTTATTAATCAAATTGCAGGAACAAATTATTTGCCCAATAAAATGTATCCGTGGAAACCTCAAGACAAAACAGGTGAAGAAATTGCTGAATATTATTTGTTATATAATCTAAGATGCACAGAAAAAGAATACTACACGCCCCTGCCTGATAATACAGAAGGCATAAGAAAATCTTACTGCTGCTTTCTTATAGATGATAACAAACAGCACTGGCTATGGCACAGAACCATAGAAAATGAGCTATACAAAGAAAAAGAAATCTACAAAATTAAAATGAAAAGTCAAAAGCATACAATACAAAAAATATATCCAGTAGAAATTATCTACTCATCCGAGCCTTATAAAAAAGCTGAGGCAAATGCAATTAAATATCTAAAAAACAAATATGGATATGAAGAATTTCAGGAAACACAAATCTTTACAAAACAATAACGAATTAATAAGATCATAGAAAAAGGCAGGTGCAATGCATCTACCTTTTTCTATGAGTAATGAGCAGCGCAAGAGGGGGAACCCCTGATTGCTCAAATCTATTGACTTACATCGTAATTATAACTATAATATTCTTGAGTTGTGAAATGAGGTGAGTGTATGGATTACATGACTGAACTTACCGCTATTGCAAAATCGCATGGCGGAATTATCAAAACAAAAATAGCAGCACAACATGGCATATCCAAAGCAATGCTTTATAAGTTGTGCAAAGAAGATAAAATACAACGCATTGTAAAAGGTCAGTACATTCTTCCCGATGATATGCAAGATGAGTTGCTGGCGATCAGTAATCGTTCTGAAAAAGTAATATTTTCTCATGAAACAGCCCTTTACCTACATGGGATTTCCGACAGAACCCCATTCGAGCATACGGTTACAGCACCGTCCGGTTGTATTCCATCTGCAGCAATCAAATCTGAATGCAAGGTATATTACATAAAACCCGAATTATTTGAGCTTGGCAAAACAACGATGAAGACATCTGCAGGAAATGATGTTACTGCATACGATCTTGAACGCACGGTCTGCGATATAATCCGCAGTCGCAACAAGTTGGGAACAGAAACTTTCCTTGCGGCATTAAAACTGTATGCAGCTAACCCAAAGAAAGATTTGAACAAACTAAACTCTTACGCAAAAAAAATGCGAGTGTCTAATATCCTGCGTCAGTATTTGGAGGTGCTTCTATGAGTAAAGCAATGAGTCTGAAAGCGAAAATTCGCAATATTGCCAAGCAGAAAAATATTCCTGCACAGGTCATTTTACAGAACTATATGTTTGAGCGTTTGCTTGTCCGTTTGTCTGCTTCTGAATATAAAGAGAAGTTTGTATTAAAGGGTGGAATGTTGGTAGCAGCGATTGTTGGTCTCGACAACCGCGCAACGATGGATATGGATACCACGCTCAAAAACCTTCCTTTAACACCGGAAGCAATTCGCAGTGCGTTGGAAGACATCTGCAGCATCGCATTCGATGACGGCGTTGTGTATGAAATTGGCACAATCTCTCCAATCCGTAAAGATGACATTTACGGCGGATATCGTGTCATGCTAAATGCCAGGTTCGATATTATGCTAACACCGCTTAGCATTGATGTATCCGCCGGAGACGTAATTACGCCTCATGCGGTGCAGTACAACTTCTCCGAGATTTTTGATGACGAGAAATCATACGAGCTTTGGGCATACAACATTGAAACAGTTATGGCGGAAAGGTGGAAACCATTTTGCGACGCGGCATATTCAACACCCGTCCAAGAGATTTTTACGATGCCTACATACTGACTACAACGCAGAAATTTGATATTACGGTCTTTGAGGATGCATTGAAAGCAACGGCAAATCACCGCGGTACTACAGATCAAATCGCAGATGTTCCAAGTATTCTTCATAACATTGAAGAAAGTCCAGAACTCAAAACGATGTGGGATAAATACCGCAAGCAGTTTTCCTATGCAAGGGATATTACTTACGAGCAAATTATGAATTCCATAAAGACTTTGCTCAAATAAAAAGAGTTTATTGAATTTCAAATAGAAAACAATTGATTATTTAAGCAAAAAGGCAGATGCATTGCATCTGCCTTTTTGCTGATAAACAACTCAATAATATGATATTTATAATTACGATGTAAGTCAATAAGTTGGAGCAATCATTCAAATTTTTTATAATGATAACAATCAAAATTTTCCAAGAATTTCTTCATATCTATGCACACGAGCATAAAACCCGGAAGAAGATAAATGCTCACGAAACATAAACTCTTTTGATGTAATCTTACGAGCACGCCATTGTCTATAATTTTCTTTCCAGATATCATCAAAAGACCTTCTAGGACGGCCATAAGGTCGACCTTCACGCAAACATAAATCAATGCCCTCACGCTGCCTTTCACGAATAAAATCGCGCTCTAATTCAGCAAAAGCAGCAAAGAGGGTAGTAACAAATCTGCCCTGCGGAGTAGAAGTATCAATGGACTCCTTTAAAGAAATAAGACCAACACCCTTTTCTTTAAGTCTATTAGCTATATCTAAAAAATCAACAGTATTACGAGCCAGGCGGCTAATACTTTCTATATAGACAATATCGCCTTCACGGATGTAATCAAGCATGGCCAAAAGCTGAGGACGATCAGAAATATTTTTACCGCTGACATGCTCTTCGTAAGTTCGGTCCAACTTAATACCACGTTCTTCCATAACGGCAAATTGCCGGCCAGTATTTTGATCTTTCGAAGAAACTCTCACATAACCTATATTAGCCATAAGACACTTGCCCTCCATCAATAATCCCAATTATGTCAATATACTAACAAAATGTGCTAAAAATGTCAATTAGAAATAGGACATCCTAAAAAGTCAAAAAGGACTTTTTTAGGACATAAAAAACATAGCATCATATATATCCTAAAAAAGTGTACTTTTATAGTAGTCTAGGCTCTACTTCATTATAAATACATAGCGGGGAAGAAATTTAAGTTGAAAATTTTTGACACTAAATCTTGCGTATGCTAAACTTTAAATAAGAAAGCGCGTAACATTGTTAACTAATTGAGGTGTTTGCTTATGAAGAATACATTAAATACTGCTTTTTTAAGCAATAATGGTGAATATACTTTTTTTAAATTTCGTGATAGGGTAATAACTTTTTTTACCGGAAAACGATTGGAAAAGTATACTAAAATATTAGAATGGAATAATGGCTATATAGTCGTACTCTGTAAGAATAAAAACGAAAATAAACTAGAAGAAGATTATATAGATTTATTGCCAATCCTAAATAATCTATATATTGAACCTGTTGAGTTTCTTGCACCAATAAAGGAGGTCGAAATTAATTATGACTGAAACAAAAAAAAGAACTATAGCAGATGCCGCTGAAATGATTGTGGGCGGATATGCATTTTTACGACAAGGAGAATACATAACCATTGTTAACTTAAACCAAAAAGATGAGCATGCTATGGTAATTACAAAAGATGGAAAAATGCTTGAAAGTAGCATGGATCCTATCGAACAAGTTATAGCTTTAAAAAAATGGAAAGAGAATGCTCAATTTATGGAGGATGAAATTGCCTAAATATTTTCTTGATAAAATTGCAGGATATTATCTTTATTATACAAAGCACTGTGTTATTGAATGTATGCATGCTCATGCTAGCGACAAAAAACTTACCGAAGGGGGCTCAGCAAAATTTTTTGTCTTAGCAGATGGTTCCACAATTATACAAAATAGAGGCATTCTCAATGATAGAGAAATTCTCAAAATTCAAAAGTTTATTAAATTACACTATTTGGAAATGTATGAGATGTGGGCAAAAGACAGTGAAAATGGATTTTTTGGCGAAAAGAAGTAACCATAACAAGCAAAAATAAAAAAACAAACCTGCGAAGCAATGATATGTACCCAGTTTTCTGGACACCGCTAAAAATTTGAATAATTATATTTACA
>ERZ860023.1108-NODE-1108-length-11883-cov-2.704346_pt1 | contig 11883 bp, 12 predicted proteins | sample MGYA00509983_ERZ860023 | MGnify/ENA primary metagenome ERZ860023 (study PRJEB30046, sample SAMN00715180) | human gut metagenome | study: EMG produced TPA metagenomics assembly of the A metagenome-wide association study of gut microbiota in type 2...
ACAGCGTGCAACACGGATAGCAGCCATAACAGACTCAGTGCCCGAACCGAGCATACGGAACATCTCGACGTTGGGCATATGTTTGTTGATCTCCTTAGCGAGCAGGAGCTCACCCTCATGGAACAGACCGGTTACAGGGCCGCAGTCATTAAGAAGCTCAATGACCTTCTCTCTCACGGGAGCATAGTTGCTGCCGAGGATTGTCGGGCCGCCTGCCTGCAGGAAGTGTAGTACTTGTTGCCGTCAAGGTCATAAAGGAACGCGCCTTCAGCCTTGGTCACGCAAATCGGGAAGGGATAGTTGAAAGCGAGGTTGTGCTGAACGCCGCCGGGGATATACTGCTTTGCCTCGGTGGTGATCGCCTTCGACTTTGCGCACTTGGTCTCGAAATAATCGAGAACGTCTTTAAGTGCCTCTTCGGAAACACAATAGATCGGCTTAGAAGTGAGCTCGTGAAGCTCATTGTAAATGGTCTTTGCGTCTTCCCATTTGCTGATTCCATATCCGTTGCTCATGATAATTCCTCCTGATTTTTCAGATATTTTATGAATTTCTGGATAGTCACGCTTGTTTCATCGGGGTTTGTGAAGCTCTCGTCGTTTATCATCTTCTGGAAGATAAGACCGAAGAAGGCTCCGAGAATAAGAGCTGAAAGCTCTTTTGACGAAAACTCCTCGAGGGTGTTCGCATAGCTCTTGTCGGTCACTATCTCCTTTCGAAGGAAACGATCGACCTGCGCGAAATTCGACTCGCCTTTTGAGAGAATGCCGCGCATGAGAACCTCTGCGGAAAGATACGGATACGGATAAGTGTCATCGTTGAGCTGCTTCAAAAGTGCACTGACGGTAAGCTCGCCGTCGCCCTTTCTTGCCGCTTCAAAGACGTCGTTTATCTCCTCGTCCGAAATCTCCTTGAGAAGATCGTCAACGGAAGCAAAGTGCGAAAAGAATGTGGAACGCGAAACATCGGCACTCTCGCTTATCTGCTCAATTGTGACATTTCCGATACCCTCTTTTTCAAAGAGTACCTTTGCCTGATGCAGAATAGCTTTGTGAGTGTTCTGCTTTTTTCTCGAACGCCTGGAGGGCTCCGCCTCCGCGGTGTTCTTCTGTTCTTTTTCTTTCTTCTCTTTCTTTTCCGACATTGGAAACTCCTAACCAAAGGCTATACGCCTTTTTCTGTATTATAGCACGAAAAAAATGCGTTGTAAATACTTTTTTGTACTTGAGTTCAAAAATAAATTATAGGACACTCAAATAGAAAAAGTAGAAAAAGACAAAAATATTTATCTGTTGGAATACATTTTTTCGTAATAATTTTGGTATTCGCCGTTGATGATGTCTTCCCACCACTGTTTATTGTTCATATACCAGTCAACGGTCTTCTTTATGCCCTCATCAAAGGTGGTCTCCGGGCTCCAGCCGAGCTCGTTGTGTATCTTTGTCGGGTCAATGGCATATCGCAGATCATGACCGGCTCTGTCTTTGACATGAGTGATAAGCGACTCGGGCTTGCCCATGATGCGCAGAATCGTTTTGACAACATCTATATTGCGCTTCTCGTTATGCCCGCCGACATTGTAGACCTCGCCCACCTTGCCGCCGTTGCAGACCATATCAATGGCCTTGCAGTGGTCCTCAACGTACAGCCAGTCGCGGATCTGCATACCGTCACCGTAGACGGGCAGCTGCTTATGGTGCTTGACGTTGTTGATCATCAGCGGGATGAGCTTCTCGGGGAACTGGTAGGGGCCGTAGTTGTTGGAGCAGCGGGTGATGTTGATGGGCATACCGTAGGTGTCGTGGAATGCCATGACGAACATATCAGCGCTGGCCTTGGAGGAAGAGTAGGGGCTGTGGGGGCAGAGCGGGGTGGTCTCCATGAAGAAGCCCTCAGCGCCCAGAGCGCCGTAGACCTCATCGGTGGACACCTGCAGGTACTTCTTGCCCTCTTTCCAGGTCTTGGCGTCAGCGTCGTACCAGGCTTCCTTGGCGCGCTGCAGCAGGTTGACGGTACCCATCACGTTGCTCTGGACGAAAATTTCAGGGTTCTTGATGGAGCGGTCAACGTGGCTCTCAGCGGCAAAGTTGATAACGTAATCGAAATCGTACTTTGCAAACAGGCTCTCGACCAGCTCCTTGTCGCAGATGTCGCCCTGCACAAAGACGTGGCGGGGGTCGCCCTCAACATCCTTCAGGTTCTCGAGGTTGCCGGCGTAGGTCAGCTTGTCGAGGTTGACCAGCAGGATCTCGGGGTATTTCTTGAGCATATAATGCACAAAGTTGGAACCGATAAAACCGGCGCAGCCGGTGATAAGATATTTTTTCATATTTTTATCCTTAAATTATTCTCTTGTTTTATTTGTGCGCAGGGCCCGGCACTTTGCATTTTTCCGCAAAACCTGCCCGGCTTGCCAAGGGCTCTCCCTCCGGGAGAGCTGGACGCGAAGCGGCCTGAGAGGGTCATTTCATCCCGTTGTCGCCGTCCCAGTGCTCAAAGAAGCAGGCCAGCGCGTCCTTCCAGTCGCGGACGTCGTTGCCGACGGTGCAGCGGAGCATCCGGTTGTCCAGAGCGCTCCACTTGGGGCGGTCGGCGCTGTCCGGGTGCTTTGCCTTGTACTCTTCGCTGGTGCAGGGAGACACGGTGGCGTCCACGCCGGACAGGCGGATGATCTCCGATGCGAAATCATACCAGGAGCAGATGCCCTCGCCGGTGCAGTGATACAGGCCGTACTCGTGGGTCACGCAGAGCTGCAGGATCTCGTGGGCCAGATCGACGGCGTTGGTGGGGTTGCCGCACTGGTCGTTGACGACTTCCAGCTTGCCGAATTTCTTGCCGGCGTTCACGATGGTCTTGACGAAGTTTTTGCCGTAGTAGCTGTAGAGCCATGCCGTGCGGACGATGAAGTGGCGGTGGCAGAACTGCTCCACATACTTCTCACCCATGAGCTTGGTGGAGCCGTAGGCGCTGATGGGGCCGGGAATGGTGGCCTCATCCTGCGGGATGCCGCCGTTCTCGCGGCCGGAGAAGACGTAGTCCGTAGAGACGTGTACCAGACGTGCGCCGGTCTTGGTGGCGGCCTGTGCCAGATTGCGGGGGCCGATGGCGTTGGCCTTGAAGGCAGCGTCATGGTTCACCTCGCAGCCGTCCACGTTGGTGAAAGCGGCGCAGTTGATGATGACGTCCGGGCGCTGACGGCGGATGAAGTCATCCACCATCTTGTAGTTGGTGATGTCCAGCTCCGGCAGGTCCACCGGAATGACCGTGGCGCTCACCAGCTTCTCGGGGATGGGGCCAAGCTCACTGCGGCCTTCCCGGAGCTGCTTGATGATCTCGGTGCCAAGCTGGCCTCTGCAGCCGGTAACAATGATTTTCATGCGGATACCGCCTCTCTTAATACTTCAGTTTGCCGTCGGCCACATTCTTGAGGTGCTGGCCGTAGGGGCTCTTGCCGTAGCGCTCTGCGCTTTCCAGCAGGGTGTCGCGGTCGATCCAGCCGTACTTGAATGCGATCTCCTCGGGGGCGCTGATCTTGATGCCCTGACGCTTCTCGATCATCCGCACAAAGTCGGCTGCCTCCACGAGGCTGTCCATCGTGCCGGTGTCCAGCCATGCAAAGCCGCGGCCCAGCAGCTGGACGTCCAGCTCATCCTGCTTGAGGTACATATCGTTCAGGGTCGTGATCTCCAGCTCACCGCGGGCGGAGGGCTTGACCTGCTTTGCCATCCTGACGACTTCCTTGTTGTAGAAGTACAGGCCGGTGATGGCGTAGTTGCTCTTGGGATGCTGGGGCTTCTCCTCGACGCTCAGTACCTTGCCGTTTGCGTCGAACTCCACGATGCCGAAGCGCTCGGGGTCCGGCACATAGTAGCCGAACACGGTGCAGCGGCCCTTGTTCTCGGCGTTGGAGACAGCATTCTTCAGAATCTTGGAGAAGCCGTTGCCGTAGAAGATGTTGTCGCCCAGGATCATTGCGCAGCAGTCGTCGCCGATGAACTCTTCACCGAGGATGAAAGCCTGAGCCAGGCCGTCCGGGGACGGCTGGACCTTATATTGCAGATGGATGCCGTACTGGCTGCCATCGCCCAGCAGCGCCTCGAAGCGGGGCGTGTCGGTGGGGGTCGAGATGATGAGGATGTCCTGGATGCCCGCCAGCATGAGGGTGGACAGAGGATAATAGATCATCGGCTTGTCGTAGACGGGCAGCAGCTGTTTGCTGGTGACCATCGTCAGCGGATAGAGCCGGGTGCCGGCACCGCCGGCCAGAATGATACCTTTCATTTTTGTGCACTCCTTATATTATGAAATAAAAAAGTTGTGCAGCTTGTACAAGGCCCGGCAGCGTATCCGCCGGGTCCTGTATGGATTCAAAGCGGAGCTGCGTCCGCTGTAAACAATGTTGGTGGTAATACGCCGCCAGCCGCCGGGCTTCCCGCGCCACGCGCGCTGGCAGGACCTCGCTATGCACTACTGGCAAGCTTGCGATAGTATTACACCTTATTCTACTATCAAATCGAAAAAAAAGCAAGGAAAGAGCGCCCTCCACAAAAATTTTTGCGGAGGACGCTCTTTTGTTTCATCAGCAAAGGCTCAGAACTTGAACCCCCACTTGTGGAAATACCGCAGCAGGCTCCCGGTCTGCCACAAAAAGGGCTTGAGGCTGCGGTGGGCCGCACGATGCCATGCATGGATGGCGGTGTACTGCGGCACGAGGTAAGCTTTGCCGGTGGTGCGCATCTTCTGGGTCAGGTCGGCATCCTCCACATACATGAAGTAGTGCTCATCGAAGCCGCCCACGGCCTTGAACTCCGCCGTCCGCACGGCGGAAAAGCTGCCGGTGCAGAACTCGATCTCAACGGGAGCGGACAGATCCTCCCCCTCCATCAAATACGCACGGTTATATTTCTCCCAGAATTTCAAAAACGGCAGCTGGCGGTAGACCATAGGCCGCAGCGCACAGCGCCGCAGCGGCAGGCTCTGGGGACGGCCATCCGGGAAGCACAGCCCCGGCCGGGCCATCACAGCATCCGGGTGGGCGGCCATCCAGTCGGCCAAATCGCTGAGGGTATCGGCGGTGAGCTGGATGTCCGGGTTCAGGATGAAGTGATAGTCGCTCGTCAGCTCCGGCAGGACGGTGTTGTGTCCGGTGCCGAAGCCGCCGTTCTCCTTGCGGCAGCGCACCTCGACCTTCTGGCCGGGCTGAGTGCTCAAGGCGCCGCCCTTCACGGCGGCTTCGAGACGTGCGCCGCTGCCGTCGGGGCTGGCGTTGTCCACCAGATAGAGGGTCAGCGGGTGGCGGCGGGGGTATTGCAGCACCGTCTGCGCCGCCTTGAGGGCTTCGTCGCAGCCGTTATAGACAACGATACAGGCAGAGAGTTCCAAGTTCGTTCTCCTTATCATTCCAGCGGTAATATCTTCAGGCTGAAATCTTCGCGCTGGATGTCGAAGTTGGGATTGGTGCAGGGGTCGCCTGCAGCCAGCAGGTCGCCCCAGCGGGCCTGAAAACGCAGCACCTCGCCCTGAAAACGCTTCTGCTTTTCGGGGTTGTCCTCCATGCCGCGGCTCTTGCTCTCGTAGTGGTAGAGCTGGGCAAACGGGGTGAAGACGTTGGTGTAGCCTGCCTGACGGACGCGGACGCAGAAGTCCACATCGTTGAAGGCCACGGCATAGCTCTCGTCCAGACCGCCCACTTCGTCGTAGATCTCCTTGCGAATGAGCAGGCAGGCGGCGGTGTCAGCGTAGACGTCCTGCACATAGTTCAGGCGGCCCATATAGCCGTCGGAGCTGGCGGGATAGTACTTGTGCAGATGGCCCGCCACGCCGCCGATGCCGAAGCCGACACCGGCGTGCTGGATGGTATCGTCCGGATAGAGCAGCTTTGCGCCCACGCAGCCCACCCGCTTCTGCTGGGCATACATGACCATCTCTTCCAGCCAGGCGGCGGTGATGACCTCGGTGTCGTTGTTGAGCAGAAGCAGATACTCACCGGTGGCGAACTTCTCGCCGAAGTTGTTCAGGGCGCTGTAGTTGAAGCCTTTGCCCTCCCAGGTGACGACCTTGAGGTTATCGGGGTGCGCCTTCTGCATCCGCTCGTAGGTGCGGAAGGTCTCGGGGGCCTTGCTGTTGTTCTCGATGAGGATGATCTCAAAATCCGGGTAGGTGGTGCGGGCGTAGATGGACTCCACGCAGGTCACCAAGTCGCGGATGTGGTCGCAGGTGGGGATGAGGATGCTCACCCGGCCCGGATGGTCGATCGTATAATCGGTCTTGTAGTAGCCCGGCGTACCCGGGATGAGGGACACATCGTCCACGGCCACACCGCAGCGGGCGTAATGAGCCTTGAGGGCGGCAATGCCCGCGTCGATGCAGTAGGTCTTGGCGGAGATGTCGCTGGCCGTGCTGCCGGGGCTGGAACGCCAATAATAGAGGGCGTGGGGGATGTGGACGATCTTCCGGGCCGTCTCGGTCAGGCGGAGGAAGAGCTCATAATCCTGACTGCCGTTGTACTCCATCCGCTCCGGGCCGCCTGCGGCGTCCATCAGCCGGCGGCTGAAGAGGGTCAGGTGGCAGATATAGTTGTTGGAGCGGAGGTTGTCCAGCATGAAGTCCGGCTTGAAGTGGTAGAGCACCACATTCTCCACCTTGCCCTCGAAGGTCGCCTCATCGGTATAGACGAAGTCGGCTCCCTGCTCTGCGATGGCCTTGGCGGCGTACCAGAGGGCGCAGGGATGGAGGATGTCGTCGTGGTCCAGCAGGGCGATGAAGTCGCCGGTGGCCATCTCGATGCCTTTGTTGGTGTTGCCGGGGATGAGCTCATTCTTCTCCAGCTTCCTGTAGCGGATACGAGGGTCCACAGCGGCGCGCTGCTGCACCATCTCGCCCACGCCCGGGGCAGTGCCGGCGTCCACACAGCAGAGCTCCCAGTTGCGGTAGGTCTGGTTCACGACGGAATCCAGCAGCTCTTCGAGGAAGTCCAGCGGGGTGTTGTAGAGCGGCACCACGATGCTGATCCTGGGGCCTGCGGGCTGGTCGCCTGCCTGCCGCACCAGCAGTTCCACCGGTGCGAACCGGTCGGCACGCATGACTTTGCCCGGGAAGAGGGCGGCGTACTCGCGGCGGGCGCGGGCCAGTTCCCGCACACCCTCGATGCCGCCGCTGCGCAGCTCCCGCAGGAGCACGAAGAGGGGCAGAGTGTGCCAGAGCTGGCGGCTCTTGCTGACGACATAGCGCATGGGCCAGGTCATCTTCCAGAACTTCGAGCCCGTCACCTCGCCCAGTGCCTTTTCCAGCTGCTGCTCGTGGCTGCGGCTGAGCGAAAGGTCGCTGCGCAGCCGGGCGATGAGCTCGGCTTCCTCGCCGCAGGTGCGCTCGGCGCGCACCATCCGGTCACGCAGGATGTCCATTTCCATCTCGTAGCCCCGCACCATCTTCAGCTGGGTGGGCTGGCTGGTGCAGAACAGCGCCGACTGCTGGGCGCGGCCCTTGCTGCGCCAGCCAAAATCGCGGAAATACCCTCTCTGGGCCAGCTGCTCGGCCCAGCCCGCCATCACGGTGCTCTCATCGCTCACCAGCAGCACCCGGGCGGGCAGGGTCTCGGGCAGCGTTTCCCACGCGGGGTCTGCCACCACCAGAAGCTCTGCCTCAGAGCCCTCTGTCCACTCTTCTGCCTCCACACCTGCACGGTGCAGGGCTTCCGTCAGCTGGGGCATCTGCTCTCCCAGCAGGGCCGCCGAGGCGGGGTTTGCCTCCTCCGCGATGCGCTGCGCCAGTGCGCGGCAGCGCTCCCGCTCCCGCTTTTCTTTCTTTTCCTTCTCCAACTGCATTCCGTTCTCTCCACCTGTTATTCTTTATCGTATCGCTCCCGCTTTGGAGCGTGAAACGCGAAATCGTCTGTCTCTTGTGTACAAGCGTGTACAGTATACCAAATCACGTCTCATTTGAGAAGTATTTTGCGCAATTCCTTTTGATTTTTTACATACCCAGCAGGCGGCGCAGCCAGCTGAACAAACCGCCGCCGGAGCTCGTGCCGCTGCCCACCGTCCGGATGGAAACGCCGGAGTAGTAGTGCTTCAGGATGTCGCGGTAACCCATCCCCTCTTCGGCGGCGTAGCCCACGGCGCCGCACTGGCTCATGCCCACGCCGTGGCCGAAGCCGTAGTAGTACATACAGGGTACACCCGCTGCATCCGTGCTGAAATCGAAGCAGTAGCGGGAGGACACGAACTGGCCGATATAGCGGTAGCTGCGGCCATTGGACACCAGCGTATTGTACTGGACGAAGCCGCCGAGGTCTTTGTGGGTGGTGTCGGCGCTCTGGTAGGGCTCGCCGGTGCGGCTGTCGTTGTACTCGACATAGTCATAATCCTTGCCGATGATGCGGCGCATCTTCTCGTGGTACTGGCGCTCATAGGGGCTTTCCACGCTCTTGAGATACGGCACATCCGAGCCCCAGGCGTCGAGGCTGGAGCAGGTACCGTAGACGCCGGTCTGGGTGTTGTAGCCCGCGCTGGCCGACCAGACGGCGTCGATGACGCTGCCGTTGTAGGTCAGCACCTCATCCTTCACCGACTCCACCGCCTTGCGGATGGCCGACCGGGCCGAGGACGGGATGTCCTCCACGGGGGTGTAGATGAGGGCGTTGGCCGAGGAGCCGTACTGCTTATGGTACTCGAGGTAGGAGTGGATGGCCACAGCCTGGGCCTTCCACGCCTCCTGCGCGGCACTGGCGCTGACATAGCTGCCGATGGAGCCAAGCTCCGTGTAGGTGATGCCCACCAGGCAGTCCACGAGGTCCAGCGACACGTTCCGGCGCAGGCCCTTGCCCTTGATGTTCAGATAGGGCAGTGTAATTTTATCTTTGGAGCCGAAGAGCCAGCTCAGACAATTTTCCTCTTCCTCAGGGATAAGGGTGGTGTTTGCACCGCCAATGGTGGTGGCACCGGGTGCGGCATCCTCGGCGAACGCCGCCGGGACAGCCACGCACAGCATCACAGCTGCCAGCACCAGCGCCGCCAGACGGCGCGCGAAACTCAGACTCTGCTTCACGGTCATTTCCTCCTGTGGTTTCTGGATCTTTTCATAGTTGTTATCAGTGTAACACACTGCGCCCCCGACGGCAAGGACGGAAGTTGTGCAAAAATGTGAAAAGACGCCTTTGCAAGCCGCCGGAATTATGATACAGTATAGCATGAGATGATATGCCCCCTTTGGCGGGCATGACAGGGAGGGCCGGAATGGACAGCAGAGAGTTATATCCCAGCGACGAGCAGCGGCGCCGCATCATGGACTTTATCATGGCGGCGGGCGAGACGCTGCTGGAAAACGGAGCAGAGGTCTTCCGGGTAGAGCAGACGATGGAGATCATGGCCCGCAGCTTCCATCTGCGGGAGTTCCACGTCTACGTGCTGACCAACGGCATCTTCGCCAGCGCCGGCACGGCAGAGATCGCCGAAGTGCGGAACGTGCCGGTGCGGACGACTCACTTGGGCCGGGTGGCCGCGGTGAACGCTCTTTCCCGCGAGATAGCAGCCGGGGGCGTCACACTGGACGAGGCTGAACACCGCCTGGCCGATGCCCGGCGCATCCCCTTCCCCAAGGGCAAGACCCAGCTCCTCGCCGGGATGAGCGGCACAGCCTGTTTTGCGCTCATCTTCGGCGGCACGATACGCTCGGCGCTGGCGGCAGCGGCGGCGGGTCTCATCGTCAGCGGCTATCTGCTGCTCTGTGAAAATCGGAGGCTTTCCAACGGCTTCCGCAAGATCTCGGCGGCAGCGCTCATTACATTGGTCTGCATTCTGGGGTGCCATCTGCTGGACACTGAGGCCAGCCACGCCATCATCGGCGCCCTGATGATATTGACCCCCGGCATCGCCTTCACCATGGGCATCCGGGATTTCGTGCAGGGCGACTACCTCTCCGGCACCATCCGGATGATAGACGCCCTGCTCATCGCGGCCAGCATCGCCATCGGCACTGGCCTTGTTCTGAGCCTTACTTCTCTGCTGACGGGGGTGACGGTGGTATGATGACCTTGACAAGCACACAGATCGGCCAGCTGGCGGCACAGTTCTTTCTGGCCGGGGCGGGAACGCTGAGCTTCGCCGTCCTCTTCGCCTGCCCCCGGCGCACCCTCCCCTGCTGTGCGCTGGTGGGCGCGGTGGGCTGGTTCATCTATGAGCTGGCGGTCTTGTATGGGGCCGATGCCGCGGCAGCCTCCCTCATCGCAGTCATCCCGCTGACGCTGGTGTCCCGGCTCTTCGCCATCCTGCTCAAAACGCCGGTGACGGTCTTTTTGCTCACCGGCATCTTCCCCCTTGTGCCCGGCGCAGGCATCTACTACACGGCCTACTACTTCATCCAAGGCGAAAACGCCCTCTCGCTGGCCAACGGCATCTCCACCTTCAAGGTGGCCGTGACGCTGGCTGTGGGCATCGCGCTGGTGCTGGGCCTGCCCATGCCGAAGGGGCATGGGTGGAAGAGCAAATAAGCTGTAGCAACAAAAAGCACCCGCAGCGCTGTTTCCCCATGATATGGAAACATGCTGCGGGTGTTTCTTTGTTCAAAAATGCGCTTTATCGCGCAGTTTCAATTATGCAGTGACCATCTCAATTTCCGCAACCGGCTTTTCTGCCGTCCAGTCAACGTCAAACTCTGTCAGCTCCTCGTTCTTCAGCTTAAAGGTTTTATTTGTACGAATATCTTTCAGAGTCTTCTCGATCTGCTCCTTCTTGACCTTGCCGCGCTTTACGACACTGACGGTTTCTGTATACGAGCCGCCGTCAACCTGCGTCCGACCCAAAATATTGCTTTCATACCAGTACTGGACTTCAACATCTGCCATCACAGGGTTTTTGCTGCTATCGCAGCCAGAGAGAACACCCGCTGCTGCCACAGCCAGAGTCATCACACCAGCGCTCTTCAGGAAATTACGACGAGTCATATTAGTCATTTTCTTGCACCTCGTAAACTGTTTTGTTTCTTCTTGTTTTCCTTTGCGCGTCTCCGCAAAAGGCGGTTAGTTTGTCATAACTAATGATAGGGCATCTTCTGCTTTTTGTCAATATTTTCCCAGTATGTTAGTGCTCATTAACATCATATCGTCATTTTTATCTCCGGTTTATGGATTTTTCTCTCATTTCTTCATCTCGCAGACGTGTCTTGTCCGTGTTTGCCGCCGCATCCAAATTCCTTGCACTGCTCCTGCTCCTATGCTATAATCAGGCTGTACTTATATAGTAAAGGAGTGTCTGCCAATGTCTATTATGGAAACGCTCAACACCCGCCGCACCTACCGCCGCTTCGCCCAGAAGCCGGTGCCGCAGGATGTGGTGGATGATATGGTGGAGGCCCTGCGCCTGTCGTCCTGCGGCGCGAACCGTCAGGCCGTGAAGCTGGTGGTGGTGCAGAGCCCTGAGATGGTGAAAAAGGTCCATCCGCTGGTCAAGTGGGCCGCCTATCTGCCGCCGGAGCAGGGTGCTCCCAAAGCCGACGAGCAGCCTGTGATGTATCTGGCCGTCCTGCAGGACAGCTCCATCCCCGGCGACCTGAACACCGACACCGGCATCGCGCTGGCGAACATCACCCTCGCCGCATGGGCCAAGGGCGTGGGCAGCTGCATCATGGGTGCCATCAACAAGCCTGCCCTGAGCGAGCTGCTGGGCATCGCCGCGCCGGACAAGCTGGCGTTCATGGTCGCGCTTGGCTGCCCCACTCATGCCGCCAGGGTCGTACCGATGACGGAGGAGACCGGCATCAAGTATTATCTCGATGAGAACGGTGACTACTGCGTGCCGAAGCGGAGCGTGGAAGAGCTGGCAAGAAGCGTATAATGGCTCTCCCTTTGGGAGAGCTGGCGCGAAGCGCCTGAGAGGGCAAGGACGCTTA
>ERZ860023.1113-NODE-1113-length-11859-cov-3.677059_pt1 | contig 11859 bp, 8 predicted proteins | sample MGYA00509983_ERZ860023 | MGnify/ENA primary metagenome ERZ860023 (study PRJEB30046, sample SAMN00715180) | human gut metagenome | study: EMG produced TPA metagenomics assembly of the A metagenome-wide association study of gut microbiota in type 2...
ATAATGAACGACGAATTGAAGTTCTACCCTGCCAAATATAAAAATACATACCGCAACTGGCTGGAAAACATCAAAGACTGGTGTATCAGCCGTCAGCTGTGGTGGGGACACCGTATTCCGGCTTACTACTTGCCGAAAGGCGGCTTCGTAGTAGCTGAGACTCCGGAACAGGCATTGGACCTGGCTAAGGAAAAAACCGGAGACGCAAACCTGAAGATGGAAGACTTGCGTCAGGAGGATGACTGTCTCGACACCTGGTTCTCTTCATGGTTGTGGCCGATTTCATTGTTCGATGGTATCAATAACCCGGGCAACGAAGAAATCAAGTACTACTACCCGACTGCCGACCTGGTAACCGGACCGGACATCATTTTCTTCTGGGTAGCACGTATGATTATGGCTGGCTACGAATACATGGGCGACATGCCGTTCCGCAACGTATACTTCACCGGTATCGTACGCGACAAGATTGGCCGTAAGATGTCAAAATCACTCGGTAACTCACCCGACCCGCTGGAACTGATTGAACAGTTCGGTGCCGACGGAGTGCGTATGGGTATGATGCTGGCTGCTCCTGCCGGAAACGATATTCTCTTCGATGAAGCACTTTGCGAACAAGGACGTAACTTCAACAACAAGATATGGAATGCCTTCCGTCTGGTAAAAGGCTGGCAGGTAGCCGACATCGAACAGCCGGAATATGCCAAACTGGCTACTGAATGGTTTGACTCTATGCTGGCCAAGACCGCAGAAGAAGTAAACGACCTCTTCGGCAAATACCGTCTGAGCGAAGCATTGATGGCTGTATATAAGTTGTTCTGGGACGAATTCTCAAGCTGGTATCTGGAAATGGTGAAACCTGCATACGGACAGCCTATCGACAAGGTAACCTATGAAAAGACATTAGCATTCTTTGAAACCTTGCTGAAACTGCTCCATCCGTTCATGCCGTTCATCACAGAAGAGCTGTGGCAGCACATTTACGACCGTCAGCCGGGCGAAAGCATCATGACCCAGACGCTCGTAAAAGACATGCCTTACAACGAAGCACTGATTGCACAGTTTGAAGCTGTGAAAGAAGTAATCAGTGGCATCCGTACCATCCGCCTGCAGAAGAACATTGCACAGAAAGAAGCTTTGGCACTTGAAGTAACTGGAGAAAATCCGGTAGCCGGCTTTGGTTCTGTAATTGCCAAACTCTGCAACTTGTCAGAAATCAAGCAGGTAGAAACCAAGTCGGAAGGAGCTGCTGCCTTCATGGTGGGTACTACAGAATATGCCGTACCATTGGGTAACCTGATTAACGTAGAAGAAGAGCTGAAGAAACTGGAAGCTGACCTGAAATATCAGGAAGGATTCTTGCAAAGCGTAATGAAAAAGCTGAGCAACGAAAAGTTTGTCAGCAAGGCTCCGGCCAATGTCATTGAAATGGAACGCAAGAAACAGGCTGATGCCGAAACAAAAATTGCGGCATTGAAAGAAAGCATTGCGGCATTGAAGCGTTAAGTTTTTAGCCGAGAAATATTTATTCACAAGGGCTGTCACATGACACTGTGGCAGCCCTTATTTTATACCAAAGAAGACAAATTGTCAGATACTACTGACAAGGGGACAAGGCCTATTGTCAGCTTATCCTCATACATTGATTTATGTCAATAAAAAGAGGAAAAAATAAAATTATATGCTTTAAAACATGTTTTTCAAAAAAAAGGCATTACCTTTGCAGTGTAATAAAACGAACGAAGGAACCTGAAAGGGTTCTGGAGGAAAGGATAAAAAGATTAAGGATAACAACAATAGGTAACAAAGATTTGAAAGGTCCTCTGCGAAGAGCACCTCGAAAAACAATAACTAAACTAGAGATTAAGATACAATAGGTACTAACAAAAAGCAAATGAAAGGATAACAGTTATGAAAAAGGTAACAAAGATTTTCAAGAAGATTGCAAATGCAGATCCTATGATCTGGGGGTACGTCATGTTGAGTGAAAACGCTCACACGAAGTAACCCGCTGCCGATGACCGGCGGATTTATTATGATTCGAAAACAAAACAATTGACAATAGAAAGTCCGGAAATCTATTTTCTGACAACATGCAGAAGATGAGGTTTCCGGACTTTTTTTATTTTCTCGATAATATAATCTCTATCGAATCGGTTGCAGCTTGACAATTTCCCCTAATTCAGGAATAATGACCGGCATACCCCGTTTCTTGGCTTCCGCCGCAAACACATGAGGAGGATCGAACAAGGGTTCATCTGAAAGGTCAAAAGTGCCATAATGCATCGGAATGGTCATTCTTGCATGCAAATCAGTTGAAGCTGTCAACGCATCGTAAGGAGAAATATGATTCGGCTTCATAAACCAGCGCGGCTTGTAAGCTCCAATTCCAATCATGCAATAATCTATGTGAGAGAAAAATCCGGCAATTTCTTCAAAATGCCGGGCATATCCGGTATCTCCACTATTGTAGATGGTAATACCATCTCCCTGAATCATAAATGAACCCCACAAGCGCTCTCCTCCATCACTCACACCACGCTTGCTCCAGTGCTGTGCAGGTAAAAAAGTCAAGCGGAAATCACCATCGACATACTGTTCATACCATGCAGCTTCTATCACTTCCAGATTGGGGAACCAGCTTTTTATCAAAGCTCCCGTATTCAAACCACAAAAAAGTTTAAGTTGAGGATTATCTGCTACCAAGCGTGCCACACTCGGTTTATCCAGATGGTCAAAATGATCATGACTAATAAGCAGATAGTCTATCTGACGAAAGATAGACGGATCGGCAGGAAATTGACTTCGGCGTTTGACAAACGGAATACTTCCATATACAGGATCAATCATCAAACGCTTTCCAGCCAGTTGAAGAAAAAAAGAGTTATGCCCGAGCCATATCAATGAATTACCCACCACTTTCTCCAAAGAGGTGAGATAATGTACCTTAGGGTTCCATTTGATTGTACGCTTTTCCTTCCGCTGGGGATTAGGAGAGAACCGCCATTTCAGGACACTTCCCATCCCCGGTTTCCAACGGTGCTGACGGTTAAAAAACTTGCCATTCACAGTCGGATTCCCTCTCCAATGAGGATGTATGCTTCGCAACCCCTCATTGCGGCAGAATGTGATTCGCTCTCCCATTCTATCGGAATTTAACGTTCCAGCAAATCCTTCAAAAAGGCATCCAGTTCTTCATCCAGCCCTTTTAGCAGCTCATCATTCAGTAGCAGGGTATCATCTTCGTCCACAAGAAGCAATTCGGCTACCGTTTCTTTGTCTTCGTCTACCAGTACAAAAGAGTAAGGCTTCATCAGACAAAGTTTCTCCAGTTTTCCGCTCTCTTTCAGCGCCTCAACCTCAGCACGAAGAATCGGTTCTACTACAGTATAGAAGTCATCACTCTCATATTCTACCCACTCATTGATAATCGTACGCGACAATTCCTGATCGTCATCGTCGAAAATAATCAGCTCACCACTTTCTGAGTTGGGTTGCAAATGAATATCTGTAACGACCGTTTCATCTCCTTCTGATGTATACCGGCAAAGGGCTGTTTTCAGAGCCGAGACTATTGAAGCACGTGATTGTTCACTCATTTTCATAGGCTATATTCTTTTTATGTACTCAAATGTACAAAAAAAATGAATCGAACAAGATATTATTAATTGAATTTGTTGCCAAAACGCGCCATTTGGAGGTTCAGCAACTGAAAACCCTTAGCCCGCTCCTGTAAAATTGTAGAATAAAAGAGAGCAGCACGTTCTTCTTCCGAACCTTTAGCAGCACAGCTTTTTGACTTCTCAATCCAGTCAACAGCTTCGCTCATCATTCCCTGTACCTCACAAGCCAAAGCCATATTGAAGGCGGCACGCGATTTTAACTTTCCCTTCTTCAATGAGTCGTATAAGTTCTTCCACAAGCGACCGGCTTCCTGCCAGTCTCCTTCACGCAACGAAACAGCCGCATCACGCATATCCGGATTTCCTCCATCAAAATAAATGCGCTCCACACTCTTCCAATGAGGCACCAGTTGATTTACGAGTGTAAAACCTGTGTGCTGAGAGGCTTCGTTCACCACGTCATGATCAGACAGTGTAGGATTCAAATCCCACAACAGGCTATCCACCTTGCTGATAGTCACGACTGGCATTACCCGAGAAGGAATATATGCACGCAGCACAGGACGCATTTTCAAATCAAAAGCAGCAAAAGGAACCATCAAGCCCGGATAATAAATCTCTTTCTTACCAGTCAGCAATTGGATTCTGTCTACGGAAAGAATCATGTCTACTCCAAGTACCTGAGCCAGGCTGTCTACTACCGGTTGAGGAAGAATTTCTCCTTCTGTCAGCTCCTGTGTAATCGCTGAATCAGAAATAACTACCTGCTGAAAATAACGACTATCCGCCAGGCCTCCGGCCAGAGTTTCTGACAACACTTTTCCATCTCCATCTAATTTTCCCAATGTCAGCAAATTCTTTTTAGGGGAAGGAATGGCAGGCGCATGATTTACTACTGCCACCGTGCGGACTTGTTCTGGAAAAGTGACTTCTGCAGGATATAACTGATCAAATGTAAAAGACTGAAGTCCTCCGCATGAAACCAGCATGGTAGCTGCAAAAAGGATTCCGGCCACGATGTATTTCTTCATAATTCACTACTTTTTTGTTCGCAAACAAAAATAATAAATAAAAAAGACACGGATTCCATCGTTTTCACAGATTATTCTAAATTAAGAAATAAAAATCTGCAAACGGTGAAAACCGTGTCTCAAATATCTCAATCAAATGCCTAATCAAGCATTCTTACCGTGACAGTTCTTATATTTCAATCCGCTGCCACAAGGACATGGGTCATTGCGACCGACTGTCTTTTCTGCGCGATAAGGCTCTTGCTTCTGTTCACGAGTATCGCGACCTGCAGCTTCACGCTGATTTGGGTCAGTCAAATCCTGCTTTTCTTCACGATACTGCTGACGAGGAGCCTGAGGTTCAGGAGCTGCTTCACGCACCTGTTCCGGTTCCTGTACCGGTATCTGACCACGCATCAATACAGAAATGGTATTATTATTTATCTTGTTGACCATGTTATCAAACAGATTCACAGATTCCAGTTTGAAAATCAACAGCGGATCTTTCTGCTCATAGCTTGCGTTCTGTACAGAATGTTTCAGTTCATCCAGTTCACGCAAGTTTTCTTTCCATGCATCGTCAATTGTATGCAACAAGATAGCTTTTTCGAACGACTTCACAATTTCTTTTGATTCGCTTTCGTATGCAGCTTTCAAATTTACTGAAATGTTGTACATACGCTTGCCATCGGTAATAGGTATCATGATATTCTCATACATGTGTCCCTGAGCCTCATATACCTGCTTGATAACCGGATTAGCAATCTGAGCCATACGTTCAGTCTTACGTTTGAACAATGCCATAGCTTCCTGAAAAGTCTGCTCTGCCAGATCGTCTTTCTTCTTGGAACGGAAATCTTCTTCAGTAAACGGAGCTTCCATAGCCAGTACCTGAAGAATTTCCATCTTGGCATCATCATAAGTCGGCTGCTGTACGGCATTGTAACAACGTTCCCAAATCATATCCACAATATCCATTCCGATACGTTCTCCCATAAGTGCATGACGACGTTTGGTGTAAACCACTGTACGCTGCTTGTTCATCACGTCATCGTATTCCAACAGACGTTTACGGATACCGAAGTTGTTTTCTTCCACCTTCTTCTGCGCACGTTCAATGGAGTTAGAAATCATCTTGTGCTCAATCATTTCTCCCTCCTTGAATCCTAACTTATCCATCACAGTAGCAATACGGTCGGATGAGAACAGACGCATCAAATCGTCTTCCAACGATACGAAGAATACAGAAGAACCCGGGTCTCCCTGACGTCCGGCACGACCACGCAACTGACGGTCACACGACGTGATTCGTGACGTTCTGTACCAATAATGGCCAAACCACCGGCAGCTTTCACTTCTGCGCTCAGCTTAATATCGGTACCACGACCAGCCATGTTCGTAGCAATAGTTACCGTAGAACTCTGACCTGCTTTCGCTACAATTTCAGCTTCCTTCTGGTGTAACTTTGCATTCAATACATTATGTTCGATCTTACGCAAGGTAAGCATCTTGCTCAACATTTCTGAAATTTCTACTGAAGTAGTACCTACCAGCACCGGACGACCAGCCTGTACCATCTTCTCAATTTCTTCGATTACAGCTTTATATTTCTCACGTTTCGTTTTATAAACGCGGTCGTTCATATCGATACGGGCAATCGGACGATTTGTCGGAATCACCACTACATCCAGCTTATAGATATCCCAGAACTCTCCAGCTTCTGTTTCTGCAGTACCGGTCATACCTGACAACTTATGGTACATACGGAAGTAGTTCTGTAAGGTGATAGTTGCAAAGGTCTGTGTAGCAGCTTCTACCTTCACACCTTCCTTGGCTTCTACAGCCTGGTGCAAACCATCGCTCCAACGACGGCCATCCATGATACGTCCTGTCTGTTCGTCGACAATCTTACCTGACCATCCATAACCACATAGTCCGTATCTTTTTCGAACATGGTGTATGCCTTCAACAGCTGATTAATGGTGTGTACGCGTTCTGCTTTAATGGCGTAATTGGTCATCAACTCATCTTTCTTAGCCAGACGTTCTTCATCAGACAGCCCTTTCTGATTTTCAAGTTCAGACAACTGAGCTGCAATATCAGGAAGTACGAACAAGGTAGGATCCTGTGAGTTACCGGTAATCAGGTCTACTCCTTTATCTGTCAAATCTACGCTCTTCAGTTTTTCATCAATCACAAAATACAAAGGTTCTACCGCTTCCGGCATACGCTTGTTATTCTGTTCCATATAGATTTCTTCCGTCTTCAGCATACCAGCCTTGATACCCGGTTCGCTCAGGAACTTAATCAACGGTTTGTTTTTAGGCAATGCTTTGTGGCTACGGAAAAGAGCAAGGAAACCAGCTTCCTGATCTTCCTTCTTATCTGAAGCAATCAAACGTTTGGCATCGGCCAGATACTGGGTAGCCAGTTTACGCTGTGCTTCTACCAGACGTTCTACCAACGGACGAAGTACTTCAAATAATTGCTGGTCGCCTTTAGGCACCGGACCAGAAATAATCAACGGAGTACGTGCATCATCAATCAATACAGAGTCCACCTCATCGACAATGGCATAATTATGCTTACGCTGTACCAAATCCTTCGGAGAAACGGCCATATTATCACGCAAATAATCGAAACCGAATTCATTGTTGGTACCAAAAGTAATATCTGCCATATACGCACGACGACGAGCTTCAGAGTTAGGCTGATGCTTGTCAATACAATCTACACTCAGTCCATGGAACATATAGAGCGGGCCCATCCACTCAGAGTCACGCTTTGCCAAATAATCGTTGACAGTTACTACGTGTACGCCATTACCAGTTAAAGCATTCAGGAACACCGGAAGTGTTGCTACCAAGGTTTTACCTTCACCGGTTGCCATTTCCGCAATCTTACCTTGATGCAATACCACGCCACCAAACAACTGCACATCGTAATGTACCATGTTCCAGGTCATTTCGTTTCCACCCGCATTCCAATGATTCTTCCAAATAGCCTTGTCACCTTCAATACGAACAAAGTCACGTCCCTGTGCAGCAAGTTCACGATCAAAATCGCTGGCAGTTACTTCCAATTCTTCATTTTCTGACAAACGGCGAGCCGTATCTTTTACAATAGAAAAAGCAGTCGGTAACACTTCACTAAGTGCTTTCTCGTATTTTTCCAGGACTTCTTTCTCCAACTTATCAATTTGAGAGAAAATAGCCTCACGTTTTTCAAGGTCAGTAGATTCAATCGTAGCTTTCAGCTCTTCAATCTTTTTATTTTCCTCTGCGGCTGAATCCTTGATAAACTTCTTCAGTTCTTCTGTTTTCGCACGTAGTTCATCGTTCGTCAACTTGGAAATTTCCGGATAAACGGCTTTTACCTTTTCTACCCACGGCTGAATTTCCTTCATGTCACGAGACGCCTTGTTTCCGAACAGCTTGCTTATAAATTCATTAAATCCCATTGTATATTTCTTTTTTATTATTTACTAATTAATTTTTTATTCATCCTACCGCTACAAAGATAGGTAAATTGTGAATTATTCGCATACTATTTATTTACGAATATTAATCATTGGAGCCTCCGAACAAGCATTTGGCGCTCGTATGCGCATGAAATGAGCTAAAGTGGGTACAATTGAAGTAATTTTTACCGGAGAATAAAGCTTTTCAGGCTTAACATCAAATCCCATAAACACAAGCGGAGCCGCAGTATATGCTTCACGAACCACTTCTACCTTCTGAGAATATTCGTTGACCACAGACCATCCCGGCATTACTTCTACATAAATATCGCCCGAGCAATTTGGATTATATGTATTTCGAATTTTTCCAATCTTCGGAGTCCAAGCTCCCAAAAGCAAACGCTGTGCTGAATAAGCATTCTGTACCCCACTCATTTGCACCACAAATTCAGAGGAACGCGTCATCACTTCCACCAAATTCAGCTTGCGCTCTTCTATCAGTTTGTGATTCAAATAAATTTGTCGGTCATAATACGTCTCCACATATTGGCCTTGTCCATAAAGAGCCATTAAATACATGTTCAGTAAAGCTGCACAACGTTTAATGTGAAATTCTCCACCTGGAATCTTGTATTTAACCGGATCCACAGGTTCCGGATCGGTATAACCTGTAGAAGTGATAAAGAATAAGATATTACGAAGCCCGATCTTACGGTCTATCAAATCCAACAAATCTCCAATGCTGTTATCCAGACGGACATACATGTCCTGTATTTCCATCGCATATTCCGTATTGGGCTTGTGATCATAATTTCCTGCATAATAAGACAATGTCAGCAAATCCGGAGCTGCATCCTGCCCGATTTGCGTATTGCTTAAGCATGCATTTACCAGACGGTTTACCTCGTCATTTACATATGGACTTGTCTTAAACTTTTTATATTTATCCAGACGTTCATCCGAGAAATTATGCTTAAAGCTAAGCTGCTTGGTTTCAGTAGTGATATACTGATAAGAAGTTACCGGCAAATAAGGAAGCCACTCCAAATTATTGATACGAAAATCAAGTCCTTCCTTATCATTATAATTGCTTACCCACAACGGGCAATCTCCATAATAAGTCGTACCAGCCCACTTCCCGGTTTCATCATTCAACCAGAAAGCACCATTTGCTGCATGGCCGGCAGCCAAAATAGCCATTTCACGAGTCGGTGCAATAGAATAAACTTCAGCCCGTCCCTGAGTAGCTACCTTCAATTCATCCGACAAGGTGGAACAACGCAACAACTTAGCAGAAGAGCTTTCCGATGTATATACCCCCATAAAATCCTGGTCATCTACCGATTTTATAATCCGTAAAGACCCACGGTCCATCCAGCGGTTAGAAGGAATACCATTATAATAAGGTGTAGTACCTGTATAAATCGAAGCCGTAGCAGACGAACGGTCTACATTGATAAAATCATATTCCGCATTGGTATATATACGTCCTTCTTTTAAAAGGCGCTTAAATCCTCTCTCCCCATACAATGCCGAAAAAGCTTCTATGTAGTCTGCCCTCAGCTGGTCAATCGTCAACCCCACCACCAATTTTGGAACTGGAGAAGGAGCCTGCGCCTGAATTCCAGAGATGACAAATACAGTCAATAAAGATGTCAGTATACGTTCTTTCATTACTTTTTATTCAATACTAATACATGGCTTGCAGCATTTACCAGCAAACCGAGTGCCAAAGGTAATACTGTTAAATTAAAATCTTGCGGTAAAAACGGGAATAGCACTATAAAAAGTGTTAAATACACGAGATTACAAGTATGATACAAGTCTTTTTTATGTTTTAACTCACGATAAATCATAAAAGGCAGGTAAAACAATGGCAACGGATTAAACAAAACCAACAACCAGTTTGAACCTACAGTCGGATGAGAAGAGACGAAAAACAGGAAGGCAATAATACAACCAGCTATTCCTTGAGCTGCATACAATAAGATATCCCATCCCCAGAAAATCGTTTGTTTCTTCCACTGGAAGAATCCGATAATTACATTCAAAAGCAAAAATAAAGTAGCGGTTACCATCGGACTTATTCCCCAGGAAGATTCTGCTTCCAATTCGGCATCCACAATCTTTTCCTCACGCAAGACCAAAGGCCGTCTGCCTCCGTCTGGAGTCTGAATGTATGCATCCTGAGCAAAATAACGCATATAAAACGGAGCAAACATTTGCTGCCTTATATCTATCGGCTTATCAGCTTCCGCTCCAAGACACAAATCTATACCTAATTCATCCCACGGAGACCCTTTGGTAAATTCATGCACAATTCCTCTAAAAGTTTTATGCCAACTTACGGAAGGATACACGACTTGTCCCTGAATGCTTTTTTCTATCTGATCACGAGCACGGGTCGTACAATTATCATAGAAATAATTATAACGATAAATTCTGTTTTCCGGAAGATAATTGTCCTGAAGCAATTTCAGCAACGACATTTTCTCCGAATATGTCAAATTCAGGATCTGCTGATAAACCGAAGAGCCCCTGAATGCATATTCCGATTCAAAATAAGGATAAGGTGTAATTCCTAACTGGTAGTCTGTTTCACCTTTTACAAAGCGATATACAAAATGCGGCGTATTGAAACTAAACATTCCATAATTAAACACCAAATCCACGCCTCTGGAAAAATTCTGATAACGAATAGCTGTATGACCAAAAAGTGCATAGATTTCATTACCCGGCGCACAAGTCAGCAAACTGAACTGAATGCTATCAGTTTGCGGCATTTTTTCCACATTATCCGAGATTTCTCCCCTAACCCTTACCGGAGAGAAAAGGCAACTTATCAAGACCACCCAACACAGAAAAACAAGCTTCTTTTTCATAAACAAATACAAATATCACCAGACACCGGTATATCCTGAAGTATCTGAATAATTCATAATATTTTTTTTCGCATGCAAAAATACACGGATTCTACCATAAGAGCGAAATAAATAATCAGTTTTATTGATGTGCATATCCAAAATTTTATCTTACTTTGCAGGCGAAACAAAGAAAGAAAACGTGAATCTAGTAATTGATATTGGTAATACTGTAGCAAAACTGGCAGTATTTGATGGTGATAAAGTGGTGGAGGTTTTAAGAGGGTCCAATCATTCGCTGGACTGGCTGTCAATGTTATGCAACAAATATCCAATCGAAAGAGGTATCATAGCATCGGTTATCACACTCAGTAACACCATACGACGCCAATTGGCGGGAGTGCCATTTGAAATCATTGAGCTGAACCACCTGACTCCTATTCCCATCCGTAATTTATACAAAACGCCCGAAACTTTGGGCATGGACCGACTGGCAGCCGTAGTGGGTGCCAACTACCTTTCACCCGGAAGAAATCTGCTGGTAGTAGATGCAGGAACTGCACTGACCTACGAGTTTATAGATGCAGAAGGGAATTACTGGGGAGGAAATATTTCACCCGGAATATACACTCGTTTTAAAACACTGAACGCCTGTTGCGATAAACTTCCTTTAATTGAAAGAAAAGGCGAGACACCCGAATTTGGATTTGACACGGAGACTGCAATCCGTGCCGGAGTCATCAGGGGAATAGAATTCGAAATCATTGGCTACATCACCCTGCTGCAAAAGAAATATCCCGACCTTTTGGTTTTTTTAACTGGAGGAGATAAATTTTCTTTTGATACAAATTTAAAAAGTATCATCTTTGCAGATAGATTTTTAGTATTGAAAGGTTTAAACAGAA
>ERZ860023.1114-NODE-1114-length-11847-cov-1.703019_pt1 | contig 11847 bp, 12 predicted proteins | sample MGYA00509983_ERZ860023 | MGnify/ENA primary metagenome ERZ860023 (study PRJEB30046, sample SAMN00715180) | human gut metagenome | study: EMG produced TPA metagenomics assembly of the A metagenome-wide association study of gut microbiota in type 2...
TTGTGGATTGTGCTTTTTGCGCTGCTTGGTTTCTCTTGTTGGGCAAAATCAAGTTCCCGCACGATGATGACGATTCAAAGGTTAGTGTACCCCGTTTCTTTATGGCGTTGGCCTCACTGGCATTTGCGGTGTATATGGTTCCCGGTTTGTGGGGAGCTCCGTTGAAAGCTGTCAGTGCCTTTGCGCCGCCCATGCAGACGCAAGACTTCAATCTTTACAATAATGAAGTGCATGCCAAGTTCGATGATTACGACCTCGGTATGGAGTATGCCCGTCAGCATGGCAAGCCCGTGATGCTCGACTTCACCGGTTATGGTTGCGTGAACTGCCGTAAGATGGAGCTTGCCGTATGGACAAACCCGAAGGTGAGTGACATTATCAACAACGACTATGTGCTTATCACGCTCTACGTGGACAACAAGACCCCGCTTCCTTCTCCCGTGAAGATTGTGGAGAACGGCACGGAACGCACGCTGCGCACCGTAGGCGACAAATGGAGCTATCTGCAGCGTGTCAAGTTCGGCGCCAATGCGCAGCCCTTCTACGTGCTGATTGACAACGAAGGCAAGCCGCTCAACAAGTCCTACTCCTACGACGAGGATATACCTAAGTATATCGAGTTCCTGCAGACCGGACTGGAGAATTATAAGAAAGAGAAATAAATAGAATTGGAAAAAGGATGCTTGTAAAAAGGCATCCTTTTTTCACTAAATCCCCTTTTTGTATGAAACACATTATAGACATTGATGCTTGGGAACGCCGGGATAACTACGGCTTTTTCCGCAGTTTTGTAAATTCCTGGTATTCCGTCACCACAGAGATTGACTGCACGGAAGCCAGTGCTGCAGCCCGGGCTGCAAAGCGCTCCTTTTTCCTTTATTATCTGTATGCTGTGGTGCGTTCGGCCAATGAAGTCGATGAACTCCGTTACCGTACCGACAAGGAAGGCCGGGTTGTTTTTCACGACCGGGTGGACATCATTTCTCCGATAGCCGTTCCTGGGAAAACATTCTATACCGTGCGCATTCCCTATTACGAAGACTTTGAACGTTTCTATGCCGAAGCCTACGCCTTGATAACAAACATGCCCGAGGACGGTGACCCTTATGGAGCCGAAAAGATTCTTGCCGAGCAAGGCGATTACGATGTGGTCCATCTGAGTGCGGTTCCCAAAATGTATTTCACCTCGATAACCTATACACTTGCCGAAGCAGGCAACGGTTGCAGTTATCCGTTGATGACTGCCGGCAAGGCCGTATCTCGTGAAGGCCGTCTGGTATTTCCTCTTTCCATTTATGTGAACCATGCTTTTGTCGACGGTTCTCATTTGACCTCCTTCTTCGGAAAGGTGGAGGAGTATTTGAAAGAGATTTCACATAAATGAATCACCCCAAATAAATAATCTATGAAACGCTTATAAGGGTGTTTTTTCATGCTACAAATATATATGATGCCATACATATATGGCAACTTTGAGTTGTTTTTTGTATCTCGGTTTCTGTTTTTTAAGTATCATTGAAAAATCGGAAATGTGCAGACAAGATTTGTAGTATTACAGAATTGTTACAGAATTTATCCTTACCTTTGACACTTTAACAGAATAAGCGTATGGTAAGTAATATATCTTCATGCACGAAAGTACTTGTTTTGCCGATAGTTCTATGGGTTGTTTCGTCTTTTTCCCTGCGGGCGCAGGAGAAGGATTTTGCCACTTGGGCGAATGCCGGTTTCGAATATAAGTTGAAGCCGGCATTTACTGTTTCCGGTGGACTGGAGTGGCGTACAAAGGATGATTTGGGAAAGACAGACCGGTGGGGGCTGAAGGTGGGGGGGAGCTATAAGCTGTTGCCTTTTCTGAAGCTTGGAGCTGGGTATGAGACGCATTACCGCAATCGGGGGGCAGATGGCTGGAAGTTCCGGCACCGCTACCGTTTGGAAGGCACTCTGTCTGCCCGTGTGCAAAGGGTGAAACTGTCCTTGCGTGAGCGCTTTCAGCATACGTTCGATGGGCATAGAGATGAGTTCCGCTTGCGCTCGCGTGCGAAGTTTGCCTATGACATTCCGAAGTGCAAGCTGGAACCGTATGCTTCGGCCGAGATGTATAATGGTTTGAATAAGACAGAGCACTTCGGAGTAAAGCGGATGCGCTATCGTGGGGGTATTACGTTGCCCTTGTCCGAGCGCTGGGAGGTGGACATCTTCTATTGCAGGCAATGGGAGAAGGATAAGCGGAAGGATATAGTAGGGGTGGAGTGTGTTTATAGCTTTTGAGGGGAGATGAGGGCTGAAAGCCTTTTTTTACTTTTTGTTCTTCCGGTACTCCTTTTTCAGATAAAAGTTGAATCCGGCATATATTTGGAGGGTGCCGAACCCGTTGTTTAGGGAGAAACTGTTTTTGTAGTAGTCGTATGTCCGTCCTACGAATGAAGTACCCACGAAATATTTGCTGTTGTTGTATACCACACCTGCACGCAGAATGAAGTCGATATTGAAATTCTTGTACCAGTCGTCCGCTTCCCGCTCTTCTGTCTTCTCTATGCGTGATGTCTTGTAGGCGACAGCCGGATTGAACGACAGGCATGCGAGGCAGTTGCGGGCGAACACCCAATTGTAGGCATAGCCGGCGTTGAGGCTGATGTTCGTGTATTTGATATGTTTCACCTTCATACCCGGGTTCATGGTTTCCTGAATGATTTCGGGCAGCTTGGTATAGTCGAAGTTTAGATTGTGGGTGGATACGGAGAATCCGGCAATGAAAGAACCTGCATTGCGGCGCTGGTTGGTGGACTGGCTGAAGGCGGCTGGATAGGAGAAACGCCGATTGTTGAAAATGTAATACAGATTCAATCCCTTCATCTTTACTTTCAATCCGTTGAAGTCTTCGGAATAATTGGAGGGAATCTCGTCGGAAAAGCCGGATACCTTGTGTATCTTGTAGTCGTTTCCGGTGCTACGGTAGAAAATGTCCACTCCCAGTTTGGAACTGTAAAGGCTGAGGTCAAACTCCGTGCCGCGCTTTTTCTTGCTTTTCTTTCCGTAGAGCCAGTCCGTGTCGACAGCCCATCCCAGGAATATCCAACGCCATCCGAAGTAAGCGCCTATCTTGTTGTGAGGGTTGGGCGAGAAACGGAGCCGCTGGTCGTCATTGCCCACAGAGTAGTATTCGTAATTGGTGAAATGGTCGAGCATCAGGGCGTAATTGTATCGGTTGGGACTGATATAGGTAGTGTCGAAGTCGCTGAAATCAAGGAATCTCTTCAGTACTTTTCCGAAGGTGTTCTTATGTACGACGCTGTCGCACGTGGCAGAACCGTTCTCCTCGTTTTGTGCAAACAATGAGAACGTAAATAATATCCATAAGCAGAAAAAGGCCCCTCTTTGCATCTTGTTGTTCACTTCCATTTATACAAAGCTAAATAAAATAACCGTTTTTAAACAGCATCCCGCTAATTTTCTTTAGAAAAAGGCATCAATAATTTGTAGTTCTCAATCGGAATGACTAATATTGAACGTTTTATTGAGAGAATTTATGAATCAGAATCAGATAAAGAAGAATACGATATGAAGAAGATTATCAATCCGTGGAAAGATATGGAGGGGTACAACTGTTTCGGTTGCTCTCCCGACAATGAAGCCGGTGTGAGAATGGAGTTTTATGAGGACGGTGACGAGGTGGTGAGCATTTGGAAGCCGCGTCCGGAGTATCAGGGATGGCTGAATACGTTGCATGGAGGCATCCAGTCCGTATTGCTGGATGAAATCTGCGGTTGGGTAGTGTTCCGCAAGCTGCAGACTGGCGGAGTGACATCGAAAATGGAGACCCGGTTCCGCAAATCCATATCGACCAACGACACGCATGTGGTGCTGCGGCTTCACTCCGGGAGCAAAAGCGGAATATCGCCATCATAGAAGCGCGTCTGTACAATAGCATGGGAGAACTTTGTACGGAAGCTACCTGCACTTACTTCACCTTCCCGAAAGAGAAAGCGGAAACGGAAATGCATTTCCATAGCTGCGAAGTGGAGCAGGAGGAAATATTGCCGTTGATTTGATTGCTTCACCACAGATTACACAGATTTGCACAGATTATTTTTATTTCAATCTGTGCAAATCTGTGTAATCTGTGGTGAAGCAAGATGAATTTGAAAGAAGAAATAAACTTTTTGTGATAAATCTTTTGGAGTTTCAAACTTTTAGTTTACTTTTGTCGCATTAAAACAAAAAAATATGAAGAATATCGTTGCACATCATCACCATCATCATCCTGACGAATAACTCGGTGGGCGTATGAGTGTATATGTACAACAAATGACATAAATGACGAGGCTTGCCGAATAGTGGTAAGCCTCGTTTTGTTTTCTGTCATCTCATTCAAAATAGTAAATAGTAAATAGCCTTATGTTAAGAATTGCAGTACAAGCTAAAGGTCGTCTTTATGACGAGACCATGTCATTTTTGGGAGAATCGGATATTAAGTTGAGTGCCATGAAGCGTTCGTTGTTGGTGCAGTCGTCAAACTTTCCTCTTGAAGTGTTGTTTTTGAGGGATGACGACATTCCGCAGTCTGTGGCTACCGGAGTGGCTGATATAGGCATTGTGGGTGAGAATGAATTTGTTGAGAAGAATGAGGATGCGGAGATAATCAAGCGTCTGGGATTCAGCAAGTGCCGTCTGTCTCTTGCCATGCCGAAGGATATTGAGTATCCGGGGGTGAAGTGGTTTCACGGAAAGAAGATTGCGACATCTTATCCGGGTATCCTTTCCGGCTTTTTGAAAGAGAATGGGGTGAATGCGGAGATACACGTCATTACGGGGTCGGTAGAAGTGGCGCCGGGCATCGGTCTGGCAGATGCCATTTTCGATATTGTAAGTTCCGGTTCTACGCTGGTGAGCAACCGCCTGAAGGAAGTAGAGGTTGTGATGAAGTCCGAAGCGCTACTGATTGGCAACAAGAACATGAGCGAGGAAAAGCAAGAGATATTGAAGGAGCTGTTGTTCCGTATGGATGCCGTGAAGACAGCCGAAGATAAGAAATATGTGCTGATGAATGCCCCGAAAGAGAAACTGGATGAGATTGTCTCTGTACTTCCGGGCATGAAGAGCCCCACGGTGATGCCTTTGGCACAAGAAGGCTGGTGCTCGGTACATACCGTACTCGACGAGAAGTGTTTCTGGGAGATAATCGGAAAGCTGAAAGCATTGGGGGCGGAAGGCATTCTGGTGCTGCCGATTGAGAAAATGATAATTTAAAGCCTCGAGGATGTGTCAAAAGTATATAAACGCTTTCTTTATGTTACGACATTAGGTGCGAATTACGCGAAATAGCGCGGATTCGGTAAAATAAATCCGTGAAATCCGCGTAATCAGCGCCTAAAAGAAAGTCTTCAGAGAGTTTTGACACACCTCCAATAATATCATGGTTTATGCATAAATCTTTAAAAACATGTCATTATGATATTGATTAGTAATCCCGATAAATCCCAGTGGCAAGAGATTCTGAAACGTCCGGTGATGAATACGGAGAATCTGTTTGATACGGTGCGGAGTGTTATTGACCGTGTGAAGGAGGAGGGAGACCGTGCTGTGCTGGATTATGAAGAAAAATTTGATAAAGTGGTGTTGGCCTCGCTGGCAGTGTCGGAAGAGGAACAGCAGGAAGCGGAAAACCTGGTGAGTGAAGACTTGAAAGCAGCTATTCGCCTGGCAAAGCAGAACATCGAGACTTTCCACGCCGCACAACGCTTTGAGGGCAAGAAAGTGCAGACTCAGCCGGGGGTGACCTGCTGGCAGAAAGCGGTTGCCATAGAAAAGGTGGGATTGTATATCCCCGGAGGAACGGCTCCGCTGTTTTCTACGGTACTGATGCTGGCCGTTCCCGCCAGGATTGCCGGATGCAAGGAGATTGTTCTCTGCACCCCTCCGGGACGTGACGGAAAGGTACATCCCGCTGTGTTGTTTGCCGCAAAAGTGGCAGGTGTCAACCGGATTTTCAAAGCTGGCGGCATACAAGCCATTGCCGCTATGGCATACGGAACGGAAAGTGTGCCTAAGGTTTACAAGATATTCGGTCCGGGAAATCAGTATGTCACGGCTGCCAAACAGCTTGTGAGCTTGCGTGATGTGGCGATAGATATGCCGGCAGGACCTTCGGAAGTAGAAGTTTTGGCTGACGAAACAGCTAATCCGATTTTTGTCGCCGCCGACTTGTTGAGCCAGGCAGAACACGGAGTGGACAGTCAGGCTATATTAATTACGACCTCTGTCGAATTGCAACAAGCTGTAAAGGTGGAAGTGGAACGCCAACTGGCCTTACTGCCACGTAAAGAGATTGCCGAAAAGTCTCTTGCCAATAGCAAACTGATTGTAGTGGACAGCATGACAGAAGCCATTGAATTGACCAACGCGTATGCTCCCGAACATCTTATCATAGAAACCGAGGATTATCTTTCCGTGGCAGAACGTATCGTGAATGCCGGTTCTGTATTCTTGGGTTCTCTTACTCCGGAGAGTGCGGGAGATTATGCTTCGGGCACAAACCATACCTTGCCGACAAACGGCTATGCCAAAGCATACAGCGGTGTCAGCCTCGACAGCTTTATCCGCAAGATAACTTTCCAGGAGATAAAGCCGGAAGGATTGAATATCATTGGCCCTGCCATCGAGCTGATGGCTGCCAATGAACAGCTGGATGCGCATAAGAATGCCGTGAGCGTGAGACTGGGGCAGTTGGAAAATGAAAATTGAAAGTTGAAAATTGAGAGTTGATGGCTTAAAGTAATTTAATCGTAAAATCGTAAATTGTCAAATCGTAAATAACATGGTGAAAACATTACAAGAACTTACCCGTCCGAATATCTGGCGTCTGAAGCCTTATTCTTCAGCACGAGATGAATATAATGGTGCTGCGGCATCCGTTTTTCTCGATGCAAACGAGAATCCTTATAACATGCCGCACAACCGTTATCCCGACCCCATGCAGCGGGAGCTAAAGACAGAATTGTCTAAAATTAAAAAGGTGAGTCTCGATTCCATCTTCTTAGGGAATGGCAGTGATGAAGCTATCGATTTGGTGTTCCGTGCTTTTTGTGAACCCCGTGTGGACAATGTAGTGGCCATCGACCCTACCTACGGCATGTATCAAGTCTGTGCTGACGTTAATGATTGGAGTACCGCAAGGTGCTGCTCGATGAGGATTTCCAGTTCTCTGCCGACAAGCTTCTGGCTGCTGCGGATGAGCATACCAAACTGATTTTTATCTGCTCTCCCAACAATCCTACCGGCAATGACCTGCTCCGTAGCGAGATTGAAACGCTGATTCGCCAGTTTGATGGGTTGGTGATACTGGATGAGGCATACAATGACTTCTCCGAGGCACCTTCCTTCCTCGAAAATTTGAATCAATATCCGAATCTCATTGTACTGCAAACCTTTTCCAAAGCATGGGGATGTGCTGCCATCCGTCTGGGTATGGCATTTGCTTCACCGGAGATTATCGGCATCCTCAATAAAATAAAATATCCCTATAATGTGAACCAGTTGACACAGAAGCAGGCAGTGGAAATGCTTCACCGCTATTATGAAATAGAACGTTGGGTGAAGACCCTGAAAGAAGAGCGGGAGAACCTGGAAGCCGAGTTTGCCGCACTGCCATGCACGGTGAAGATGTTCCCCTCCCATGCTAATTTCTTCCTGGCCCGTGTGACGGATGCTGTGAAGATTTACAATTATCTGGTAGGCAAGGGTATCATTGTCCGCAATCGTAACTCCGTGTCACTTTGTGGAAATTGCTTGCGGGTGACGGTAGGAACGAGAGGAGAAAATGAAAAGTTGATTGAAGCGTTGAAAGTATTTACGATTTGAGCATTTACCATTTATGAAGAAGAAAGTACTTTTTATAGACCGTGACGGGACTTTAGTCATTGAGCCGCCCATTGATTATCAGCTGGACTCCCTGGAGAAGCTGGAGTTCTATCCGAAAGTGATGCGTAATCTTGGCTTCATCCGCAGTAAGCTGGATTTTGATTTTGTGATGGTGACCAATCAAGACGGGCTCGGTACAGCTTCCTTTCCGGAAGATACCTTTTGGCCGGCACACAATCTGATGATGAAGACATTGGAAGGCGAAGGTATCACCTTCGACGACATCTACATAGACCGCAGCATGCCCAACGACAATGCACCGACCCGCAAGCCACGTACCGGAATGCTTACCAAATACCTCGATAATCCGGACTACGATTTGTCCCACAGTTTCGTCATTGGTGACCGGCCTACGGATGTGGAACTGGCAAAGAATCTGGGCTGCCGCGCCATTCTTCTGCAAGATGACACGGCGTCATTGAAACCCGTTTCCGAAGGTGGTGGTACCGCTTGTGACGGACTTGAAGATTACTGCGCCCTCGCCACCAAGGATTGGGATAAGGTTGCCGAATTCCTCTTTGCCGGTGAGCGTACGGCGGAAGTACGTCGCACTACCAAAGAGACAGATATATACGTATCCTTGAATTTGGATGGCGACGGGCATTGTGATATCGCGACCGGACTGGGATTCTTCGACCACATGTTGGAGCAGATAGGCAAGCACGGCGGCATGGACCTCACCATCCGTGTGAAAGGTGACCTTGAAGTGGACGAGCATCACACTATCGAAGATACCGCCCTTGCCCTGGGCGACTGTCTTTATCAGGCCTTAGGAAGCAAGCGGGGCATTGAACGCTACGGCTATGCCCTTCCTATGGACGATTGTCTTTGCCAAGTGTGCCTCGACTTCGGCGGACGCCCGTGGCTGGTATGGGATGCCGAGTTCAAGCGCGAGACGGTAGGAGATATGCCTACGGAAATGTTCCTGCATTTCTTCAAGTCCTTGAGCGATGCTGCCCGGATGAATCTTAATGTAAAAGCCGAAGGACAGAACGAACATCATAAGATAGAGGGCATCTTCAAGGCGTTGGCACGTGCGCTGAAGATGGCGGTGAAGAGGGATATTTATCACTTTGAACTGCCAAGCTCGAAAGGAGTGTTGTAGAATCGTACAGACAACTGCTGCAAAGTTACTGCATACCTTTTGCAGTGCTGCTGCAAAGCAGTTGCAGTGACGCTGCAAGGCTTTTGCAGAGCCACTGCAGATGTATTGCAGAGCTACTGCAAATGCATTGCAAAGTTTTGCAGTTGTATATCTCTGATTAATAGATAAGTAGTGTTATGTCACATTTAGCCCCTTTGATAGCTGATTTAGCTCTGATATTGATTTGTGCGGGGATTATGACCCTGCTTTTTAAGAAGTTGAAGCAACCGCTGGTATTAGGATATGTAGTTGCGGATTCCTTGCCAGCCCTCACATGGCCTATACACCGTCAGTGATGGACACGGCTAATATACAGACCTGGGCGGATATAGGTGTTATCTTCCTGTTGTTTGCACTGGGATTGGAATTCAGCTTCAAGAAGATTGTGAAGGTGGGAGGGGCAGCGATTATTGCTGCGTGTACCATCATCTTTTGTATGATATTGTTGGGTGTGACGGTAGGTACCGGTTTCGGCTGGAAACGGATGGACTGTATCTTTCTGGGCGGTATGATTGCCATGTCATCCACCACTATTATCTATAAGGCGTTTGATGATTTGGGGATGCGCAAGAAACAGTTCACGGGGCTGGTACTCAGTGTGCTTATTCTGGAGGATATTCTTGCCATCGTATTGATGGTGATGCTCTCCACGATGGCAGTCAGCCATAACTTCGAGGGTACGGAGATGCTGGAGAGCATTGCCAAATTGCTGTTCTTCCTGATACTTTGGTTTGTAGTGGGTATTTACCTCATCCCCGGATTGCTGAAGCGGTGCCGGAAGCTGATGAGCGAGGAAACCTTGCTGATAGTCTCTCTCGGGCTCTGTTTCGGCATGGTGGTGATGGCTGCACATACGGGGTTCTCGGCTGCTTTCGGTGCCTTCATCATGGGTTCCATTCTTGCCGAAACGGTAGAGGCGGAGAGTATAGAGCGGCTGGTAAAGCCGGTCAAGGACTTGTTTGGTGCCATCTTCTTTGTATCGGTCGGCATGATGGTAGACCCAGCCATGATTGTGGAGTATGCGGGACCTATTGTCGTGATTACTTTAGCGGTTATCCTCGGGCAATCCCTTTTCGGGACGCTGGGTGTGCTGCTGGCGGGGCAACCGCTGAAGACAGCCATGCAGTGCGGTTTCAGCCTGACGCAAATCGGTGAGTTTGCCTTTATTATAGCTTCGCTGGGCGTGTCGCTGCATGTCCCCGCCATTTCTTGTATCCTATTGTGGTGGCGGTGTCTGTCATCACTACTTTCCTTACTCCTTATATGATTCGTTTGGCAGACCCCGCTTCCAATCTTGTGGACACGCATTTGCCGGAAAAATGGAGAAAGTTCTTGACCCGCTATGCTTCAGGTTCGCAGACCATGAACCATGAAAGTCTGTGGAAGAAACTGATATTTGCACTGGTCAGGATTACGGTTGTATATTCCATCATTTGTGTGGCGGTGATAGCTTTGGCGTTCCGTTTTCTGGTGCCTTTCGTGCACGACAGTCTGCCCGGGGTATGGGGCTCTTTGTTGGCTGCCTTTATCATCATTCTGTGTATAGCTCCGTTTCTGCGTGCTATCATGATTAAAAAGAATCATTCGGAGGAGTTCGTGACTTTATGGAAGGATAACCTGGAAACCGGGCGCCGTTGGTGGCTACCATTGTACTGCGTTTGCTGCTGGGTGTTTCGTTTGTCATGTTCGTTATAGCCGGTTTATTCAAGATGTCTGTGGGACTGGTATTTGGAGTGGCGGTATTGCTGGTGACTTTAATGATACTCTCCCGCCAGTTGAAGAAGCAGTCCATCATGATAGAGAGGACATTCTTCCAGAATCTGCGGTACCGCGACATGCGTCCGAGTATATGGGAGAGAAGAAACCGGAGTATGCGGGGCGTCTGCTGTCACGCGACCTGCACCTGACGGATTTTGAGATTCCCGGTGAGTCGGAATGGGCAGGCAGGACATTGGCGGAGCTGAATTTTGGAAAGAAATACGGTATCCATGTGGTCTCTATCCTTCGGGGTAAGAAACGGATTAATATTCCCGGAGCGTCTGTCCGCCTTTTCCCGCAGGACAAGATACAAGTAATTGCCACGGATGAGGAATTGAACATCTTCGGCCAGGAGATGGATAAGGTGTCTGCCATGAATGCGGATGTGATAGAGAAGAGTGAGATGATTCTACGCCAGTTCTGTGTGGACGGGCAGTCTCCTTTCCTGAACAAGACCTTGAAAGAAGCAGGGATACGCGAGAAATATCACTGCCTGATTGCCGGTGTGGAGCGGGGGGGGGAGACCTTGCATGCTCCCGACCCGCATGAACCTTTGTGGAGGGAGATGTGGTATGGATTGTAGGCGAGAGTGCTGATGTGTACAAGCTGGTCGGCCGGAAATGTGAAGGTTTCGACATGGGGTAAGGTCTACCCCATGAACGCTAATCAGAGTTTGTTCAGTATTTTGTCCATTACCCAGTTAGTCAAGGTGGCGCTTTCGCCGTCACAGCCGCAGACTGACTTGCCCAGCAGGTGGTCTACCACTGCCTGTATAAGCGGTTGCTGGACGTAGGTGGGATTTTCGACAATGATTTCCTCACGCCCTCTTTCTGTGTGCAGCGCAATGGGGTCATAGGTGAATACGGAGAAACAAATCATACCTTTGTCTCCAATGATTTCTATACGGTCTTCGCGGGCGGATTCGTGGGCGACGAAACACCAGGAGCCGCTACCTACTAGTCCGCTGTCAAACTGGAAACATGCGCTTAGGGTGTCCTCGGCAGGATATAGTCTGCCACGGTTGC
>ERZ860023.1117-NODE-1117-length-11835-cov-2.222241_pt1 | contig 11835 bp, 13 predicted proteins | sample MGYA00509983_ERZ860023 | MGnify/ENA primary metagenome ERZ860023 (study PRJEB30046, sample SAMN00715180) | human gut metagenome | study: EMG produced TPA metagenomics assembly of the A metagenome-wide association study of gut microbiota in type 2...
AAGGCAAAAAAATTCTTTCCAGCCGATGTTCTTCGCGCGTTTTCCAACACGCACGCAAGAGTATCAGCCAGAAAAAATTGCTTGTTTGGGGATTGAGTCCAGTGGGAGTCGAACCCACGACCGACTGCTTAGGAGAGATGCTCACCGCTTCCCTTTCAGAGAACTGCACTGCCCTGTAATGCCCGATTTTCCTGCGTTTCCAGCAGATTTCTACGTTTTCGATGGTGGGCAAAGGAACGTAAAAAAACCGCAATTTCCAACCGTGCTGTTAGACAAGTGTTAGATACGCTAACAAAGGCGGTAGTCCCCTTCGCCAACGTCGGAATTTGTTAGACGAAAATGCGTATATAATCATAACAAAGTGGAAGTAAAGCATCAATTGTAGTGTCATAAATATAATTTTTTAGTAATGCCAAGAAATTTGCTTTGACCATCCTCCCCGCCTTGTGCGGTTAGCTGCTCAGTATTCCTTGCTCAGCAGAAAATCCGCCAGATGCACTATCTTAACTCCGTTGATGTTTCCATCAGCCAGTTCATTCAGCGTCACTGATATGCTCCCTATAAAGCGAACAGTGAAAAACTGCAAGCGGAATAGGGGGCATATCACGGCTGCTGACGGGCGCTTTTAATATTTTCGCGGAATTGCGGTATATTTCAAAGCAAACGAACGTCTTTGATCGATGCGAAGCTGGCGGGCTTCGCATCGGTCAAAGTTTATTATATGCTATATTCTAAATAATACAGTACATTGTCCTCTGGAATATAAAGCGCAACGAGATAATGTGGCGTGCTATATTGAAAAGCGCTTATTCGGTCGTCTTTTTTGCCATGCTGTAACGCATCAACATCGAGATAAAGCCAGTAAGACTTCTTACTGCTATTTAATTGATACATTTCTCTTCTGAAATCCGTGTTTAACAAAATTTCCCTCGACATTTCTTCTGGAAATAGTGAGCAATTCCAACCTTTTTGTGCAAGACTGGCTTCAAGCTCATTTACCGGGTTATTCAATTCGCACTTTATTTCATATCCGATGTCCTGAAAAACCCAAGAGCAGTCCTTTCCAAACTCGATAGATGCCACATCAAAAGTTGCTTGACAACTTCATTAATAAGCTGATTATAGTGTTGCCTTGCTCGCTCAGGTTCACCTGCTTTATACAATTCTACGGAAGTGACAATATAAATCATCAGAATCATCAATAGCAGAATGGCTACGATAAGTTTGGAAACACCTTTTCTCTTTTCCATACTTTCCTCCTTGTTATTAAGGAACTTCAAACTCAAAAGGCACAGCATATGCATATTCTGTTCCATATCCTTCTTTTTGCAAGCGATACCCAAGGTTATTAGCTTCTACACTTAGCCATGTATACTTTCCATCATGCTCGCGAAGTTTTGTAAAATCGTATGTATCAGACAGCGTCCCTGACACAATCAAAGTTCCATTCTGTTCATGAACATTTGCACTATATTCAGCATGACCTATTGCATAATGCAAGTCGCCTTCCATAAACTCAAAACTTGAGGCAAACGAGTTTCCGTAAGTTTTATAATCGGCAATGATTTTTTCCTGAAAAGCTTTCGATGCAGAAATTTGTTCGCTTAGTTGCTGGATTACATCGTCGCTTAATGGTTTCCCCTCTTCCCATAAGAAGTGATGGAAAAGTTCATTTGCCAACGGATATTCTTTTACAGAGAGCCCCACATTTGAATATAAGCTAATATTCATTTTGTAATTAATTCGCGCATTTTCAATAAGAGTATCCGTGTATATATCACGAAGTTTTTTAAGCCAGTCTAAAAACGGGCTTTTTCCAGACAAGTCTAGCAAATCAATAGGAGAATTGTAGCAGTAGCAAAACAAATTACCACTCACAACGCTGTCCGCATTAACAAACCTGCACCGTTCCGCATTATAATACCGACTCCGCAGATAGTACAGCCCCATCTCCTCATCAAACACATACCCGCGATACCTAAACGGCTGCACAGTCCCCAGCGTCTCCGCCAGAGTCCCACTCTTGCCAATGGGCATAATACGCATAACTGACAACGGCATTGCCTTCCGCATCGAAAATCGCAATCACATCGCCCTGCAAATTCAAAACAGAACCGTTTTCATTCTCTTTAGCCCGCTAAAGTCACAGCTTTCAGAATGAGCTTTGCAAATTGTTTCGTAGAAAAATAGGAATTTCTGCAATTTCAATGCCGAACGACATTCTTGCTCACCATTCTTTTGCAGCCATCCGCTAAGCGCTATTTTTTGGGGGTAGAGTGAAGCATTCTTTCGCCTCCTCCCGTCGGGGTTGATAACAGTATAGCGCGTATAATAAGCGCTGTCAAGAAATTTGCCGTATTATAAGGTAAACGTACACAACCGAAGCGAGCTACATAAGTTCGCCTCGGTTGTGAAGTCTCATATAAATGGTATACGGACTTATGGGTCATAAATAACAAGAATATATTTGAAGTTATCTGAAACCGCCAAGCATCCAATTGTCCCATTATTATGTTCTGTATGTTCGAAAATATTCCAATGTAGATTTTCTGGCACAATAATATCATCGAACCAAAACCGAGAAATATATTTTTGCAATTCTATGGAGGATTTTTGTTCTGTATGCGTGTAGTCGAGCGAAAGCTCATCGTTGTTTGAAGTATTAATGTTTAAAAGCATAGCCCAATAATCCTCGCGGATATTTGTATCATATGATTTATATAATGTCTACTGACCAACCCAAAAAGCATTGCGACACAAGGCAATCCCGGCAATCTGTGCTATAATAGGTGCAAGGAAGACGATAAAAAGCGGGCAAAACCCTTGCACTTGGAGGGAACGTGTATGTATCGGTACAGCAACGGACAGATCAGTCTGTCAGATTTTCAGCAGCCCATGGGTATGCGCCTGCGGGAAGACAACCGCTGGGTGAAGAAAGCGCAGAGCATCCCATGGGACAAGATTGAGGAAAAGTACGCGGATCTGTTTCCTTCCGAGACCGGGAATGTGGCCAAGCCGCTTCAGTTGGCGTTGGGTGCTTGTCTCATCCAGAGGGAATACGGGTATTCCGATGTGGAAACTGTTTTGCAGATCCAGGAGAGCCCATATTTGCAGTATTTCTGTGGGTATGCGGGCTATGACGACAGCAAACTGCCCTTCGATGCGTCCTCTATGGTGCATTTCCGAAAACGCCTGACGCCGGAAGTTCTGGCTCAGATCAATGAAATGGTCATCCAAGAAGCACAGAAAACAGAAGATAGCGATAACCAGGATGATAACAAGCCCGATGGTGGAGGGAATAGCGGCACGATAATCGTGGATGCCACCTGCGCACCGTCCAATATCCGGTATCCTCAGGATGTTTCCCTTCTGAATGAAGCCAGAGAAAATGCTGAGAAGCTGCTGGATATTCTCCACAGCCCTACCGACGGCAAGAAGCCCCGTACCTATCGCAAACGAGCCCGGAAAGACTATCTGAAGTATGTCCGCTGCCGCAAACACACCGCAAAGATGACCCGTAAAGCCATTGGGAAGCAGCTGAACTATCTGAAAAGAGACCTTGCTGCCATTGACGGGAAGCTGAATCAGGAAAAGGCACTGAATATTCACCAAACGGAGCGATTGGAGACGATTCGTAAGATTTATGAGCAGCAAAAGTACATGTATGACAACCATACCCACAGCGTTGAGAACCGAATAGTCAGCGTCAGCCAGCCCTTTGTGCGCCCTATAGTGCGGGGAAAGGTCGGCAAACCCGTGGAGTTTGGCATGAAGCTGGATATCAGTGTCACAGACGGCTGGACAAGGCTGGAATACCGTTCTTTTGATGCTTACAACGAAGCGACCAAGCTCCAGGAAATGATTGAAAATTTCCACAAGCGCGAGGGACACTACCCCAGTCGGGTACTGGCAGATAAGATATACCGGAACCGTGAGAATCTCAGCTACTGCAAAGCGCGGGGAATCCGGCTTTCCGGGCCAGCTCTGGGAAGGCCCAAAAAGGGAGAGGATCGGAACAAGGCTCAGGATTACCGGGACGAGTGCGAACGGGTCGAGGTAGAACGCAAATTCAGTTTGGGAAAACGTAAGTGTGGAATGGGGCTGGTGACAGCGAAGCTGGAAGAAACGGCTGCGCATGTGGTTGCTCTGTCCATTTTGCTGCTGAATCTGCGTAAGATTCAGTGCGCCTTTTTGCAATTTCTGGATTGGCTACTCGGACTTCTGCAATCGCGTGAAAAACGGATGGTTATTCAGTAGACATTAACTACGAGTACGACGGTTATGTCTTTGTGAATGAACTGGGAGAGCGCATGCGCCCGAACTATTTGACGGAGTACTTTCCTAAGTACATAGCAAAACACGGGATGCCGAAGATGCGGTTTCATGATCTTCGCCATAGCTGCGCCAGCTTCTGCTGGCCAACGGCGTGCCGCTGAAGCAAATCCAGGAATGGCTCGGCCACTCGGATTTCAGCACGACCGCCAATATTTATGCCCATCTCGACTACAGATCCAAAATATCCTCGGCGCAGGCCATGGAGCAGGGAATGCTTCTTCCGAGGTCAGATGATTTCGGGAGCCGCTGGGAAAATGTAACCGAGCAGGGGAAAATAACAGAACCGGATTTGAACCCGGGCTTTTGACTAAAAAAGCACGCTGTTCTAACGCAAAAACGGCCAATTCTAACGCCGTTCCAACGCGAAAATCGGAAAATTCAAGGAGCCGGACAAAAAAGGAAAGTCAAGCAAACCCTTGAGTTTACTGGACTTTTTTGGCGGAGAGGATGTGATTCGAACCCATGTGCGATTGCTCGCAAACTGATTTCGAGTTAGAGTCGCTATCCGGACTTTGAAGGAAAACGGCGGAAACTCACGGACAATGCGAGAGTTTGCAAACCCTTGAAAAATCAGCATTTTTCCGCCCTTGAAGGTTGAAAATCCCAAAAGCCCAGACAGAGCAAGGAGTTCGAAAGAAATCCGGTTTTGGGGAGAAAAAAGCCCGTTGGGGAGAAGATGGGGAGAACTCGGGGAGAAATCACAGTCCAATGCAGATGATACCTACCGATACCGAACATCAAAATCAAGGTGGTTATCCGCATGACTGAAAGCATGAAATATTACGAATCCATCCGTCGCAAATACCCTGAGACGGTCTCGAAAGATCAGTTCTACCAGATTGCCCATATCAGCAAAGCAACTGCTCTGCACCTTCTGCAAAACGGTTTAGTCCCGTGCAAAGATACGGGCAAGAAAACTCGCCGGTACACAATCCGCACCGACGATATAATCTTCTATTTGATTGACCGGGAGCTTCACCCGGAGGTCTACCGCGCACCGGATCGCTGGTATCAGGAACGGTCAGGTCATTACAATTCGCGTGTCACCTATCGGAATGAGCTGACGAAGCTGTCCGAAGAGGAACGAGCCAACTTCCGAAAATATATGGAAGACGAGTTTTGTCAGTACGGCGATTTGCTGACCGTCGTTGAAGTGGCTGAGGCAATCGGCTACTGCGATACTTCTCTTCATCGCTGGTGCAACGCCAAGAAGCTCAAATCGTTCAATATCTCCGGCAGGTTTCTCATACCGAAGATCAGCCTTGTAGATTTCCTTGTTTCTCAGTACAGCTTCGACATTACACGGAAAACTTGGAAGCACACACTGCTCATCAAAAGTTTTCTTGATAGACTTGATACAACAGAATAATTCGTATAGCAAAGCCCCGTTATTGCACTGCGCATAGCAGAACAATAACGGGGCTTATTTTTTGTCAAATTGGAGGTCAAGGCAATGAACACAAGAGATTCTGCCAAGGCATTTGACGCCTTGATGCAGGAAACGCCGTATTCCCATTTCGATAGCGGCTGCGAGGGCATTATACCGGAATGCCGTACTTGCCGCTTTCATCGCCCCTTCTGGAAATATCAGTCCTGTGTGTTTGCAGAGTGTCCCTACTGCTGCAATCCCATTTCTACCCTCAAAAATCAAAGTGGCACATCTGCTGCCGGAAAGGAAGTCAATCATGGATAACAAAATCGAAGTCTTCAAGAATGAGCAGTTTGGTGAGGTGAGAACGATCCTCGACGGAGAAACACTCTTGTTCTGCGGCTCAGACGTTGCAAGAGCGTTGGGATATGCCAGACCGAATGAAGCGGTTGCCCGTCATGCCAAGGGTACGTTGAAACAGCGTATCCTTACAAACGGCGGTGAGCAAGAGATGCTTTTCATAACCGAAGGTGATGTGTACCGTCTCATTGTCCGCAGCAAGCTTCCTGCGGCTGAGAAATTTGAACGCTGGCTGTTCGACGATGTTGTTCCCATGATCCGTAAAACCGGCTGCTACATGACAGACTCCGTGCTGGAACGCATCCAAAAAGACCCGGCATTTGCCTTGGTGATGGCGAAAGCTGTGCTTAGAGAAAGAGACCGTGCCGATGCACTTGAAGCCGAACTCAATGTTGCAAGACCGAAGGCGGACTACTTTGACGCCTTCATCAATCCGGATGACTGCACCAATATCCGAACGACGGCGAAGGAACTGAAAATCCCGGAGCGCAAGTTTGTCAAGTTCCTGCTTAACGAAGGCTATCTGTTCCGCTCTCCATCCGGTCAGCTTCTTCCCTACAACAAGAAGAGCAACGAAGGACTTTTCATTGTCCGGGATTTCGTGACCTTCCGATATACCGGCTCTCAGACCTACTTTACACCGAAAGGCAAGGATGTTATCCGCATCCGGTACTTTGGTATCTGCGGCGTTGAAGTGTCTGCGAAAATGGCAGGGTGATTATGTGTCCGTCTATCGCGTCAATAAAACCCGTGACTTCACGGTCATGGGCAATACACATCTAAGGGATAAGAACCTGTCCCTCAAGGCAGTCGGTCTTCTTTCAAAAATGCTGTCGTTCAATGATGGCTGGCAATTCTCCACCCGTGGGCTGGCTGCTATTTGCAAGGAAGGTCCCGACGCCATTCTCTCGGCACTCAAAGAGCTTGAGAAAAACGGCTATCTTGTTCGTCACAGAGGAAGAGACAGCAAGGGCAGGCTTGTCACCACGGAATTTGACATTTACGAGTCTCCACAAGCAGGTTTGCCACACAGGGAAAAACCACATAGGGAAAACCCCGATGTGGATAGTCCAGATGTGGAGAATCCCCATAGGGATAATCCCGCACAAATAAATACTATCCAAGTAATTAACCAAGAAAGAAATACTCTCTCAATGAACTATCAATCCATCAATCTTGATGGGATGGACAGGATGGATGAGCGAAGCGAGTATGAAGAGATTATCAAAGAGAATCTTGACTACGACATTCTCTGTCAGGATCCGAAGTTCGATAAAGACCGGTTCCGGGAGATCATGGACATCATGCTGGATGCCGTCTGTTCCACCGCGCCGACTATCCGCATCAACGGCGAGGATATGCCGCAGCAAGTGGTAAAGTCCCGCTTCCTCAAGCTGAATAGCAGCCATATTGAGTACGTTCTGGACGCAATGAACAAGAACCCGTCAGACATCCGTAATATCCGGGCGTACCTGTTGACCGCTCTGTATAATGCCTCTCTGACGATAGACAATTACTACTCCGCGCTCGTCAATCATGATTTCTACGGGCAGGACAGATCGGCAGGGTCAAAGAAGCCGAAGACCTACGATTATAGCCTTTGTGAAGACACTCTTTAATGAATACCATCGTGAGCATTGCTCGGAAAGGAGGACAGTGTAAATGAAATCATCCATCTCCGGATTGTGCCGCCTTAGCTGTGGCAGCAGTCCCCATAATCATTCCAAGGAAAGGAGGTAAACGCCGCAATGCAGGATGACGTCAACACCAAAGTTGTTGCAATCATGATCAAGGGCGGCAAAATCTCTGCTGAGGTGCTGAAAAAGGCTCTGGACAAGTTCGTTCAGGAGATCGAGAAGGCGCAGAAGCAGATGCAGCATCCAAAAACCTATCGCGGCAAACAGTCCATCAAGCATCTGATGAGTCAGAACGCCGCCATCTCCAACATTGAAGTGACGGATGGCAACATCAAGTCCTTTGAGCGGACTGCCAGCAAATACGGTCTGGACTTTGCGCTCAAGAAAGATGTTTCCGTTGAGCCGCCCAGCTATCTTGTCTTCTTCAAGGGCGGGACGTTGATGTGATGACCGCCGCCTTCAAGGAGTTCTCCGCAAAAACCGTCAAGCAGAAGGAACAGCCGTCCATCCGGCACAAGCTGGATCAGGAGAAAGCCCAGAGCAAGGCGCAGCACAAAGAGAAGGTCAAGGTCAAGACCAAGGATCGGGGTGTGGAGCTGTGAACAAACCCGATGTGAAGAAGCTCATCCTTCTGAACCTTCCGTATGTCTTCGCCTTCTACTTTGCGGATAAGATCGCCGCCGTGTTTCGTCTCGCCCCCGGCACGGAGTTCATCGACAAGCTGACAAACGGCTTTGCCGTGTTCGGCACTGCCTTCGCAAATCCGCTTCCCAGCTTTCATCCCGTTGATCTGCTCGTCGGTCTGGTTGCCGGTGCGCTGCTCAAGTTGGCGGTCTACGTCAAAGGCAAGAATCGCAAGAAGTTACGGCAGGGTGAAGAATACGGATCTGCCCGCTGGGGCAAGCCGGAGGACATCAAGCCGTACATGAACCCGGAGTTCTCCAACAACGTCATTCTGACGCAGACGGAGTTCCTGACCATGAACAGCCGCCCGAAGCAGCCGAAATACGCCCGCAACAAAAACATCCTCGTCATCGGCGGTTCCGGCTCAGGCAAGACGCGCTTTTTCGTGAAGCCAAACCTGATGCAGATGCACAGCAGCTACGTTGTGACTGACCCGAAGGGTACGGTGCTGGTGGAGTGCGGCAAAATGCTTGAAAAGGGAGGCTATGTCATCAAGTCGCTGAACACCATCAATTTCCGGAAATCCATGCACTACAACCCGTTCAGCTACATCCGCAGCGAGAAGGACATCCTCAAGCTGGTCAATACGATCATCGTCAACACGAAGGGAGACGGCGATAAGTCCGGCGAAGATTTCTGGGTCAAGGCGGAAAAGCTCTACTACACAGCTCTCATCGGCTACATCTGGTATGAGGCACCCGATCACGAGAAAAACTTTACTACCCTGCTCGAAATGATCAATGCCTCGGAAGCCAGAGAGGACGATGAGACCTTCAAGAACCCTGTGGATGTCATGTTCGACGAGCTGGAAGCCCGCGACCCTGACCACTTTGCGGTCAAGCAATACCGCAAATACAAGCTGGCGGCGGGCAAAACCGCCAAGTCGATCCTGATTTCCTGCGGTGCAAGGCTTGCGCCCTTCGACATCGCAGAGCTGCGGGAGCTGATGAGCTACGATGAGATGGAACTGGACACCATCGGAGACCGGAAGACGGCGCTGTTCGTCATCATTTCCGATACCGATGACACCTTCAATTTCGTCGTGGCGATCATGTATTCCCAGCTCTTCAACCTTCTCTGCGACAAAGCAGATGACGTTTACAACGGACGGCTTCCCGTCCATGTGCGCTGTCTGCTGGACGAGTTTGCGAACATCGGTCAAATCCCGAAGTTTGATAAGCTCATCGCCACCATCCGAAGCCGGGAAATCTCGGCGTCAATCATCTTACAGTCCCAGTCTCAGCTCAAGACCATCTACAAGGATGCGGCGGACACCATCACGGGCAACTGCGACTGCACACTTTTTCTTGGCGGTAAGGAGAAATCCACGCTCAAGGAAATCAGCGAGGTGCTGGGCAAGGAGACAATCGACCTTTACAACACCTCAGAAACCCGTTCCAGCAACAACTCCTACGGCTTGAATTACCAGAAAACCGGCAAGGAACTGATGTCTCAGGATGAAATCGCCGTCATGGACGGAGCCAAGTGTATTTTGCAGCTTCGAGGAGTGAGACCTTTTCTCAGTAACAAATACGACATTACGAAGCATCCAAAGTACCGGCAGCTCTCCGACTACGACAAGCGGAACGCCTTTGACATCGAGAAGTACCGGCAGCACAAGCTGGTAGTCAAGCCCGATGACACATTCGACCTCTATGATATGGGCGAGGTCGAAGCGGATTAAAGCCCCGTCGCTGCACTGCGCAGTGGGTAAAGCCTGATGGCTCCCAAAGCAGAACAGCGACGGGGCTTCTTTTTTTATGCCCATTTTCAAAAATACACAACCAATCTTTTTCAAATCAAGGAGGAAAATCTATGGCTTTCATCAATCAGGCTGTCACGGTTCTTCAGACGCTCGTTATCGCCCTCGGTGCCGGTCTCGCGGTGTGGGGTGTTATCAACCTCATGGAAGGCTACGGCAACGACAATCCGGCGGCTAATGCTCATGTGCCATAAAGTAACATACAAGAATTGATAGACAGCAACCCACTATTCCGTTATTATCTTACGCACACACTTTGTAACTTTTTCGTTAAGCCTATTGACTCTGATACTTCGGAAGAGATATAATATAGTTGCTACTTAGCTAACCTAAATAGCGAAACTAAAGAGAGGCGACGATATGAATAACAAATATGTCCAGCAATTCAAAAAAGGCTCTCTGGAAATGATACTCTTATGCCTAATCGGACGCAAGGAAACTTATGGATATGAAATTATAACCGAATTGAACAATAGTGCGTCTGTTTTGGGATATGCGAAAGAGGGAACCATTTATCCCATTTTGTATCGTTTACAGGAAGCAGAACTAATCAAATGCCGGTTGGCTCCGGCTGCGGCAAATGGCGGCTCAAAAAAGTATTATTCTTTAACGGATAAAGGCAGGAATGTACTTGATGAACTAATCTTATTTTGGTCAAGCTATGAAAACTGCGTAAATGGCTTTATAGAAAGTTATCAACAAGCGAGGGTGTCCAAATGAAAGAACAATATATCAAACAGGTTGAAAAGGAACTATCTTTACCACGCAAAATGAAAAAAGAGGTTGTGCGTGACTTGAATGAAGTTTTTGCGTCTGCTATGGAGCATGGAGAAACAGAGCAGCAGATTATCCAGCGTTTGGGGACGCCAAAAGAATTTGCAGACAGCACCGCAGAACAGTTTGGTATTGATAACACCAAATCGAAAAAAAGGAACGGCATCATTTCTACTCTTGCTACGCTTGTTATCGCGGTTGCTGCCTTTTCGGTATATGCTGTTACGCAATCAGGAAAAGTACCAGAAGGAGCAATCGGACAAGCCGACGCGACAACAAATATACAGATTGAGGGCGCGTTTGCCTTTGATATTTCGCAAATCCTTTTGGCTATTGGGTTTGCAGCAACAGCTATTGCTATTTTGTTAATTATCCGAACCATACACAAAAACAGGAGGTAACCAATGAAGAAGTATATTTCTGTATTCACAATCATGGTTATGATTTTTTTGGCTGCGTGTTCTAATCAAAATACATCATCTACACCGACAAGCAATGAGAACAATACGCAATCTAATAGTGTTACAAAATTGGACGAGGGTGTTTGGCCTGCGAATGAGTACACAGAGGGGCTTCCTGTTGCGCCTGGTACGGTTGCATGGGCTACACTTGATACAGAACATGAGAATTGCAATATCAACCTTACCGGCATTAGCGAAAACGACTATAACGAGTATATGGAGCTTTTGAACCAAGACGGCTTTTCCGTAATTGAAAATGTATCAGAGGAAATCGAGGGAGAAAACTATGTTTCTATCGGGACGCTTTTATCAAACGACGAAAAGTGGTTAAGTATCAGCTACATACCCAATAGTCTAACTATCTACATTTCCTTTGACAATAACTGAAAGAGATAACGGAATAGCAAAGCCAGTCGAGCCAGTCAACGGTCAAGATGAACGGCGCATACGCGC
>ERZ860023.1118-NODE-1118-length-11822-cov-1.219002_pt1 | contig 11822 bp, 14 predicted proteins | sample MGYA00509983_ERZ860023 | MGnify/ENA primary metagenome ERZ860023 (study PRJEB30046, sample SAMN00715180) | human gut metagenome | study: EMG produced TPA metagenomics assembly of the A metagenome-wide association study of gut microbiota in type 2...
CCGCTGGAGGCCGGAGAAGCCTACTATCCTCTGGTCATTCACCATAAATACGGTTCCCATTACTGCATGGAGCATTACTATATGCAGAACGGCGACCGGATGTATGACCCTTATATGGACTTCCAAATCGACAAAGAGGCTGGGACACTTCGGGCTTTCAGTTATGAGAACAGCGGCATTGGTGTATATAACGAGGCTAATCCCGACGACCCCGCATACGAGAAAGCAATCAACGGGTTCAACAGTTTCTTTGCCACCTGGCTGAACAATATCCGCAGCCAAGGCTATGAGCCGGTGCGGGCCTCTATGATGGTCAACGATGAAGAAGTCGATGTGGATCTGCGCCCGGCTGCCGAAGCTGTTCCGGTCGTGGAAGAAGAACAGCCGGAGCAGCTCTCCCTTCTGTCCTTGGAAAAGAGTACGGAAGATCTGCTTGTTGAGCGTGTCATGCAAAGAGGCCCCCTTACCGCAGGGAAAAAAGAACAAATCTACGAGTTTGCTCAGACCCACCCCACCGGATCAGAATTTACTACTTTCCTAAAAAAGCTATATGGATATGAAGGGTTCTCCGGTGATGAAATGGGCGTGAAATACGCCATGTTCAATAGTGAAGGTGTCACTATCGAATGGCAGGATGAGCAGGGCGAAACACAGGAAACAAAGCTGTCCTGGGCGCGGGCTGCCGGTGTCGTGCAACGCCTGGTGGATGAAGGCCGCTATCTGGAAACCCCTGTTGTCAGTCTGCCGGAGCCGGAAACCGATGAGCCGCTTGAGGGAGAAACAGAACCGTATGATTACAGTTTTGAATATGGCCTTTTAGGGCGCCTTAAAGCGGACTGCGAGTATTTTCTAAGTGAAGGCCATCAGCACGAAAAGCATTTGTGGGCGGGTAGCATCCATGCACAGATAGCTAAAATGCGAGAGCTGTATGATCTGCTCCCGGAAAAGCCGGAAGGGATAACCAAAGAAATAATTGACGATTATGAAACCCGTATGGCTCCCTGGGAACACGATGAAGCAGAGGAAACACAGATTTTAGACGAAGCCCTGGACGCCCATCATGGGCAGATTGATATGCTGATGCAGGCGGTCCGAGGTGAGCTGACGGTTGGAACCATCCGGTACAGCATTTTTGAGGGGCGGCCCCATATCAGCATGATTGAAGTCTTGGAGGACTACCGCCGCCAAGGTATCGCAACCCAGATGCTCCGCTATCTGCAAGGGCAATATCCCAATGAGGAAATTGTATGGGGGTATTTGACCGAGGATGGCTCGGCCCTGTACCAAGCCGTGGTGGATGAACAGCCCAATCCCGACTATCTCCGGGTACAAAATGACCTTGAAGATATTACGCGGGAATTTGACGCTTATGTGCGGCGCCTGACGGTGGGGCTATTCTCTCCCCCCAAGAAGCTGCCGACATGGACGATCTGGAGGACACGCAATACCGGCTGGAAAAAGAGCTGGAAGAACTGCGCCCCATTCGCGCCTTTGTACGAATGGGCGATGGTACAGCAGCAGAGGCGCCCGCTGTTATGGATGAAGCCACCTCCACTGATCTGGCGCCCCTTCGTGAGCCACCTGCGGCGCCGCAGGTCGCCACACACAACTTCCGTTTTTCTGAGGACTATGACCTGTATCCAAGTGGAGCAAAAACCAAATATAAAAACAATGTCATGGCAATCAAGCTGCTCAAGCAGATTGAGCTGGAAAAGCGGACAGCGACACCGGAAGAACAAATCATCCTTGCCCGTTATGTGGTGTGGGGCGGGCTTGCCAATCTTTCTCCAGTACGGCCTCTGGTTGGGAGAACGAATATCAGGAATTGAAGTCCCTGCTGACTGATGTGGAATACAAGGCGGCCATGAACTCCACCATCACAGCCTACTACACCGAGCCTGACCTGATACGGCACATTTACCGCGCCCTGGAACGCTTTGGCTTCGAGGGCGGCCCTGACCGAAAAATCCTGGACCCCGGTATGGGAACCGGCAACTTCTATTCTGTGCTGCCGGAGCAGTTTCAAGGGAGCAAGCTGTTTGGCGTAGAGTTGGATTCCATCACCGGCAGAATCGCAAGCAGCTTTATCCTGATGCGGATATTTCCATCATGGGATATGAAGCCACAAATTTGAGGACAACAGCTTTGATGTGATTCTGGGCAATATCCCGTTCAACTCCGTTAAAATCTATGACCGGCGCTACAATGACCTGAACCCGTACATCCATGACTATTTCTTCATCAAGTCCCTGGACCTTGCGAAACCGGGCGGCATCATTGCCTTTATCACCAGCAAAGGAATTATGATCGCAAGGACGAGAGCCTTCGGGAATATATCGACGGCGGGCAGAGTTCATCGGCGCCATTCGCCTACCCAACACAGCGTTCAAGGCTTTGGCGGGAACCGATGTAACAGCGGATGTTGTTTTCTTGAAAAAGAGAGTGCAGCCCATAGAACTTGATCGCGCGAATCTTCCGTCCTGGATTGAAACTGACCTGGACCGCAGTAAATGGATCGCCTATAACCGCTATTTCAAAGATAATCCCGAAATGCTCATGGGCGAGATGGTGAGCAGCCGGAATATGTACGGCAACGAAGATGGGACGGCCTGTGTTGCCCCGGAAGATTTTGACCTGAACCAGCATCTTACCCAAGCGGTTGACTCCCTGTACGCCCGTTTCACAGCAGAGCCAGATGAAGAAATTGAGGCAGACGAACCGGAAGAAAGCAATACAGAGTATGAGGACGCTCCGGCCGGAACCAAAAACTTCACCTATGTTGTGCGGAATGGCGAGATCTTCTTCTGTGAAAAAGATAAGCTGATCCCGCAGCCTTACACGGCATGAAGGCCGAAAGAATCAAGGGATTGTGCGAAATCCGTACTGCGCTGCTGGAGGTTATCAACATCCAGTCCCATGAGTATGACCCGGTTGATCTCCAGAAAGTACAGGACACACTCAATCAGGTATATGACCGCTTCGTTGCAAAGTATGGAGCCATCAACAGCAAAGGAAACATCCTCGCTTTTTCTGATGATGACCAATTCCCCTTGCTGCGCTCTATCGAGGATGAGCGGAAGACAAGACCGGTTGGGATAAATCAGCGATCTTCACCAAGCCACCATCCGTCCTTTCCGTCAGGTCAACCATGCAGACACCGCCGAGGACGCCCTTCAAATCTGCCTGAATCACAAGCTGCGGGTGGATCTGCCCTATATGTCCTTCCTGACAGGAAAAGCCCCACAGGAGTTGGTGCAAGAGCTGGATACTCGCATCTATCTCAATCCCCAGAAATACTACGGTAATCCGCTGGAAGGATGGGAACTTGCAGAAGAATATCTCAGTGGTCATGTGCGGGATAAACTGCTCTACGCACGTCAGAAGGCAGCAGAAGAACCGGAACTCTTTGCCCGGAATGTAGAGGCTTTGGAGGAAGTACAGCCGGAGCCGCTGACTCCTGCCGACATCGAAGTGAATATGGGTGCCATCTGGGTTCCCATTGAGTATTACCGCCAATTCATGTATGAAACCTTCCAGACCAGCGGATATGAAAAGGTCATCGAGGGGGCGACAACCGACACCGCATTGACATTGAGTATTTCTCCTATACCACGACCTGGCGTGTCACCAATAAAAATGCGGAACCGGATTCCGTAATGGTCAACCAGACTTTCGGAACCAAGCGGAAAAATGCTTATGAGATTTTTGAGGATTGCCTTAATATGCAGTCCACTACTGTCCGTGACCGGCAGGAATACATCAACGAAAAGGGCAACAAGTCGGTTAAATATGTAGTCAACGCACAGGAAACCATGATTGCCCGTGCCAAGCAGCAACAGATTCAGGAAGCATTTGCGTCCTGGGTTTGGAAAGAACCGGAGCGCCGGGATAGGCTTCTGCGTATCTACAATGAAACCTTCAACACAGTTCGCCCCCGTGAGTTTGATGGGAGCCATCTCGTATTTCCCGGCATGAACACGGAGATGAAACTGCGGAAGCACCAGCTTGATTTTGCTGCCCGTGTCATCTATACCGGGACGGGGCTTGCCGCACATGAGGTAGGCGCCGGAAAGACCGCTGCTTTAATTGCCGCCGGGATGTACCTCAAGAACCTGGGAGCGATCCACAAGACGGTGTTTGTGGTTCCCAATCCCCTGGTGGGCCAGTGGGCAACAGAGTTCTACCGCTTTTTCCCCAATGCGAACCTTTTGGTATCCACCGCAGAGGATTTTACTCCCAAAAACCGCAACCGCTACATTTCTAAAATCGCCACCGGAGAATATGACGCAGTGATTCTGGCGCACAGCCAATTTGAGAAAATCCCAATCTCCACAGAGCGGCAGATTGCTATGCTGGAACGGCAGATCAACGATATTGAAAATGCAATCCATGAAATCAAGAGCGAAAACGGCGAGAATTGGTCTGTCAAGCAGATGGTCATTTTCCGCAAAAATCTGGATGAGCGGCTGAAAAAGCTGTCTGCCGAGGAAAAGAAAGACGATCTGCTGACCTTTGAGCAGCTCGGCGTAGATATGATGATGGTGGACGAGGCCCACTTTTTCAAAAACTGCTTTGTCTTTACGAAGCTGCGGAATGTGGCTGGTATTACAACCTCAAGCAGTCAACGCGCTTTTGATATGCTGCTCAAATGCCAGTATTTACAGGAAACGAATCAGGGGCGCGGCGTAGTATTTGCGACCGGAACGCCAATCAGTAACTCGATTTCCGAACTGTTCGTCATGCAGCGGTATTTGCAGCCGCAGGAGTTGGAACGCTTCGGCTGGTCCTACTTCGATACCTGGATCGCCCATTTTGCAAAGAAAGCCTCTGTGCTGGAATTGAAGCCGGAGGGCGGCGGCTATCGGATGCGTGATCGCTTCGCCGTTTCTACAATCTCCCTGAACTGATGGCTGCTTTCGTGAGGTCGCTGACATCAAAACAGCGGATATGTTGGATATTCCCGGACTCCCGGCTGTTCGCACTGGTAAAGCGGAGATTGTTTCGGTAGAAGCCACACCCGCACAGCAGGCGATCATGGCCGATTTTATTCTGCGGGCGGAAGCAATCCGAACCGGCCGAGTGAAGCCGGAAGAAGATAATATGCTGAAGCTGACCGGTGAGGCCCGCCTGATGGCGATTGACCCGCGCCTGATTCGACCGGATGCGGATGGTACAGGAAGTAAGTTGAGTGTCTGCATTGAGGATGTTTATCAGGTTTGGAAGGACACCGCCGCCTCTGCTTCCACACAGCTTGTCTTTTGTGATGTTGGCACTCCCAAAGCCGGGAAATTCAATGTATATGATGAAATAAGAAATGTGCTGCTGGCAAAGGGTGTGCCGGAATCGGAGATAGCCTTTGTTCACGACGCCACTTCTGAAGCACAGCGGCAGGAACTGTTCGAGCGTACCCGCCAAGGAAAAGTCCGTATCTTAATCGGCAGCACCAGCAAGCTGGGAACCGGCGTGAATGTTCAGAATAAGGTAATCTCCATTGACCATCTGGACTGTCCGTGGAAGCCCTCTGATATTACACAGCGAAATGGACGTGGGGTACGGCAGGGCAACGAAAACCCGGAAATTATGATAAAGCAATTCGTAGCCAAAGGAACATTTGATGCGTATCTCTGGCAGATTCAGGAGCAGAAATTGCGCTATATCACGCAGATTCTCACCGGAAAACACATTGCCCGCTCTTGTGAGGATGTGGATGAAACCGTCCTGTCTGCCGCACAGTTCAAGGCGGCCGCTACCGACAATCCGATGGTCGCACAGAAGATGGAATTGGAAAACCGGGTCACGGAATTGAAAATTCTGCGTGGTGCGTGGAGCAATGAACAGCTTGCTTTGGAACACAAGGTTAACTTGACATATCCATCCCGCATCCGGGAATATGAGCAGAAAATTGAGCGAGTCACGCAGGACATTTCTCTGTTGGGTCAGACCGAAGGCAAGGATTTCTCCATCGTGCTGGATGGAAAGCATTATACGGAGCGACCGGCAGCGGGCGAAGCATTTGCCCTTCTTTATCGGATGATAAGTGAAGGCCGTGGAAAAGATGAATATGAGTTTGAAATTGGTTCGTATCGTGGCTTTTCTCTTTTCGTGAACTTCAATCCGTTTGAAAGGGATATTATTCTGCGGGGCGCTTTGCTGTATGGGACGGATATAGGCAATTCCGGTCAGGGAACGATTACCCGTATCGAGAATCTTGCTGAACGGATTCCCAACTATCTTGAAGATGCACGGCGCGAATTGAAAGAAACACAAAAACAACTGGCGGTTGCCCAACAGCAGGTTGGACAGCCGTTTCTTTATGAGGAAGAATTGTCGGAAAAGGTTGCCCAACTCACGGAAATCAACACTAAGTTGGAGTTTGAATCATTACAGGAAAGCGAGGTGATTTTGGATGAAAACGGACAACGATCTGATGGCGAGGAAGATTGGGATTCTGAAAGAGTTCCTGCCTGCGCTTCTGCCGAAGTATAAGATCATGCTGCTGGAGGCATTCAGCCCCCACGATCTTCTCACGGCGTATATCAAAAACACTCTGGCGGGCTATCCCCGTCTGGAAGATCAGAACTTGGACGACCTGACGCTGGAACTGCTGTACCCCACCGACGAGGCGGCAGAACACTGTATCAAAGAGTTCCTTGCTCTGCGCCTGGACGATGACAACGAGCATGAGCTGGAGCAGTGATGTGAGGTGGTGATATATGGGCGAGAAACATTCGGCTGTCGGCTATCTCTTTCGAGAAGGTGCTTTTTTGCCAGCCCAAGAAACAAAGCCGGTCCGCAATGAGTTTGGCCTGGACCTGTTTCAGCATAGAGGCTCCGTTTATGAAGGAAAAACCGGACTGCAATTCTGTTCTCTCAAGCAGGCGGAGGACTTGGCCGGTTTCGTTGAGAAGCATGGCGGTATTGAAAAAGTCCAAAAGCTGATTGCAGACAGTTTGGAGCGCACCGGTCTTTCTCCACGCTATACCCGACCGGATGAAAAGAAAAAGGACATCTTTCCGCCCAAGGAAAAAGACGAGAACCGGGTCTTTGCCAAAGACCTGATGGGCAACAAGCACTACTACTACCGCTTCTACAACGAAAACGGCATTGAACTCTACACAATGGAGAAGAAACGGGAGTTCTTCCAAACAGTTTATATTCCATGTGACGGGTTTATGGTGGGCATTGACCAGCGGCACCGGCTTGAGGAAGTCCTGAAATGGCTGCCCACGCTGGAGCATGGCATCCGGGGTGAGATCGAGAGGGTTTTCAATCAGAGTATGGAAGCCCCGGACCGGTGGGCTGATCTGGGATTTGCCAATCTGCTTGGACGGTATGAGGAAGCAAAAGCCCACAATGCCCCCATTGCTGCGGAACGGCAGCGGCAAGCTAATGAAAGACGGGCGCAGCAAGACGCCCGTGAACAGCAGTTGGCACAAGAACGACAGGCCCGTTACGATTCCGCCATCCGTGAGGCCGAAGGAAATATTATGGCGGGAAAGGAGGTGATAAACCGGGAGATCAACGGCAAATCTCTCATTATGCAGCTCTTTCGTGAGCATGAAATTCCTGTTCCTCTCAAAACACAGGGCTGGATCATCAATTCGCTTCACAGTATCCGGTACGACCCCAAAATTGGAGAATGGAACTACCGCTATTTCAAAGGCAGCCGGAACAGCACCAAAATGTTTGACCTGCTTTCCAAACTGTCCGCTGCGATTCAGACCCGACAGCAGTTTGAAGAACATGGGGCGTCCCCGCCGGACAGCTCTGTATTGGACTGTGAGGAAGAACAGGATATGGAACTGTAAATCTGGTTTTTGAAAGGAGCCAATATGAAAAAAGCAATTTTGAGCGTATCCGCTGCCGCCGCCATGATTGGCGGCCTTTTCTATTTTGGCTGTACACGGCGACAACTAAGCAAATCGACCTGTCTGGAGGGAGGTGAAGCGATATGCCGATGACAGCGACAATGGCGCCCTACACCCTTTTCATACTGGATGATGATACCCCTCTGAACCCTCGTGAGGATCACGACTGCCTGGGAAAAATGGTCTGCTGGCATAGCAGATACAGCCTGGGCGAGAAGCACGATTATGATGAGCCAAGCGATTTCCTGCGGAACCTGCTGTTTTCTGAATACTCCAGCGGCCATGACCGGAACAATCCGGTTTTTGCATTTCTCAAATCTGGCAAGGCCAAAGATGCCCGATTGGAATACAACCGCTCCACGCGGGAGTGGGAATTGCGGGAGAATCAGCACTGGAGTTCAGACAGCGATTGGTATGTGTCCTCCAGCTATGCGGCCTCGTTGAAAGATGAAGTCCCGGACTGGTTTTTGGATGATTGCCTTTCTGCCCTCACTACCGGCGAACTGTTTTCGCTGGTAGAACAAATGGATGGCATGGTGATTCTTCCGCTTTACCTGTACGATCACAGCGGGATCACCATGAACACCTGCGGCTTTTCTTGCCCGTGGGATTCCGGTCAGGTTGGCTGGATCTATGCAGATAAAGCGATGATCGAGCAGGAACACGGGAAAATCACCCCTGAAATATTGGAGAAGGTTCGTCAAACCCTGGAAGCTGAAGTCAAGGAGTACGATTACTACCTGACCAACCAGTGCTATGGATTCCAGCTTTTCAAGGAAGATGTGGAGGTGGATAGCTGCTGGGGATTCCTGGGGGAAATCCGGGATGTTCAGGATGCTGTAAAGGAGCATCTGCCGGAGGACTGCAATCCGGCAATCGTTGAATCGCTCCAATTTCAGTATGAGGAACTGGACATCGACGAGTATTTGGAGCGATTGCAGGAAGAAACGGAGGGATTAGACTGTGAGCCTGGATAACACAGTGAATGTTTTCATCCTGTATGGCTGCACCTTGAGCAAGGAGCGAAGTTCCATGCGAATCGTGGCCGCCACTACGGATGAAGAAATGCTGCATACCATCATCGGCGCCCAAATCCTCGGCGGCACAATGGACTACCGGGGCTTCAGCAATATGAAGGGCTTTGAACAGTTCCGGGCGGCCTGCCGTGCCGGTGATGTTCAGTATAGCAATCTGGACTATGGCTTTGTGGAGCAGACGGAAAATCTGATGCTCCCGGACTGTGCAAAGGAGCCGCAGTTTGAGAAAGCATATCGGCTGCTGAACCTGTCCGACCATGAGTTCAATGCCATCCGCAATGGTTCTCTGGAGAGCCTGGGCGAAGATCGCACCCGTTTGATTCTGGATAAGGCGCTGTCATGGGCGGCACAGAACTATGCCGGATGGGACTTATACCGCCATTTGAGAGATGAACTCGGCATGAGCAACGAGGAAATCGGAAAAGCCGGATTTGACCTGGATGAGTTCTATGAGGTCGAAGCGGCGGACTCTGCGGAGTATGAAGTGGAGGCTGACTATGGCGAAGAACTTTAATTCTTCTGCTCTACCGGAACATTGCTATGCAGTTCTTCCCGGTTCCGGGCAGCTCATAGAGGTCAGGCGCGGCGAAAAGGGCTACTATCCCTGTGCCTACTCCACCAGCGACCGTGAGTATAACAAGGTTCTGGCAAATTACTTCAATGCCCATGAGGGCATTTCAAAGGCACAGGCGGCAGCTATGTTGGCCGGTTCCATGTTTGGCTGGAATGTTCCTGCTGCCGATCCTGCCTGTTACGATGCAGAGGGCATCCCGATCCAACCGGAGAAAAGAAAGCGCCCACCAGATCGCCGGAATATCATACGAGCAGGCAAAGCTCATCCGGCAGAACTACCAGCCCGGAACCAAGGTTGTGCTGGATGAAAAGATGGAAGATCCCTACCGTGAAATGCCTGCGGGACTGACCGGCATCGTAGATTCCGTTGACGATTTGGGGCAAATTCATTGCCATTGGGAGAATGGTTCTTCGCTGGCGCTTATTCCGGGCGTTGACCATTTTCATCAGGATATGACTCAGGAGCCTGTGATTGAGAGCAGCGAAGAACAGGAGCCTGATTTGGAATTGTGAGGTGATGTGATATGAGCAGAAGCGCCGCTGCGTATCAGAAATTTACCGAGGATGAGATTAGGAAGGCAAACAGCGTGGATATTCTGTCCCTGGCCCGTGGCTATGGATATGAGCCGGAAAAGGCAGGCCGCAAAGCTGTCCACATGAAGCACAGCGGCGGGCTTTACATCTTCCCGAAAACAATCGCTTTTTCCAATGGACGGGTCCTGATGATGGAGTCAAAGGCGGCGCCATTGATTTTGTCATGCGGGAAGAAAACCTGTCCTTCCCCGAAGCGGTGGGCAAGCTGATCGGCAAGGAGTTCTCTCCATCCGTAAAGCAGGTGGTTCCCTATGAGAAAAAAGAACGGGAGCCGCTGGTGCTGCCCGAAAAGGCAGACAACATGAAGCGGGCCTATTGGTATCTGGTTTCTGTCCGAGGTATCAGCCCTAAAATCGTAAGCCACTTTATGAATCGGAAGATGATTTATCAGGAAAAGAAGTATGGCAACTGCGTGTTTGTAGGCTACGATGCGGAAGGAACCGCCCGGTACTGCTCCATCGGGCGGCCAGAGATAACAGCTCCTTCAAAATGGATGCGACCGGCTCTGATAAAAGCTACCCCTTCTTCCACGAGGGCAAAACCGATCTGCTGATTGTCACCGAGGCGCCCATCGACCTGATGAGCCATGCTTCTATTGCCGCTGACTTTTATGGGCGTGACTGGATGCAAGATCACCGTATCTCTACCGGTTGCCTTTGGAATGGAGCCATTGACCGTTATCTGGAAGGCCATCCGCAGATCAAGCGACTGGTGTTTGCAGTGGACAATGACTATCTGGCCCGTGACAAGAATGGGCAACTGCGAAATTGGGGGCAGCTTACAGCGGCAAAATGGATGAAGGCATACACCGAAAAGGGATATGCCTGCGCGGTTCATGTGCCGCATTTGAATGATTTTAACACCGACCTGGTGGAAATGCGGAAGGGGCGTTCTGTGGAGGATTTAGACCGTCAGCGTATGGCGGAGCTGGAAACCGCATTTGAACAGAGCGCCGAGGAAGAACCGGAACAAGGTATGGAGGTGTAAAATTGGCAAAAATCAAAACCTTTGAATTGGATCGCTGGAGTGAGCCGGATGAAAAGCGGCGTGTCCGGCACATCGGCATGGCCGACGCAAAAGAAACCTTTGACAGACTGCAAACGCACCTGGAACTGAAAGGTCTGCTCCCGGATGAGTATTTCCTGTTCTCCGATGAACTGACGGGCGAGCTGCCTGAATTTGACCAGGCGCTCTGTATTCCCAATTTTGGGGCCAGCGAAGGTATTATCTGGACATTTCCCTGGCCTGCCGCGACAAAGATGGCAAGCGCTATTTTCAAAACTTTGCTACCGGCAAGACATTGGGAGAAACTGCGGACGACTATTACAGGATGTTCCGCATTGCTGCCGAATGTTCCCTGATGCTCAATGGCCGTGGAAATACCTATGAACAGAAAAAAGTGGACATCGTTCTGACCGAGCAAGAAGCAGAGGCCGTGGGAACTGTGGTGGATATGGAACTCTGCGGCCGCCATCCGCCGGAGGCCGAGGCCATTTTGAACTCTGCGCTGGAGAAGATCGACCGGATTGCCTTTGCAAAAGTCCAGACCATCACCTGTCACGGGAAAGACGATTACTCTCTCTGGTCTGCGGAAATCCCCAAAGATATGCTGCACTCCATCCTGCACGAAGCCTGCGAACGGGTTGGAACCCTGGATGAACTGATGGACGCAATGAACCCGAAGGACGGGTATGAAATGCGGCTGTTCATTCAGACACCGGGACGGCAGTTTGCGTTCTACCGTATCCCT
>ERZ860023.1120-NODE-1120-length-11762-cov-2.462971_pt1 | contig 11762 bp, 10 predicted proteins | sample MGYA00509983_ERZ860023 | MGnify/ENA primary metagenome ERZ860023 (study PRJEB30046, sample SAMN00715180) | human gut metagenome | study: EMG produced TPA metagenomics assembly of the A metagenome-wide association study of gut microbiota in type 2...
CTGCCTGTTCGTGTGGGGTGTGGTCCCGGGCTTTCCCACCCCCCCCCCGGGGGGGGTTTTTTCTGCATGGAATTTACCGGTAACCCCCAAATAACCCCTCATTTCACCCACTAATCGTCCGATTAAAAACCCTGCAGAAACGGATAATCATGCCGATAACTCATATAACGCAGGGCTGTTTATCGTGAATTCACTCTATACCGCTGAAGGTGTAATGGATAAACACTCGCTGTGGCAGCGTTATGTCCCGCTGGTGCGTCACGAAGCATTGCGCCTGCAGGTTCGACTGCCCGCGAGCGTGGAACTTGACGATCTGCTACAGGCGGGCGGCCTTGTGGAGTGGAGCATTGGGTTACTTAATGCCGTCGAACGCTATGACGCCCTACAAGGAACGGCATTTACAACTTACGCAGTGCAGCGTATCCGTGGCGCTATGCTGGATGAACTTCGCAGCCGTGACTGGGTGCCGCGCAGCGTGCGACGCAACGCGCGTGAAGTGGCACAGGCAATAGGGCAACTGGAGCAGGAACTTGGCCGCAACGCCACGGAAACTGAGGTAGCGGAACGTTTAGGGATCGATATTGCCGATTATCGCCAAATGTTGCTCGACACCAATAACAGCCAGCTCTTCTCCTACGATGAGTGGCGCGAAGAGCACGGCGATAGCATCGAACTGGTTACTGATGATCATCAGCGAGAAAACCCGCTACAACAACTGCTGGACAGTAATCTGCGCCAGCGGGTGATGGAAGCCATCGAAACGTTGCCGGAGCGCGAAAAACTGGTATTAACCCTCTATTACCAGGAAGAGCTGAATCTCAAAGAGATTGGCGCGGTGCTGGAGGTCGGGGAATCGCGGGTCAGTCAGTTACACAGCCAGGCCATTAAACGGTTACGCACTAAACTGGGTAAGTTATAACGTCAGTAAATGCCGCACTTTAATTTTGACTACCAGGAGTTCTTAATGATGGTGCAGCACCTGAAAAGACGGCCATTAAGCCGCTATCTTAAAGACTTTAAACACAGCCAGACCCATTGCGCGCATTGCCGTAAATTACTCGATCGCATTACCCTCGTTCGCGACGGCAAAATAGTGAATAAAATCGAGATTTCCCGCCTGGACATGCTGCTTGATGAAAATGGCTGGCAAACGGAACAAAAATCATGGGCGGCATTGTGCCGATTTTGCGGTGATTTACATTGCAAAACGCAGAGTGATTTTTTCGATATTATCGGCTTTAAGCAATTTCTTTTTGAGCAAACTGAAATGAGCCCAGGTACGGTGCGTGAATATGTCGTTCGTCTGCGCCGTTTGGGGAATCATCTACACGAGCAAAATATTTCCCTCGATCAGCTGCAGGACGGTTTCCTTGATGAAATCCTCGCCCCGTGGCTGCCCACCACCAGCACCAACAATTACCGCATCGCATTACGGAAGTATCAACACTATCAGCGTCAAACGTGTACCGGACTTGTGCAGAAATCCTCCAGCCTGCCTGCTTCTGATATATATTAAATAAGAATAAGATGTAGCGGAGTTGTTTTTGTGTTTACAAACAATGGCTCTACACTGCAAACAGACATAACAACATTCGGGGTGAATATGAAATTAGCACATCTGGGACGTCAGGCATTGATGGGTGTGATGGCCGTGGCGCTGGTTGCGGGCATGAGCGTTAAAAGTTTTGCAGATGAAGGTCTGCTTAATAAAGTTAAAGAGCGCGGCACGCTGCTGGTAGGGCTGGAAGGCACTTATCCGCCGTTCAGTTTTCAGGGAGATGACGGCAAATTAACCGGTTTTGAAGTGGAATTTGCCCAACAGCTGGCAAAACATCTTGGCGTTGAGGCGTCACTAAAACCGACCAAATGGGACGGTATGCTGGCGTCGCTGGACTCTAAACGCATTGATGTGGTGATTAATCAGGTCACCATTTCTGACGAGCGCAAGAAAAAATACGATTTCTCTACCCCTTACACCATTTCCGGTATTCAGGCGCTGGTGAAAAAAGGTAACGAAGGCACCATTAAAACGGCTGCTGATCTGAAAGGCAAAAAAGTGGGTGTCGGCCTGGGCACCAACTATGAAGAGTGGCTGCGGCAGAATGTTCAGGGCGTCGATGTGCGTACCTATGATGATGACCCGACCAAATATCAGGATCTGCGCGTAGGCCGTATCGATGCGATCCTCGTTGATCGTCTGGCGGCGCTGGATCTGGTGAAGAAAACCAACGATACGCTGGCAGTAACCGGTGAAGCATTCTCCCGTCAGGAGTCTGGCGTGGCGCTGCGTAAAGGAAATGAAGACCTGCTGAAAGCAGTGAATGATGCAATTGCGGAAATGCAAAAAGACGGCACTCTGCAAGCTCTTTCCGAAAAATGGTTTGGTGCTGATGTGACCAAATAATCAGCATAATGACAAAAAAGGGCGCTTTCACTAGCGCCTTTTTTATTTACGCGTTTTCAGCGTGCATAATAAGAAAATCACAACAACACACATCGGAGGCTGTTATGCCACTGCATAATTTAACCCGTTTTCCACGGTTGGAGTTTATCGGCGCGCCAACGCCGCTCGAATATCTGCCGCGCTTTTCTGATTATCTTGGACGGGAAATTTTCATCAAACGGGATGACGTCACCCCCATGGCAATGGGCGGCAATAAATTACGTAAGCTGGAATTTCTCGCGGCAGATGCTCTGCGTGAAGGTGCCGATACGCTGATTACTGCCGGGGCGATCCAGTCTAACCATGTGCGCCAGACTGCCGCAGTTGCGGCGAAACTCGGTCTGCACTGCGTGGCGCTGCTGGAAAATCCTATTGGCACAACCGCAGAAAACTATTTAACCAACGGCAATCGTTTGTTGCTGGATCTGTTCAATACCCAGATTGAAATGTGCGACGCACTGACCGATCCCAATGCCCAACTGGAAGAGCTGGCGACGCGAGTCGAAGCACAAGGCTTTCGCCCGTATGTCATTCCGGTTGGCGGTTCTAATGCTCTGGGCGCGCTGGGTTATGTGGAGAGTGCGCTGGAAATCGCGCAACAGTGTGAAGGGGCGGTTAATATTTCGTCGGTGGTGGTCGCATCGGGCAGTGCCGGAACTCACGCCGGACTGGCTGTTGGGCTGGAACACCTGATGCCTGAAAGCGAACTGATCGGCGTTACCGTGTCGCGTTCCGTTGCCGATCAATTGCCGAAAGTGGTTAACCTACAACAGGCGATTGCGAAAGAACTGGAGCTGACCGCATCAGCGGAAATTTTACTCTGGGATGACTATTTTGCACCTGGCTACGGCGTGCCGAACGACGAAGGCATGGAAGCAGTGAAATTGCTGGCGCGTCTGGAAGGCATTCTGCTTGATCCTGTGTATACCGGAAAAGCGATGGCGGGGCTGATTGACGGTATCAGTCAGAAACGCTTCAAAGATGAAGGGCCGATTCTGTTTATTCATACCGGCGGCGCGCCTGCGCTGTTCGCCTATCATCCCCACGTTTAGCTCCGGGAACGCTCATGCAAGAAAGTATACAACTGGTTATTGATTCCTTGCCGTTCCTGTTGAAAGGGGCTGGGTATACCCTGCAACTCAGTATCGGCGGCATGTTTTTTGGCTTACTGCTAGGGTTTATTCTCGCGCTGATGCGTCTGTCGCCAATCTGGCCCGTGCGCTGGCTGGCGCGTTTTTATATCTCTATTTTTCGTGGTACGCCGCTCATCGCACAACTGTTTATGATCTATTACGGCCTGCCGCAGTTTGGTATCGAATTAGATCCCATTCCGTCAGCAATGATTGGTCTGTCGCTGAACACTGCCGCCTATGCTGCCGAAACGCTGCGCGCCGCCATTTCTTCTATTGATAAAGGTCAGTGGGAAGCTGCTGCCAGTATTGGTATGACGCCGTGGCAGACCATGCGTCGCGCGATTTTGCCACAGGCGGCGCGGGTGGCGTTGCCGCCGCTGTCGAACAGCTTTATCAGCCTGGTAAAAGATACGTCGCTGGCCGCGACAATCCAGGTGCCGGAGCTGTTCCGTCAAGCGCAGTTGATTACCTCGCGCACGCTGGAGGTGTTCACCATGTACCTGGCGGCTTCGCTCATCTACTGGATCATGGCGACAGTATTATCGACGTTGCAGAACCATTTTGAGAATCAACTTAATCGCCAGGAGAGAGAACCAAAATGAGTGCCATTGAAGTTAAGAACCTGGTGAAAAAATTTCACGGTCAGACGGTGCTGCACGGTATCGACCTCGAGGTAAAGCCTGGCGAAGTGGTGGCAATTATCGGTCCGAGTGGTTCCGGCAAAACCACGTTGCTACGCAGCATAAATCTGCTGGAACAACCCGAAGCGGGAACGATCACCGTTGGCGATATCACTATTGATACTGCACGTTCATTAAGTCAGCAAAAATCGCTGATTCGCCAGTTGCGTCAGCACGTCGGGTTTGTCTTCCAGAACTTTAATTTGTTTCCGCATCGTACGGTGCTGGAAAACATTATTGAAGGGCCGGTGATCGTCAAAGGCGAACCGAAAGAAGAGGCCACGGCGCGCGCTCGCGAGCTGTTGGCGAAAGTTGGGCTGGCCGGTAAAGAAACCAGCTATCCACGTCGTTTGTCTGGCGGTCAACAGCAACGTGTTGCGATTGCACGTGCGCTGGCAATGCGTCCTGAGGTGATTTTGTTTGACGAGCCAACGTCAGCGCTGGATCCAGAGCTGGTGGGCGAAGTCCTGAACACCATCCGTCAGCTGGCGCAGGAAAAGCGCACGATGGTGATTGTGACGCACGAAATGAGCTTTGCCCGGGATGTTGCGGACCGGGCGATTTTTATGGACCAGGGGCGGATAGTCGAGCAGGGGGCAGCAAAAGCGTTATTTGCCGATCCCCAGCAGCCTCGCACCCGCCAGTTCCTCGAGAAGTTTCTGCTGCAATAATAAGAAAAAATCAGCCCCGACGATTCACCTGTCGGGGCGGGACGCCATTTCAAGCGTGATAAAACTGCTTAACAAATCAGCATAACTCATTAATAACATAAGAGAATGCGATGGCTTGCAAAAGTAATTCATTGCCTGAATAATATAAATTATATATAAATCTTATTTATGTGATAGTTTGAATTATCATTATAAATGATACTCACTCTCAGGGGCGTTGCGGTTTACTATGCAGGATACGGATTTTTTCAGCTGGCGTCGCACGATGCTGTTGCGTTTTCAGAGGATGGAGGCCGCAGAAGAGGTCTACCATGAAATAGAGCTTCAGGCTCAGCAGCTGGAGTACGATTACTATTCGTTATGTGTTCGCCACCCGGTACCATTCACGCGACCTAAAGTGGCTTTCTACACCAATTACCCTGAGGCGTGGGTTAGTTATTATCAGGCAAAAAACTTTCTCGCAATTGATCCGGTGCTGAACCCTGAAAACTTTAGTCAGGGCCATTTAATGTGGAATGATGACTTATTCAGCGAAGCACAGCCGTTATGGGAAGCCGCGCGCGCACATGGTTTACGCCGCGGTGTCACTCAGTATTTAATGCTGCCAAATCGGGCGCTGGGCTTTTTGTCCTTTTCCCGTTGCAGCACGCGCGAAATACCCATTCTTAGTGATGAACTGCAATTAAAAATGCAGTTACTGGTGCGCGAAAGTCTGATGGCTCTGATGCGTTTAAATGATGAAATAGTGATGACGCCAGAGATGAATTTCAGCAAGCGCGAAAAAGAAATTTTGAAATGGACGGCGGAAGGGAAGACATCAGCAGAGATAGCGATGATTTTGTCAATCTCTGAGAATACGGTCAATTTCCATCAGAAAAACATGCAGAAAAAAATCAATGCACCAAATAAGACCCAGGTGGCCTGTTACGCGGCCGCTACTGGCTTAATTTGATCGCTTTTCTTTCTGCGTGCCAGATGCAAAAACCGGCTGAAAGGCACGCTCTCAGCCGGTTTTATATTACTGACGGTAGGCTTGTTTAATTTGCTTAACCGTTTTGGAAAATACTGCAGCCTGGGTTTCGTCTTCGATCAGCGCAAGCTGTTTTTCCATCTTTAACATCACGCGGCCCGCGTCAGCTTGTCCCATCGCCTGCAGCATCAGCGTCAGCATCGCTTTCAGGCAGGAGACTTCATTTGCCAGTTCTTGATTATTCTCGGCAGTAGAAAAATCAGGCGTACTCATTTATTTTCCTCGTCATGTTGCAATGAAAATTTGCGGTGAAAAATGTTAAGGCGGCGGAGTATACCATAAGCTTTGCTAAAAATAGCAGTGGTTGTTTTTTGAGCGTGATATCGGCAGTGCTATAAAATACGTTAATATAATGACCAATAAATATTTTTATCATGAATGTTTTTTGCCCGTATTGTTCGGGTTAATTAATGTTACATATTCAGCGGGCTGATTTTCATTTTTGCTGAATAAAGTCAATTTTTGTCACATTTCATCGTAGGGCTTACTGTGAAACGATCCGGTAAGCCGTTGGTGACGGGCGTGACCATAACTGTGGACAATCGAATTGACAAAAACGAGAGAAAAATCGAATACCCACCATTTTTAACGTTTCAAAGTTGCAATAAAAACCGCTAATATACGAATGACTAACTATCAGTAGCGTTATCCCTATTTCTGGAGATATTCCTTTGATCAACGTTCTACTTGTTGATGACCACGAACTGGTGCGCGCAGGGATACGACGCATTCTGGAAGATATAAAGGGTATAAAAGTCGTCGGTGAGGCATCGTGCGGTGAAGACGCCGTTAAGTGGTGCCGGACAAATGCCGTTGACGTGGTGCTAATGGACATGAGTATGCCGGGCATTGGCGGTCTTGAGGCGACGCGTAAAATCGCGCGTTCCACAGCTGATGTCAAAATCATCATGCTTACCGTCCATACAGAAAACCCTTTACCAGCGAAAGTCATGCAGGCCGGTGCTGCGGGCTACCTCAGCAAAGGCGCGGCTCCGCAGGAAGTCGTGAGTGCGATTCGTTCTGTCTATTCAGGGCAGCGTTACATTGCTTCTGACATCGCTCAACAAATGGCGTTAAGCCAGATCGAACCAGAAAAAACAGAAAGCCCATTTGCCAGTTTGTCTGAACGTGAATTGCAGATTATGCTGATGATCACCAAGGGCCAGAAGGTCAATGAGATCTCAGAACAGCTCAATCTCAGTCCGAAAACGGTGAACAGCTACCGCTATCGTATGTTCAGTAAACTAAACATTCATGGCGATGTTGAGCTGACTCACCTGGCAATTCGCCATGGTCTGTGTAATGCGGAGACATTATCAAGTCAGTGAGTGATCAGTTTGACGCAAAAGCGTTTTTAAAAACCGTAACCAGCCAGCCAGGCGTTTATCGCATGTACGATGCTGGTGGTACGGTTATCTATGTCGGCAAAGCGAAAGACCTGAAAAAACGGCTTTCCAGCTATTTCCGTAGCAACCTCGCTTCGCGCAAAACCGAAGCGCTGGTCGCCCAGATCCAGCAAATTGATGTAACGGTTACTCATACAGAAACCGAAGCGCTGTTGCTGGAACACAACTACATCAAACTCTATCAGCCGCGTTACAACGTTTTGCTACGCGATGATAAATCTTATCCCTTTATCTTCCTGAGTGGCGATACCCATCCGCGTCTGGCGATGCATCGTGGTGCGAAGCATGCCAAAGGTGAATATTTCGGCCCGTTCCCGAATGGCTATGCCGTACGTGAAACACTGGCGCTACTGCAAAAGATTTTCCCCATTCGCCAGTGCGAAAATAGTGTTTATCGCAATCGCTCGCGTCCGTGTCTGCAATATCAGATAGGGCGCTGTCTGGGACCGTGCGTTGAAGGACTGGTGAGTGAAGAAGAATACGCTCAGCAGGTCGAGTATGTGCGCCTGTTTTTGTCTGGCAAAGATGATCAGGTGCTTACGCAACTCATTAGTCGTATGGAAACTGCCAGCCAGAATCTGGAGTTTGAAGAAGCTGCACGTATTCGCGACCAAATTCAGGCGGTGCGACGCGTCACCGAAAAACAATTCGTTTCCAATACCGGCGACGACCTCGACGTTATTGGTGTGGCGTTCGATGCGGGCATGGCTTGTGTCCACGTATTGTTCATTCGTCAGGGCAAAGTGCTCGGCAGCCGCAGCTATTTCCCGAAAGTGCCTGGCGGTACGGAACTGAGCGAGGTGGTAGAAACCTTCGTAGGCCAGTTCTATTTACAAGGCAGCCAGATGCGCACCTTACCGGGTGAGATCCTGCTCGATTTTAATCTTAGCGATAAAACGCTGCTCGCCGATTCCCTTTCAGAACTGGCGGGACGCAAGATTAATGTTCAAACCAAACCTCGCGGCGATAGGGCGCGTTATCTGAAACTCGCGCGCACCAATGCGGCGACGGCCTTAACCAGCAAACTTTCGCAGCAATCTACCGTTCACCAGCGACTGACCGCGCTTGCCAGCGTGTTGAAATTGCCGGAAGTGAAGCGGATGGAGTGCTTTGACATCAGCCATACCATGGGCGAACAAACCGTCGCTTCCTGTGTGGTGTTTGATGCTAACGGCCCGCTGCGTGCGGAGTATCGGCGCTATAACATTACAGGCATCACGCCGGGCGATGATTATGCGGCGATGAATCAGGTGCTGCGTCGGCGTTATGGTAAAGCCATTGACGACAGTAAGATCCCGGATGTGATCCTTATCGACGGCGGCAAAGGCCAGCTTGCGCAGGCGAAAAATGTCTTCGCCGAACTGGATGTCTCATGGGATAAAAATCATCCGCTGCTACTTGGCGTTGCCAAAGGAGCAGATCGTAAGGCTGGGCTGGAAACGCTGTTCTTTGAGCCGGAAGGTGAGGGATTCAGTTTGCCGCCAGATTCTCCCGCGCTGCATGTTATCCAGCATATTCGCGATGAATCACACGATCACGCGATTGGCGGGCACCGTAAAAAACGGGCGAAGGTCAAAAATACCAGTTCCCTGGAAACCATTGAAGGCGTCGGGCCAAAACGTCGGCAAATGTTGTTGAAATATATGGGCGGTTTGCAAGGTTTACGTAACGCCAGCGTCGAGGAAATTGCAAAAGTGCCGGGTATTTCGCAAGGTCTGGCAGAAAAGATCTTCTGGTCGTTGAAACATTGATGTCTCTGTAGCAACATAGGGGTAATCTTACTGACAACAGATAGTTACCCGTCATTATGCAATTTAATATCCCTACGTTGCTTACACTGTTCCGTGTCATCCTTATCCCATTCTTTGTATTGGTCTTTTATCTGCCTGTCACCTGGTCGCCGTTTGCCGCCGCGCTCATTTTCTGCGTCGCGGCGGTGACTGACTGGTTCGATGGTTTTCTGGCACGCCGCTGGAACCAGAGTACCCGGTTTGGTGCTTTCCTTGACCCTGTGGCAGATAAAGTTCTCGTGGCTATCGCCATGGTGCTGGTAACCGAGCATTATCACAGCTGGTGGGTGACCTTACCGGCGGCAACGATGATCGCCCGTGAAATTATTATTTCTGCGCTACGCGAATGGATGGCGGAGTTGGGTAAACGCAGTAGCGTGGCTGTCTCCTGGATTGGGAAAGTGAAAACCACTGCCCAGATGGTGGCGTTGGCCTGGCTGCTGTGGCGTCCGAACATTTGGGTTGAGTACGCCGGTATTGCACTTTTCTTTGTGGCTGCGGTACTGACTCTGTGGTCAATGTTGCAATATTTGAGCGCTGCGCGTGCAGATTTGCTTGATCAGTGATCGTTTCGGCGCAATTTTCAGCAAACGATCAAAAGTGGTGAAAAATATCGTTGACTCATCGCGCCAGGTAAGTAGAATGCAACGCATCGAACGGCGGCACTGATTGCCAGACGATAATAAAATCAAGTGATTAACTGATTGCTTGATGAATGCGGGAATAGCTCAGTTGGTAGAGCACGACCTTGCCAAGGTCGGGGTCGCGAGTTCGAGTCTCGTTTCCCGCTCCAGTTTAAAAGACATCGGCGTCAAGCGGATGTCTGGCTGAAAGGCCTGAAGAATTTGGCGCGTTAACAAAGCGGTTATGTAGCGGATTGCAAATCCGTCTAGTCCGGTTCGACTCCGGAACGCGCCTCCACTTTCTTCCCGAGCCCGGATGGTGGAATCGGTAGACACAAGGGATTTAAAATCCCTCGGCGTTCGCGCTGTGCGGGTTCAAGTCCCGCTCCGGGTACCATGGGAAAGATAAGAATAAAATCAAAGCAATAAGCAGTGTCGTGAAACCACCTTCGGGTGGTTTTTTTGTGCCTGCAACTTGTCGTTACACCCTCCTTAATTTTTAATCACCGGCAAAGCCACTCAAAAAGTATCTCTGATACGGACCGGCATGTAAGATAGGTGCTGGCGAGTTGAGATCCACAAGGAAAAGCGTATGAAAACGGGACCGTTAAACGAAAGTGAGTTGGAATGGCTGGACGATATTCTGACCAAATACAACACTGACCACGCCATCCTTGATGTGGCGGAGCTGGACGGTTTATTGACGGCGGTGTTGAGTTCTCCGCAAGAGATTGAACCGGAACAGTGGCTGGTTGCCGTGTGGGGTGGGGCTGACTATGTGCCGCGCTGGGCGTCAGAGAAAGAGATGACGCGCTTTATGAATCTGGCTTTTCAACATATGGCCGATACCGCAGAGCGTCTGAACGAATTCCCGGAGCAGTTTGAGCCGTTATTCGGCTTGCGAGAAGTTGATGGCAGCGAGCTGACGATTGTTGAGGAGTGGTGCTTTGGCTATATGCGGGGCGTGGCACTTTCTGACTGGTCAACGTTGCCCGATTCGTTAAAACCAGCGCTGGAGGCGATTGCGCTGCACGGTACTGAGGAAAACTTCGAGCGGGTAGAGAAAATGTCGCCAGAAGCGTTTGAAGAGAGCGTAGATGCCATTCGACTGGCGGCGCTTGATCTACATGCGTACTGGATGGCGCATCCGCAGGAAAAAGCTGTTCAGCAACCGATCAAAGCAGAAGAGAAACCGGGGCGTAACGATCCTTGCCCGTGCGGTAGTGGTAAGAAATTTAAGCAGTGCTGCCTGCATTAAGAGGCCAAATTGGGTGTCAGCGTTAATTCTGGCACCCAATAAGGAATTTGAGGCTATCTGATCACCCCACTTCTGGTAACAACCCTGCCGCAATCAAAAATTGCACGCCAATCACAGCAATACCACAGAGAAACACCACCACCAGCGCCGGACGACCACCTTTCACCCGGTAACCCGCCTGAGGATTGTGCTTTCTGCTTTGCCAGGTCAACAGCGAAGGGATAATCAATGCCAGTACCGCCAGCGCCACACCGGCGTAACCCAGCGCCATCACAAATCCTCGTGGATAAAACAGTGCAAACGCCAACGGCGGCAGAAAGGTAATTGCACCAGTTTGCAACCGTCCACCAACGGTATTTGAACGCTGAAATAAATCAGCCAGATAATCAAATAAGCCTAACGCAACGCCGAGAAATGACGTGGCGAGGGCTAAATCAGCAAATAAATGCACTGCCAGCTCAACATGCGGAGAGGCCACCATTTCGCGTAACGCCTGTAACAGCCCGTTTAATCCAGCATGATTAGCCAGCAATCCCATAAAGGTTGTTGAATCAATGCTGCCAAGCGTTGCCACCTGCCAGAAAATATATGCCACCAGGGGGATCGCACTACCGGTTATAAACACCCAGCGTAGCTTACGAATGTTGCCATCCATATAGCTGACAATACTCGGCACGCTACCGTGAAAACCAAATGAGGTAAAAATCACCGGGATTGCTGACAGAGCC
>ERZ860023.1122-NODE-1122-length-11717-cov-1.838878_pt1 | contig 11717 bp, 11 predicted proteins | sample MGYA00509983_ERZ860023 | MGnify/ENA primary metagenome ERZ860023 (study PRJEB30046, sample SAMN00715180) | human gut metagenome | study: EMG produced TPA metagenomics assembly of the A metagenome-wide association study of gut microbiota in type 2...
GTGAGGGTGGGCCGGACAAAGGACTTGCTCATCCGGTGCTCGTTGGTGCGGCGGCCCCCCCCCCCGGCAGGCCCGCCGCAGACATGAGTCAGAACAGAGCCGGAAAAAATGCTCAGCGTATTGCGCCACGTCATCTTTTTTCCGTCTCTTACGGCTATTAGAACCAGATTCGTTCCTTTATCGTTTGTAAGTTTTAAAAATTTATATATTAAGACGATGATGATTCCGGCTGCGGGCAGGAGAAGTATTATAAGCGGATACCGTTCCCTTAAATAAGCCGCTTCCTTAAGCGACAGATGAAACAGCGAGGAGATTAAACCGACGGCTGCGCCTGTTATCAGAGAAAGAAAACCCCATTTTATAAAGCTTTCAGACATTTTAGGAATACCGTCCCTAATCCGCATTAAAACTTTTTTTAAAAACTTATTCAATATTAACACCCCAATTAATCGTCTGTTATAATAATAGCATGTCTGGCGGAAATGTCAAGCATATGCTGGTTCGGGCTTATTTTTATTGACTTTTATGTGAAATTTTAGTATAATAAAATGAATAAGTGAATCATATTATGGTTCGGATAAAACGGAGTTGCTTTATATGGGAAAAATTATTTTAACTGGAGACCGTCCCACAGGCAGACTGCATGTGGGGCATTATGTAGGCTCGCTGAAAAGACGCGTTGAGCTGCAGAATTCAGGCGAATACGATGAAATATATATAATGATCGCCGACGCACAGGCGCTGACTGATAATGCCGATAATCCTGAAAAGGTTAGGCAGAACATAATTGAAGTTGCGCTTGATTATATGTCTTGCGGACTGGATCCGGATAAGACCAATATGTTTATACAATCGCAGATACCAGAGCTTTGCGAACTGACCTGTTATTACATGAATCTGGTCACAGTGTCAAGATTGCAGAGAAATCCTACTGTTAAGACGGAAATTAAAATGCGTAATTTTGAAACGAGCATACCGGTGGGATTTTTTACATACCCGATCAGTCAGGCGTCGGACATAACCGCTTTTAAGGCGACTACAGTGCCGGCGGGCGAGGATCAGATGCCGATGGTCGAGCAGACCAAGGAAATTGTGCATAAATTCAATTCGGTCTATGGAGAAACATTAACCGAGCCTGAAATTCTACTGCCGGAAAATCAGGCGTGTATGCGCCTGCCGGGTATTGACGGCAAGGCTAAGATGAGCAAGTCTCTGGGAAACTGCATTTATCTGAGCGATTCCGCCGAGGACGTCGGAAAAAAGGTCATGAGCATGTATACGGATCCTGATCATATTAAGGTAAGCGATCCGGGAAAAATTGAAGGAAACACCGTGTTTACATATCTTGACGCTTTTTGTCGAAAGGATCATTTCGAACGCTATCTGCCTGATTATGCCGGTCTTGATGAGCTTAAGGAGCATTATAAGCGCGGAGGACTCGGAGATGTTAAGGTAAAGAAATTTTTAAACAGCGTGCTCCAGGAGGAGCTGGAGCCTATAAGAGCGAAAAGAAAAGAGCTTGAACAGAACATACCCTATGTCTACGAGGTTTTGAAAAAGGGAACTGCCGCGGCAAAGGCTAAGGCGGAGTCCACGCTTTCAGAGGTAAAGGCCGCTATGAAGATTAATTATTTTGACGATACAGAATTAATAACGGCTCAGACTGAAAAATATAAAGCATGATTATGCGGGGCGGATTATTTCTGCCCCGTTCTGCTTGACGTATACGCGGCGTTTATGTTAAAATAATCTAAGAGATTTTATATGATGAGGAACGTTAATGAAAAAGGAATCAAGCTCTGCCGGAGGAGTTGCGCTCTGGCTTTTTATCATATTGATGCTGCTTCTCATTATACTCGGAGGTGTAAGCCTGCTGCAGAAGAGAAGCGATACGGCTTCTGTGGACGTATCAGAAAATAATGCTCAGCCTTCACAAATCGCAGCTGAATCAGAGCCAACCGACGCTCCGCCGACTGAGCCTGAAACGACCGAGGAAAGGGAGATCAGCTTCGATTTTATAGAAATTGAAAGCGAAACGGCGCTCTTAACGGATATAGACGGTAATGAGTTATATTCCAAGAATCAATATAGCCGTATTTATCCGGCCTCGCTTACAAAGATAATGACTGCGATAGTTGCCATAGAGCATATAAGCGATCTTGACGAGCAGATTATGATACCCGGCGACATATATGATCAGATCGCCTATGAAAACGGTTCTACTGCCGGATTTGTCGCCTATGAATGCGTAACTTACAGGGACATGCTTTACGGAGCCGTTTTAAGCTCGGGGGCGGAATGCTGTCTTACGCTTGCAAGCTATATAAGCGGCAGCGAATGGGAATTTGTTGAGCTGATGAATAGTAAGGCCAAGGAACTGGGCATGAGCGATACAAGCTTTACAAATGTCTGCGGATTTCAGAATTACGAGCATTATTCAACCGCTTCAGATATATCGCTGCTGCTGCGCTATGCGCTTGAAAACGATACGTTTTACGAAATATTTACCTCTCAAAGCTATTATACGGAAACTGACGAGCATCCTGACGGCATAACGCTTTCCAGTACAATGTTTTCGGAAATGGATTCCTCCTATGTTGAGGGAGGCAGGATACTGGGCGGAAAAACCGGTTATACTGACGAAGCCGGACTGTGCCTTGCTTCAATTGCGGAAATAGACGGTGAAATTTATGTTTTGATTACTGCCGGAGCGCAGGGAAGTCATTATACCGAGCCTTTTCATATATACGACGCGTTAAAGCTTTATGGAAACATAAGCGGCTGATGATTGGGGTTAGAAATGAAGAAAATGATAAAATTAATTCCGGCAGCAATTTTATTAACCTTTGCGATGATTGTACCGTCATATTCTGCGTATTCGGATTCAGGAGATATAACGGCTCTGATAGATTTTCTCATAAAAAAATCTGATAAAGCAAACGGGGTATGCGATATTGACGGTGACGGGGACTGCGATGTGTTTGACGTTATAAAGCTCAGAAGAAATGTTCTGTATGAAAATAATTCAGTTAATACTGTTTATGTAAGGACATCCGGAGAACTGACTCAGGCGTTGAATAATGCACTGCCCGGAGATGAAATAGTGCTTGAAGCCGGAATTTATACATCTGACTCTACCGGACCGAAAGGCGCAAACTTTTGGTCGGCTGCCGACGGAACAAGGGAAAGACCTATTACTATTCGAAGCAGTGACACAGAGAATCAAGCGTTGCTTTATGGAAAAAGCATAGAAAACGGCGTTGTATTTTATATTACCGGGGATTACTGGAATATAGAAAATCTTGAGATTTCAAATGCACAAAAGGGAATAATACTTGATAATTCCAATTATTCTGTAATCAGGAAATGTAAGGTAAGCGAAATCGGCAGCGAGGGAATACATTTACGTGATAACAGTTCTTATTGCAGGGTTGAGGACTGCACTGTTATAAATACCGGTCGTATCAGTCCGGGTTATGGAGAAGCAGTTTATATCGGAAGCTCGGAAAGTACATTAGGTTACGGTTATAATTGCGATTACAATACCGTTTCCGGCTGTGTTCTCGGTCCCGGAGTTACAGCCGAAATGATTGATATCAAGGAATATACTACCGGAAGCATTGTTGAAAACTGTAAATTATACGGCGATGATCTTAGCGGCCAGACGTCGGCTAACGCATTTATCAAAGTTAAGGGCAATGATACTGTGATTAGAAATAATGACGCATATCAGAACGGAAATATTATTTTAAGAAACGCTTTTGAGGTTCACGAGATTGTTTCAGGCTGGGGGTATAATAATAAGTTTACCGGTAATACTTGTATGCTTGATAACGATTCTGCATATGTAGTCAGAGTTTACAGCGGCTCAGCGTCTGCCGATAATAATGTAAGAATGCCTGACGGAAAAATGTATTATGGAATTGATAATTAAAATAATATAAAAACGCCCCGTATCCGATATCAGCTTAATATCAGATACGGGGCGTTTTTTATAATAAAACAGCGGACTCTTGTATGAGTCCGCTGAATATTTATGGTCTGGACCTCCCGCATTGTGCTGCGGTTCTTCCTTTCGCATCAATTATTGATTAGGATTAGTCTTCGCCGTAGAGCTTAGAAAGTCTTGTTAGATAATCATATCTGTCCTTAGCGTTAGCGAGCGCGTTATCAAAGAGTCTTTCTGCTCTTTCAGGATTCTGACGTGCAAGAGCATTGTAACGAACCTCTCCCATGAGGAAGTTCTTATATTCGTCTGTATTAGGCGCCTTGGAATCCATTATGAAAGGATTCTTACCCTCTTCTTCAAGGTGGGATTGTATCTGTAAAGGTGCCAGTAACCTGCCTGTACCGCCTTTTTCTCCTCTGCCATAGCAGTACCCATACCGGTTTTGATACCGTGGTTTATACACGGAGCATATCCGATAATGATTGAAGGACCGTTATAAGCCTCAGCCTCTGCGATAGCCTTAATACACTGGTTATAATCAGCGCCCATAGCTATATGTGCGACATAAACATAGCCGTAGCTCATTGCTATGCCTGCCAGATCCTTTTTCTTTACTTCCTTGCCGCAGCGGCAAACTGAGCGATAGCGCCTGTAGGAGTCGACTTTGAAGATTGTCCGCCCGTATTGGAATAAACCTCTGTATCAAATACGAAAATATTAACGTCCTGACCGGAAGCGATAACATGGTCAAGTCCGCCGAAGCCAATGTCGTAAGCCCAGCCGTCTCCGCCGAAGATCCACTGAGATTTCTTTCTCAGATAATCCTTGGAGGCGAGAATATCCTTAGCTGCTTCGCATCCGCATGCCTCGAGAGCGGCTACAAGCTTCTCTGTTGCGGGAGTATTTGCATTTCCGTCGTCTACCGTGTCTAAATATTCTGCAATGGCAGCCTTTACGTCTGCATTGTCAGTAGTTTCATTTAAGTCCTTAACCTTAGCGATAACTCTGTTTCTGAGAGTTTTCTGACCTAAGAACATACCGTAACCGAACTCAGCGTTGTCCTCAAACAGGGAGTTAGACCAAGCCGGACCCTTTCCTTCTTTATTGAAGGTATAAGGAGTTGAAGGAGCGGAACCGCCCCAGATTGAAGAACAGCCTGTAGCGTTGGCGATATACATTCTGTCGCCGAAGAGCTGTGTAATGAGCTTTGCGTAAGGAGTTTCACCGCAGCCTGCGCAGGCGCCTGAGAATTCAAGCATAGGCTGCTTGAACTGCGAGCCTTTAACAGTCGTAGCCTTAAACTTGGCCGCAACCTCCGGCTTTTCGTCAAGAGAAGCGCCGTAGGTGAATTTTTCCTGCTCGCCGAGCTGTGATTCCAGCGGTTCCATAACGATAGCCTTGTTCTTTGCGGGGCATACGTTTGCGCATGATCCGCAGCCGGTACAGTCAAGAACAGATACTGTCATAGCGAATTTCATACCGTCCATAGCGGGCTTGAAATCAACCATCTTCATTCCGTCCGGAGCGTTTGCGGCTTCATCAGAGAAAGAGCGGCAGGTCTGATTACAGCATGAGGACAAACATATGAACACTGGTTACACTGGATACAGTTTTCAGGAATCCATCTCGGAACCTTAACTGCGATACCTCTCTTTTCAAATGCGGAAGAGCCCTGAGGGAAGGTACCGTCGGCGGCGTCCTTGAAAGTGGAAACGGGGAGCGTATCGCCCTTCTGAGCGTTGCAGGGGATCTGAATATTGTTTACGTAATCAGCCAAAGCCTTATTGCTGCTTGTTACGCGAGCCATTCCCATCTGAGTATCGGACCGTCGGACCATGACGCAGGAATATCGATCTTTACGATATTCTGATGACCCGCGTCGATAGCGTTCCAGTTCTTTTCAACGATATCCTGTCCCTTCTTGCTATAAGAAGCTTCAGCGGCTGCCTTCATGTATTTTACGGCGTCCTCGAAAGGAATAATGTCGGCGAGCTTGAAGAATGCAGACTGAAGAATAGTATTTATCCTTGTTCCCATTCCGGTTTCTTCGCCCAGCTTAACGCCGTTGATTGTATAGAAATTGATATTATTTTGCGCAAGGTATCTCTTTACCTGACCGGGAAGGTGCTTTTCAAGACCGTCCATATCCCAGATAGTGTTGAGAAGGAAGGTTCCTCCCGGCTTAATGTCGGAAACCATATCGTATTTATCAATATAGCTCTGATTATGACATGCGACAAAATCAGCTTTATTAATAAGGTAAGTTGATTTGATAGGAGTTTTTCCGAAACGCAGATGTGAAACCGTTACGCCGCCCGATTTTTTTGAGTCATAAGAGAAGTAAGCCTGAGCATATAATTCAGTATGGTCTCCTATGATTTTGATCGAGTTTTTGTTTGCGCCGACCGTACCGTCGGAGCCGAGACCCCAGAATTTACATGAGGTTGTACCGGCAGGAGCGGTGTCTGGACATTCAACTGAATCAAGCGAGAGATTTGTAACGTCGTCCTTTATGCCGATAGTAAATCTTGGCTTTTCCGTGTTCTGGTAAACGGCGATGATCTGTTCCGGAGTGGTATCCTTTGAACCAAGTCCGTATCTTCCTGTGAATACCGGAATATCGTTGAATTTTGTTCCCTTGAGAGCGGCAACCACGTCGAGATAAAGAGGTTCGCCCAGAGAGCCGGGTTCCTTTGTTCTGTCGAGTACAGAAATTCTCTTGACGCTGTCAGGAATAGCTTCAACAAGCTTGTCGGCAACGAAAGGTCTGTAAAGTCTTACCTTGACAAGACCGTACTTGCCGCCGTTCGCGTTGAGGTAATCTATCGTTTCTTCGATTGTATCGTTTACAGAACCCATAGCGACGATTATATGTTCTGCGTCGGCCGCGCCGTAATAGTTAAAGAGCTTGTAATCTGTACCGAGCTTTGCGTTTACCTTGCCCATGTATTCTTCAACAATTGCAGGCATAGCGTCATAATATGGATTGCACGCCTCTCTTGCCTGGAAGAATATATCAGGATTCTGTGCAGTGCCTCTTAAAACAGGGTGCTCCGGATTGAGCGCCTCGTCGCGGAATCTCTGAACCGCGTCTATATCGAGCATTTCCTTTAGGTCTGCGTCGTCCCATGTTTCGATCTTCTGGATTTCATGAGATGTTCTGAAGCCGTCGAAGAAATGAATAAACGGAACTCTTCCCTTGATTGTGGAAAGATGAGCCACAGCTCCTAAATCCATGATTTCCTGAGGATTTGAAGAGCAAAGCATTGCATAGCCTGTCTGACGGCATGCATAAATATCTGAATGATCTCCGAAAATATTCAGCGCGTGAGTAGAAACGCAGCGCGCGGAAACGTGAATTACTGAAGGAAGCAGCTCGCCGGCAATCTTATACATGTTAGGGATCATCAGGAGAAGACCCTGGGAAGCGGTATATGTTGTTGTAAGAGCACCTGCCGCCAGAGAGCCGTGAACAGCGCCTGCCGCACCTGCCTCAGACTGCATTTCAACTACCTGAACAGGCTGTCCGAATAAATTTTTCTTATCTTTTGCGGACCACTGGTCTGTAACTTCGGCCATTGGTGAAGACGGTGTGATAGGGTAAATAGCCGCAACTTCTGTAAATGGGTATGATACCCAAGCGGCAGCGTTGTTACCGTCCATGGTTTTCATTTTTCTTGCCATTGGTAATAGTCCTCCTAAATTTATGTAAAAAATCAAATTGGGTTATATGAGTACACATAACTTCACTATTAATAATATCACAACCTTAGCTTTTTGTAAATACCTTTTTATAAATATCCTGTTAAAAATAAGACAAAGTTTCAGACTGTAAAACAGCCGTCAGGAATCGTCAGATTATTATAAAAATAGTTAAAATCCGACTTATAAAGCATTAAAGTTGTATAATCTTTTGTGTGAATAATTGGTGAAAACAACAAAAATATATATATAATCAAAAAAAACTGATTTTTTTGTTGACGATTAGCGTATTTTGGTGTATAATAACAGCAGTGTTAAATAATTCATGAATTATTTACACTCGTTTTGTTGTCTCCTTTCTTTTGTTCTACACATATTTATTTTCTCTTATTTTAATTGTACCCGGGCTTTTGCCCGGGTATTTTTTTATTTAAAAGTAATATGTTGTTTTTTTACTTGGAGGATAAGGATTTTTTTCGTCAGTAATACCTACCAGATAATCGATGCTTGTTCCAAATAGCACAGCCAGTTTTGTTATCTGATCAATAGTAGGACATCTAATCCCTCTTTCTATTTTAGAGTAATCACTTTGATCTATGCCTGTTTTCATCTGTACTTGTAGTTGACTTAAGCCCTTTTCCTTACGTATTTGTTTAATACGAAACATTATTAATTCTCCTTTGTTCATAGAATATAATAATTATGTCATAATGACCTATTGACAAATAGGTCAAATTGCCCTATAATAGAGATATAGGTTGAAACGACCTATATTATGAAAAGGAAGGGGGTATATTGCTGATGTATAAACAGAGCGCTAAAACAATTAGATTAGTAATAGGTATAATTTCAATAGTGCTATGTCTGATAATTTTGTTGCAGTCATGCGCTGTAGGAGTGGGTAATGCGGTTTTAGAAAATGGCGAATCCGGTGGAAGCGGCGGTTTTATATTGAGCATATCCATGCTTGTTTCTGGTATAATTTCCATAGCTGCAAGAAAAACTAAGGGAGGAATTATTACTTCTATTGTTTTTTATATTGTAGGTTCAATAATAGCATTTATTAATGCTGGAAGTTACAGCGACTTATATATATGGGCTGTTATTGGATTAATTTTTGCAGTTCTTCTGATAATTAGTTTATTTATGAAAGAAAGCAAAGATTAAAAACAGAATATGTATAAGTAAAAACGCTGCCTGTTATTACAGGCAGCGTTATTCTGGCATAAAAGCATAATACAATGCGGCATCATTTATTATTATGCCTTAATGTCTTTTTATGAGGACTTACGAGTCTGTTGCTTCAATCATCTTGTCGCTCGGTCTGAAAAGCAGAGAAATGCACCATATAGCAGAAATTGCAACTATTATATAAATCGCCCTGCTTAATATGGAATCGGTTCCGCCGAAAAGCCATGCAACAAGGTCAAATTGGAAGATTCCGACCAGACCCCAGTTGATTCCGCCTATTATGAGCAGAATCAATGCGAGCTTGTTCCACATACTGTCCACCTCGTTTCCAGAACATTATAAATGTTCATGACATTATTATTTTCAGTCCTATAATAAATATACTTTATAAATTAAGGAAATAAAAGCAAAATCTGTAATTAATTTTTGAAATTTGTTCACGCTTATATCATAAATTTATCACATTGTTTAGGCATAATATGCTTGTCGGTTGAAAGATCGGCTGAGGTTAAAAGCAGTTGATAAGATTGTTTTATAATTTCATCTCCTCTAATTATGTCACTCTCTTATTTTTATTTCCCCTTTGCATTTTTATGCAGAGGGGATTTTTTTATCCCCCTCTTTACAAATTTGAAAAATCAATATATAATTAATTTATAAAGCTGTAAGGAGAATTATGGATATGGATGAAAAAAAGAATAACAAGGGGCTGAAAATAGCAGTCGCGGTCATGGCTGTTGTAATAGTAGCATTAGCCGGCGTCGTGACTGCGTTTCTTCTAAAGGGAGATAATAATGACAGGGAGACTTCGTCTGCCGTTACTGAGACCGAAGCTGAAACCGAGCCGACGTCTACTCAAGCGCCGACCGAAGCCCGGACAACCGAGGCTGTTACCACTGTTCATATTAGTCCGACGGAAACCGTCAGCTTTTCAATGGGCAGCGAAAAAAGCGATATAAATGAAATATTGGATTATGATAAGAATAAGACGTATAAGGCGGCTCTCAGCGATTTTGCAAAAGAAGGAGATAAGATAGACTCGTTCGTATTTGTATTTTACGCTGAGGACGGCTCGTCGAATATCAGCAGCTACAAGGGCGCGTGCGGAATATCCGTTGACGAGTCCTGCAAGTCGTCTACGGATAAGGGCTGGTATCAGTCTGACGATTTTGAAATTGATGTAAACAGCGCATATCTTGAGGTTACATGGGATGTTCCGGGAGAAATCAAGGATTATGTAAATGTAAGCGATAAGGGATTTATTGAAGTCGGATATTGGTGGGGCGGTCTTCAGAAGCTAAGGCTTTCAAGCATTATATGCAATTATACATCCTCGGCTCAGATACCTGTTGACGGTACAAAGACAATAGAGCCTGACAAGACGCTGAAATACGGAAGCGAAAAGGATAAAAAGGCCGTTATACCGCTTTCCGAGCTTATCGGCGAGGGAGACGTTCCGCAGTACTTTGAATTTAAAGTAAAAGCGGGAGGGGAGCTTCAGAAATATTCGGGAGCGTTCGGCATATCGGTTGACGATTCCTGTCCGGACAAAACTGACAAAAACTGGTATCAGAGTGGTAACGCCGCTGTTATGACGAATTCGGACAGCGCGACGCTTTATTGGCTTGTTCCTGATGAAATCAAGGATTATATCAACGCCGACGGCGACGTAATGCTGGGCTATTGGTGGAGCAAGCAGGACTCCGTAACGCTTGAATCCGTAACAGTCAAATACAGCAGCGGCGCGTCTGCCTCCGCGGCAAACGCCGACGCGGACATACCGAAAAACGATGAAAAAAACAAGATAACATCGGACGGTTTAAGCTCGGCTGAGATAGTAAAGGATATGAAAATCGGCTGGAACCTCGGAAATACCCTCGATTGCTATGATATAACGTGGGAAGTTGACGATTTTGAAACTGCATGGGGAAATCCTAAGACTACTAAGAAGATGATAGATACGGTAAAGGCGGCGGGCTTTAACGCCGTAAGAATCCCCGTGACCTGGAACGAGCACATGGACGGCGATAAAATAGAAGAATCGTGGCTGAACCGCGTAAATGAAGTAGTTGATTATGCCATTGATAATGATATGTACGTTATAATAAATGTTCATCACGACGATTACACATGGCTTAAGCCCAGCAGGGCAGATAAGGCTAAAAGCGAATCGAGACTAATCAGTATCTGGGAGCAGCTTTCGGAGCGTTTTAAGGATTACGACTATCATCTTCTGTTTGAGGGAATGAACGAGCCGAGAATAATAGGCGGCGAAAACGAATGGACCTGCGGAACGGCAGAGGAGCGAGAAGTAATAAACGAACTGTTTGCTTCTTTCGTTGAAACTGTACGTAATTCCGGCGGAAATAATGCTGTCCGTTCATTGATTATAACCGCTCATGCGGCTGCTATGGACGAAACCGGTATTAAAGATGTGAAAATACCCGACGACGATAGGATTATAGTTTCGATACATTATTATTCTCCGTGGGACTTTGCAGGCGGCGATAATTCAAGATCGGAGTGGGGAAGCGACGCCGACAAAAAAGAGCTTGACAAGGGTTTTGAGCTTGTTAAGAAATATTTTATTGATAAGGGAGTTCCGGTAATAATAGGAGAATGCGGAGCTACAAATAAAGGAAACGACAGCGTCAGAGCAGATTACATGTCGTATTATATCGGCTCCGCTAAAAAAAGAGGAATCACCTGCTTTATCTGGGACAACGGAGCTAAGGAGGAGTTCGGACTGCTTGACAGAAGCAGTAATACATGGTATTTTAAAAATATCGTTGAAGCCGCTGTTAAGGCGGCGGGATAACGTAGCTTACTTGCCGTCCCCCGCTTACCGCCGCGGGGGGGCCGCGCGGCCGGCCTT
>ERZ860023.1124-NODE-1124-length-11654-cov-2.375808_pt1 | contig 11654 bp, 12 predicted proteins | sample MGYA00509983_ERZ860023 | MGnify/ENA primary metagenome ERZ860023 (study PRJEB30046, sample SAMN00715180) | human gut metagenome | study: EMG produced TPA metagenomics assembly of the A metagenome-wide association study of gut microbiota in type 2...
CCAGCTCGAGCATCTGGCTGCACCCGGCGGCGACGGTGAGCTGGTCAGCCGTGCAGTTGACGGGCAGGCAGACCGCACCCAGCATTGCTTCCGCCGAGACGGCACCCGGTGTCAGCACCATGACGTCCATACCGGTGCGCTCCGAGCGCAGCATGGCGGCATTGTCCCCCAGTGCCTTTTCCAGAAGGGCCTGAATGGGCAGCTGCTGACGGTCCTGATAGAGCAGGATGCGCAGCACGTCCTCACCCTTGACGTCGGCGGGACTGCACAGCGTAAAGGGGGTGAACTCCCGGCGCAGATGGCGCTCGAGGGCGGTGCTCATCCGCAGCACACGGGTAGAGCCTCGGCCATCTGCAGCGCGATGCCGAGGCCCACAGCTGCGGGCAGCTTTTTGAAGATGGATTCCTCACAGCCCGCGAAGCTGCACAGCGGCTGGCCGCTGCCCTCCGAGAACCGGTAGGCCAGCGTACCGCCGCAGGTGAGCGCGGGCGCAGCAAGGCGCAGCCCACCCAGCACGGCGCGGAGGCCCGGGGCGAACGCTGGCTGAAGACCGTCAGCCTGCCGCCCCGGCTGGAAAACAGCTGGAGCACATCCCGCACGACCTGCGGCATATTGCCGTCACCGGCCAAAAGGAGATGGTCCAGATCGCAGAGTACGAGCGTAGAATCGAGAAGTTTCGTCATACAGTCCCCCTCCTGAGCGATGCAATAAAGTGGGTGAAATACTCCGGAAGCTCCGAGTCGAAGCGGAGATGCTCCCCTGTGATGGGGTGGATGAAGCCCAATGTCTTTGCGTGGAGACACTGGCCGTGGAGCTTGGTGATGCAGTTGTGGGGGCCATACACCGGGTCGCCCGCCACGGGATGCTGGATGGACGCCATGTGGACGCGGATCTGATGGGTGCGGCCCGTCTTGAGGCGGCATTCCAGCAGGGTGAAGCCGCCGAAGCGCTCCAGCACCTTATAGCCGGTGTAGGCATACTTGGTGTGGGGCTCGCTGGCCGGGTAGACCGCCATCTTCTTGCGGTCGGTCTTTGAACGGCCCAGATTTGCCTCCACGAAGCCCTCGTCCTGCGCAAAACCGCCATAGACAACGGTCTGGTAGGCGCGCTCCACGCTGTGAACCGCCATCTGCTGGGACAGGCCGATGTGGGTGGCGTCATCTTTCGCTACCACCAGCAGGCCGCTGGTGTCCTTGTCGATGCGGTGGACGATGCCGGGGCGTATCTCGCCGCCGATGCCCGAGAGGCTGCCCTTGCAGTGCCAGAGCAGGGCGTTCACCAGCGTACCGTCCGGGTTGCCCGGGGCCGGGTGGACGACCATGCCCTTGGGCTTGTTCACCACCAGAAGGTGGTCGTCCTCATACACGATGTCCAGCGGGATGTCCTGCGGCACAGCCTCGATAGGCTTCGCGTCAGGAATTTCCAGCAGGATGGTGTCCCCCGCCTTGAGCTTGAGGCTCTTGGCGATGCTTTTTCCGTTGCAGAGCACATGACCCTCAGCCACGAGGCCTTGCAGCGCACTGCGGGAAAGGCCGGTGTCCTCCCCGCTGAGGAAGCGGTCGATGCGCTGGCCTGCGGCCTCCGCCTCCACGATAAATTCACGCTGTTCCATGGTTTACTGCTCCTTCGAGGGCTTATCTTCCACTTCTTCCAGCAGGATGACCAGCACCCAGAGCGCCACACCGACGCAGACGAGGATGTCGGCGAAGTTGAAGACTGCAAAGTCGATGAACAGCGGGTTGATGTAGTCCACGACCTCACCGTTCAGCACACGGTCGATGAGGTTGCCGATGCCGCCGGCCAGCACGAGGATGAAGGCGATCTGCTGCAGGAGCTTGCCGCGGCTGCGGAAGAACAGCAGATAGGCTACGAGCAGCAGCGCGGCGCTGGTGGCGAGGATAAGGAAAAGCTGCTTTCCGCTCAGCAGACTGAACGCCATGCCCTGATTGAGCACGAAGCGCAGCTCCACCACATGCGGGATGACGGTAATGGCCTCCACAGGGGCCAGATACTGGGTAGCCCAGAGCTTGATGGCCTGGTCGATGCCCACCAGCGCGGCCACACAGACCAGATTCAGAATGACATATGCCATAGTTTCTCCTGATTTTTTGAAAAAGGCGGCGCCCCCTTTTGCGCCGGGTGCGCCGCCAGAGATACGAAATGGTTTAGCCCTCCACAACAGCGGCGCAGCGTGCGCACAGAGTGGGATGAGCAGCGTGGGTGCCGATGTCTGCGGAGTACTTCCAGCAGCGCTCGCACTTGTCGCCGGTGGCGTGTGCAGCAGCAACGCCCAGACCCTCGACGGCGCTGGCTGCGCCGCCTTCACCCTTGACCAGCTCCACATGGGAGACGATCATCAGGTCGGCCAGCTCGTCCATCGGGATGCTGTTGAGCAGGTCGTAGACGGCGTCATTGCAGTACAGAGTGACGGAAGCCTCGAGAGAAGCGCCGATCTGCTTATCTGCACGGGCCTGCTCGAGGACCTTCTTGACCTCGTCACGGACAGCGATGAGCTGCGCCCACTTGGCCTTGAAGGCATCGTCAGCTGCGTACTGGCCAGCCTTCGGCATATCCTCGAAGACGACGTACTTGTTCATAGCCTCGGTCTTGGGCAGGAAGTCCCAGATCTCCTGGCTGGTGAAGCAGAGGATGGGAGCGATGATCTTGTCCAGAGCGACGAGGATCTTGTACATCGCGGTCTGCGCAGCCTTACGGCCAGTGCCGTTGGTGCAGTACAGGCGATCCTTGGTGACATCCAGATAGAAGTTGGACATGGCCACGACGCAGAAGTTGTAGACAGCGTGGTAGACCTTGTTGAAGTCATACACAGCATAGCCAGCGTTGGTGTTGACGATGAGGTCATCCAGCGCAGCCAGAGCCCAGCGGTCGATGTCCTGCAGCTGGTCGTCAGCCACACAGTCGGTGTTGGGGTCGAAGCCGTCGAGGTTGCCCAGAATGAAGCGGGCGGTGTTGCGAATCTTGCGGTAGGCCTCGCTCAGCTGCTTGAAGATGTTCTTGCCGGCACGCACATCGACGGTGTAGTCGGAAGAAGCCACCCACAGGCGGATGATGTCTGCGCCGTAGTCCTTGATGATCTCGCTGGGCTCGACGCCGTTGCCGGCGCTCTTGTGCATCTGCTTGCCCTGCTCGTCCACGACCCAGCCGTGGCACAGAACGGACTTATAGGGTGCGCAGCCCTTGCTGGCCACACTGGTCAGCAGGCTGGACTGGAACCAGCCGCGGAACTGGTCGCCGCCCTCCATATACAGATCGGCCGGGAAGCGCAGCTCGGGACGCTCTTCCAGAACGGCAGCATGGGTGGAGCCGGAGTCGAACCAGACGTCCATGATGTCGGTGTCCTTCGTCCACTCGGAAGCGCCGCACTTCTCGCAGACTTCACCAGCGGGGATGATCTGCTCAGCGTCATACTTATACCAGGCGTCGGAGCCCTCCTTGCGGAACAGGTCGCTGACGGCCTTGATGGTGGCGTCGGTGATGTGGTAAGCGCCGCACTTCTTGCAGTAGAAGGCCGGGATAGGCACACCCCAGGTGCGCTGACGGCTGATGCACCAGTCGTTGCGGTCGCGCACCATGCCGTGCATCCGGTCATGGCCCCAGTCGGGCATCCAGGTCACGGTGTCGATGGCCTTGTAGACATCCTCACGGAACTTGGCGATGGAGCAGAACCACTGCTCGGTAGCACGGAAGATGATGGGGTTGTGGCAGCGCCAGCAGTGCGGATACTGATGCTTGATGTGCAGCTGGCCCATGACAGCGCCGGCGGCGGTCAGGTCGGCCAGAATGGTCTTGTTGGAAGCCCAGACGCGCTGACCAGCGTACTTGCCGGCCTGCTCGGTCAGATAGCCGCCGTCGTCCACGGGGACGGTGATGGGGATCTGGGGGTACTTCTGGCAGACGTTGAAGTCATCGACGCCGTGGCCGCCGGCGGTGTGGACACAGCCAGAGCCGCTTTCCAGCGTGACGTGGTCGCCGAGGATGACCCAGCCTTCCTTGGGCAGATAGACGTGATTATAGCGCATCAGCTCGAACTCAGCGCCGCTGACCGGCTCGCCCACCACCTCATACTCGGTGATGTGGCAGGCATCCATGACGCTCTTGACCAGGTCAGTGGCCATGATGTGGAACTCATCGCCGATCTTGACGAAGGAGTACTCGAACTGGCCGTTCAGGCAGATAGCCTCGTTGGCGGGCAGGGTCCAGGTGGTGGTGGTCCAGATGACGAAGTAGGTCTTCTCCATCGGGATGCCGTGCTTTGCCAGAACGCCGTTGGGGTCCTGAGAGACGTGGAAGCGGACGAAGATAGAGTCGCACTCGTCCTCGCCGTACTCGATCTCGGCCTCAGCCAGAGCGGTGCGGCAGTCGGGACACCAGTAGACAGGCTTCAGACCCTTGTAGATATAGCCCTTCTTGGCCATCTCGCCGAAGATCTCGATCTGACGGGCCTCAAACTCGGGCTTGAGGGTCAGATAGGGATGCTCAAAATCGCCGATAACGCCCAGACGCTTGAACTGGTCGCTCATGATGTCGATGTGCTCGGTGGCGAACTTCTCGCAGATCTGGCGCAGCTCGAGCTTGGAGATGTCCTTCTTCTTCTCGCCGACGGAGGACAGAGCCTTCAGCTCAATGGGCAGGCCGTGGGTATCAAAGCCGGGCACATAGGGAGCCTGGAAGCCCTCCATGTTCTTCTCGCGGATGATGATGTCCTTGATGATCTTATTCAGCGCGGTACCCATGTGGATATTGCCGTTGGCATACGGAGGGCCGTCGTGCAGGATGAACTGAGGTTTGCCCTCGTTGTGCTTCATGAGCTGGTTGTACAGGTCGTTGTCGTCCCAATCCTTGAGCATGACCGGTTCCTTCTTGGGCAGGCCGGCGCGCATCTCAAACAGAGTCTTGGGCAGATTCAGAGTACTGTCGTACTGAGACTTATTCTTAGCCACTGGTTTTACACTCTCCTCTATTGGTTTTGCAGTCGCAAACAGCGCAGCTATGCGCTTATTTTATCAAAACAGCTTTACGGCACACAAATGATGCCTTGCTGTCGATGCTTGGGGAATTATTCGCTGAAGCTCACGCCCTGAAAGACAGCGTTGGGATCTGCCGGGGGCGGGTCGAGCTTGAGCTGAGATTCGTCCTTCTCCCAGAAGTCCTCGCCGGCCTTCTCGGGGGCGGCGTCTTCCGTCTCGGCAGCGTCCGCAGCGGATGCTGCTTCCTCGGTGGTATCGGCATCCTCGGTTTCGGGCAGCTCAGCCTCGGCATCCTGTGCGGGGGTCTCATCTTTCTGCTGGAACTCCGGCAGACGGCTCAGGGACTCCACATGGGTGCGGTAGAGGTTCAGCACGTCGGACTTGAAGCGGGTGACCTCGAGACGAACGCGGTCATATTCACGCTCTTCGGCCAGCTTTTTGTCGTTGGCCTCGCTGATGATCTCGTCGGCGCGGTCGCTGGCCTTCTGCAGCAGCTCGTTGGCATCCCGGATGATGTCGTCGCCGCGCAGATTTGCACGGTGCAGGATGTCTTCGGCCTTCTGGTTGGCCTCGCGGATGACGTTTTCGCCCATGCGCTGCGCGTTGATGAGGGCGCTCTTGAGCATATCGCCGTCGGCCTCATAGCTCTGCATATTGCGGCGCAGGGTCTCGTTCTCGGCAGTCAGGTCGGCCACCTGCTTGCGCAGGGCCTCCATCTGCTCCGCATCCTGCTCGAGCTGCTGCTCTACTTTATCCAGAAAGCGGTCAACATCCTCGGTACGGTAGCCGCGGAGGTTCTTTTCGAATTGGACAGAGCGCACGTCCTGCGGTGTCAGCATAATGATCTCCTCCATTTTATCCAGTCGTCCTTCTCAATATTGGAAGAACTCGATGATCTGTCGGTCTTTTTTGCTCTTGCCCGGCAGGGCTGTGAGGCGGAAGCGCCCTTTGCCCCGCACTGTGAACACGTCAGATTCGTATACCGGCGCATGGGCGCTGGAAACGGGCAGATGGTTGATCTCTACCCTTCCCGCTGCCACAAGCTCTGCGGCCATGCCCCGGCTGCACCGCAGCATGGCGGCAAGTACAGCATCCAGACGCAGCGACGATACGGTCGCGGTCTGTAACCGGCGCTCTGCCTGCGCAAACTCCGGTACTTCGTCCAGCGCCAGCTGCTGAGCCGTCACCTCGGTGCGGCCCACACTGCGCAGCTCCTGACAGATAAGGGCTGCAGCAGGCTCCAGCGCGAACAGATAAGCGGTACCCGGCTCCTCCGGCGGCAGAACGATGTCGCCCAGCGCCTCGCGGCGAAGCTCGAGCCCCATCAGGCTGCCCAGATAGTCCTTATGGACAGGCAGCTGCGCCCCGGCCAGCGCACGGCACCTGAGCCGGACGCAGCAGACAGGGCTTGCAGGATAGCAGTCTTCCGGCTCGAGGCAGAGCACCCGGCGCTCGGCGTCGGGCCAGCCGCCTCGAAGCGGCAGCTTTCCTCCGGCGCACCGGCACGGTTGAGTGCCGCCTGCGCCAGCTGCTGTTCCCTGTCGCTTAGGAACGCCGAATAACGGGCGATGCCCCGGCCGAAGGCGGCGCGGGCCAGATCCTCGACATGACGCATGAGGAAGCGTTCCTCATCGTTCTGCGCCGGGACGAAGCCCCGCACGGCACTTTGCTGGGTATCAATAGAACGCGCCATTGTTCTCCAGCTCGTCCAGCAGGTCGCCCATGATGTCTACATTGTAGGGAGTAATGATGAAGGTGCTGTTGGCCACCCGCTTGATCTGGCCGTTGTTGGCGTGGCCACACCGGAGAGGAAGTCCACCAGACGGCGGGAAACTTCCTTGTTGGTGGATTCCAGATTCAGCACGACGGTGCGCTTGTTGTTCAGGTGGTCTGCAATCGTGCTGGCATCCTCGAAGTGCTCAGGCTTGACCAGAACGACCTTGAGCTGGGTGGTCGCATGGATGTTGACCACCTTGCCATTCCGCTTGGGGGCTGCACCCTCTTCGGGCTCGTCCTCTTCCTCGTTGCCTGCGACGCCGAGACCGTTGTTGTTATTCACCATCTGAGGACCGTCGTCCATGTACTGATCGTCGTAATCGTCCTCACTGCCGAAAAGCCCTTTTTTCAGGCTGTCCACAAAAGACATAGAAACTTGCTCCTTTCATTCGGGCAGCTCACGCTGCCTGGCACCCCTTTGTGAAAAAGAGTTGCTAATAGCTTTTTCTATTATCTGATTTTTTGCGTCAGATGTCAATAACTACAAAAGCTTTCCATCATACAAATTTTGTCCGGAGACGATGATCTCATCGTAAAGGCGGACTTCGCTGACGGTTTTTGTCTTATCCGAGCTGCTGGGCATGACGATGCGGTACTCGCCGTCCGTCACCAGCGGATGGTCATTATCCACGGGGTCGATCTTGCAGAAACGGGCAAGATTGCCGTATTTGACATAGACGCCCGGGATGTAGTTCTCGCCCTGCGTCTCAGACTCGGTGCCGTCCTCTTTCAGATAATGGATCGCGTCGATGGGGACGCGCAGGGCGGTGGGCTCGGCCACGATGATCTGGGCGCTGGCCCGGTTGAGCCGCAGCACATCGCCGTTGATGATCTCGCAGGTGATGACAAAGCGGGCCAGTCCGGTCGCTTCGTCGATGGTCACCTCGGAGACGGAGGCCTTGAGGGGCGTCTCCATCTGGCCGGGGAACTTTATCTTCACCGAGCGGGTCAGGGGCTTGCCGTTGTCGCCCAGCAGCTTCTCCCCTTCCTTGGCCGAACAGAGGCCGACGTATCGCCACGCAAAGCCCGAGACGATCTTGCCCGCGCAGCCGTCCAGCGGCAGCTCAGGGTCAGAGTTCAGATATGCCTGCAGGTCGGTGGTGTTCAGCGCGAGGATGTCGTCCGCCCCGGCGTTGAGCCGCCCGCTGGCGGAGCTGCGGATGAAGTAACCCGTCTGAGGGGCGGTGATCTGGGTCGGCCCCCCCAGCTGGGCCTGCACCTGCGCCGACTGCTCGGTGAGGGAGGCGATCTGGGCCGAGAAGTCCGAGACTTCACCGGTGATGACCCAGAGCTTGTTCTGAGCGAGGATGTAGTTCTCTTCGCCCTGGGCTGTCTCGTCGTAGGCAGAGCTGTCCAGCGCATCCATCATATCATAAAGCGCGGAAGCCCGCTCTTTTTTCAGAGAATCCAGCTGGGTGGCGGTGGTATTCTGAGAGCGCTGCAGAAGCTCGATCTGGTCGTTCAGGCTGGTGAGCTGCTGGCGGAGACCCGCCTGTTCCGGGCTGCTGTAGATCTCCGCTACCGCAGCCCCTGCCGAGACGCGCTCCCCCCCCGCCCCGCGATAGAGGCCCAGCCGATTCTTCTCAAAGGCAGCGAAGGCGGGGAGAACTTGGCAAACTCCCGGATTACCTTTACATCCTGCGTGCGCATATCTGCGACGCACTGAATGATTTCGGACATCGTGAGCAGATCGTCGATCATCAGCTCATACTTGTCCTTGGGGATAGATACGGTTTCATCCTCACCCGCGTCAGCGAAAGGGGTATTATCGTCGCTGTTGCTGCTTTCGGGAATATCAACCTTGAAGTAGAACTGATCATATCCACAGATACCTTGGTCATAATCTGACGCGCCTCCTTGACCTTTTCGTCGATGTCCTCCCTCACATGGAGGTAGGCGCGGTGATGCTTCTTGAGGTCGCTTTCCAGTCGGATCAGATCGGTCAGCTCCCACAGAGCCTTAAACAGCGCGGAGGTGTTCTCTCCGTATTCGATAGCGTCCGCATAGGGAATGGTAAACATCTTGTTGGTCATATTCAAAAATCCTCCTATCAGTTCTGTACGGTTTCTTCTAAGCGGGTGGTCATGATGCGGTAGAGCTGGGTGTCCTTCGGGAAATCGTCCTTGAAGGGAACGATGGTCGAGCCGTAGAAGATCAGCCCCTCACCGGCGTTGGAGTTGGTGATGTAGTTCTGCTGGCTGGGCGAGATGTTCAGCGCCTTCGAGAGAATCTGCCGGTCGCCGGATGCCTGATTCAGAAGGTAGACAAAATCCGAGTTTTCAAAAATGTTCTCCACCTCGCGGGAGGCAAGAAGATCCTTGACGTTCTGCGTGATTCCGGTCGGGATGCCTCCCCATTTTCTGAAACGCTTCCAGATTTCCACGCTGTACGCGGCGGTCTGTTCCTCTTTCAGCAAAAGGTGGAACTCGTCCATGTAGTAGCGCGTTGCCTTGTGCTGGGCGCGGTTGATGGTGACTCTGTTCCACACCTGATCCTGCACAATCAGCATACCGAGCTTTTTAAGCTGTTTGCCGAGTTCGCGGATGTCATAGCAGACGAAGCGGTTGTTGACATCCACATTCGTTCTGTGATTGAAGACGTTCAGAGAGCCGTGAACATAGATTTCAAGGGCAGTTGCAATGCGCTGTGCCTCCGGCTCCTTCTGATTTCTCAGAATGTTGTAGAGGTCTTCGAGGATCGGCATTTTCTCCGGCTTGGGGTCTGCAAGAAACTCCTGATAGACCATGCGGACGCTGCGGTCAATGATGGTCTTCTCAACCGGCTGCAAGCCGTCCTTGCCGCCGACAATCAGCTCACACATGGAGAGGATGAAGTCGGATTTCAGCGTCAGCGGGTTTTCCTCTTCGGAGTAGTTCGTGTTGATGTCCAGCGGATTGATGTAATCCGTGCTGACCGGCGAAATACGGATGACCTGACCGCCGAGCTTCTGCACGAGGGGAAAATACTCGGCTTCGGGGTCGCAGACGATGATGTCATCCTCCGTGATGAGGAAGGCGTTCGTCATTTCGCGCTTGGCGGAGAAGGACTTACCGGAACCGGGCGTACCCAAGATCAGTCCGTTGGGGTTTTTGAGCTGCTTGCGGTCAACCATGATCATGTTGTTGGACAGCGCATTCAACCCATAGTAGAGAGCTTCGCCGCCCTGAAAAAGCTCCTGCGTGGTGAACGGCACGAAAACCGCTGTGCTGGAAGTGGTCAGCCCGCGCTCGATTTCCACCTGATTGACGCCGATAGGCAGAGAGGACATCAGCCCTTCCTCCTGCTGGAAGTCAAGACGCTTGAGCGCACAGTTATACTTTTGGGCAATGGCGGCGGTTTGGAACACCGCGTTTTCGAGCTTCTGGCGATTGGTTGCCGTGTTCATGATGAGGATGGTCACAAGGAACAGTCTCTCATTGCGGGTCTGGAGATCCTGCAACAGACGCTTTGCCTCACCGCCGAAGGTGGCGAGATCGGACGGGATGATGTCCATATCGTAGCCGGAGCGGACTGCCTTTTTCTGCTCTTCGATCTTCATCTTGTCGAGGTCGGTGATCTTCATCTTGATGCTCTTGATTGCCTTCGCCTGGTCAATCGTCCGGATATGAAAATTGACCGTGATGTTGCTGTCCATCTCAAGGAAGTCGGCAAGCATACGGTCATTGAGTTCCGGCGCGAGGATTTGGAGAAAGCTCACCGCGCCGATGGTTCTGCCCATCTTAAAGCACTTGCCTTCACGGAAGTCAAAGGAAGTGGGCGCGATGAAGTCCTTCGTGCTGAGTCCCGTCCGGGCTACCATGTCAAAGGAAAAGCGGAACGGCTCATTGGTGTCCATGTTGAACACATCATGAAGTACTTTCAGCCGCTCGTAGCCGGACAGCGGCTCGGTTCTCACACCGAGGGTTTTGAAGTTGTTGAGAATGTCGGTTTCAATGCGTTCGAGCTTCGGCTTTGCCGTGCGGAGGGAGTCTGCCTCAATGCCGAAGGTGATGTACTTCTTCTTGACCAGTCCGTTGTTGCCCTTGGTGAGCTGGCTTTGCAGCATACCGGAATACTCGGAGCGGATGTCGTTGAAGGCGTCCTCCTGTGCCGGAATGTTGATGCGCTTGCGGAACTCATTGAGGCTTGCCTTCTGATTGATGAAGGAGAGCTGGACGAAGATCGAGCTGTCGAAGTAGTTCAGAAAGTCGCACCAGTTCTCAAAGATGGCAGTTTTGTCCTCGTTCTGCGCAAGCTGGTAGTTGATGTCCTCAAAGGCGATGGACTTCGTGTAGAGGCGGCTGTTTACCTTGCAGATACCGTCGCGGCACATCTCCACATAGGGAATGGTCTGCTGGGCGGACTTGCGGACTTTCTTTGCCTTCCTGTCCTTTTTCTTCTGCATGACGATCCGCTTCTTTTCCTGAGCGGAAAGGGCATCGCCGTAAACGACGCCGTTTTTGACGGTCATCTTAGGCTTTGCCTTTGCTGTGCTGTTGTTCAAGCTGCAATTCCTCCTGTTCTTTGATTTTCTGCTGAATTTCAGCGTAGAGATTGTTTGTGCGATAGGGACGCACCTTGTCCCGGATGAACATGGACTGTACGATGTGGTACAGATACTTTTCGGCGGGCTGACCGTCCTTCTCGTAAAGCGCGAAGAAGATGAACGGGAGCATGATGACCACCATCAGCATTGCCGCCGTAGACAAGTCGAGATGTGCCTTCGCCAGAAAGAAGATCGGGACGCCGACTGCCGCAGCGATGGAAAAACAGATGAGCTGCCGCTTGGTCAGGTTGAACATGACCTTCGTTTTGACGCGGTTAAGATCCTTCGGGACCGGAACAAATGCCATTGACTGTTTCCTCCTTTCCAAGAGTAATGCTGCATTCGACCTCGTTGCCCCAAACGTC
>ERZ860023.1125-NODE-1125-length-11649-cov-1.767035_pt1 | contig 11649 bp, 13 predicted proteins | sample MGYA00509983_ERZ860023 | MGnify/ENA primary metagenome ERZ860023 (study PRJEB30046, sample SAMN00715180) | human gut metagenome | study: EMG produced TPA metagenomics assembly of the A metagenome-wide association study of gut microbiota in type 2...
AAGCCCTATAAACGATAATCATCGCTTATAAGGCTAAAAAGAAAGGCGTTCAAAATGAACGCCTTAATAATCATTGATGATATATACTAATCGTTGGTAATCACCACTTACTTGCCGATGCAAAAATGTTCGAAAATATTCCCAAGTACCATATCGTTCGTAACTTCCCCCGCAATATCGCTTAGATGGAAAATACATTCGCGGATATCTTGTGAAACAAAATCTCCGGATAGATTTTCTGCTATCCCTTGTTGGACCCGGTGGATGGCTTCCAAGGCATGGGTCAAAGCCTCGTAGTGGCGTATATTCGTGACAATGACATCGTTTTGGGTAACCGTGGGCAGGTTAGCGGCAGAGATTAGCATTTGCTGAAGCTTGTCGAGGTTGGTACGCCCTTTGGCAGAGATGGAGATGCATTGCACATTAGTAGCGGCCAGGGTGAAACTGGGGGTGAGGATGGTTGAGGCATCCTGCACCAGATCGGCCTTGTTGAATACGAGAATGAGCCGTTTCCCTTCGCAACGGGGAAGTATCTGGGTAGTTAGTTGTGGTATCCGTGAGACGGCATTCGTGGCATCAACTATCCAGAGCACGATTTCCGCCTGCTCCAATTTCTGGAAGGTTCGCTCAATTCCTAGGTTCTCGATGGTGTCGTTCTTTTTGCGTATCCCTGCCGTATCAATAAATCGGAAAGTTATCCCACCAAGATTGACTGTGTCTTCTATCACATCGCGGGTTGTCCCGTGTATGTCGCTTACAATGGCTCGTTCCTCGTTTAGTAGTGCATTCAACAGGGTGGATTTACCAGCGTTCGTTTCGCCGATGATGGCTACGGGCACGCCGTTCTTGATGGCATTGCCTACACTGAAGGATTGTACTAAACGGGAAATTACCTGCTCTATGCCGTCTGCTAGGAGACATAGCTCGGAGCGGTCTGCAAATTCCAGTTCTTCGTGGTCGCTGAAGTCCAGCTCCAGTTCTATGAGTGATGTGAAGTGCAGCAATTGGTCGCGTAGTGAGGCCAGCTCTTTACTGAACCCACCGCGCATTTGGCTCATGGCGAGGCGGTGAGTGGCGGCAGGGTGGAGGCGATGAGGTCGGCCACGGCTTCGGCCTGGCTTAGGTCCATTTTGCCGCCCAAGAAGGCCCGTTGCGTGTACTCACCGGGAGCGGCCAGGCGGCAACCATTACCGATGAGCAGTTGCAACACCTTCTGAAGAATATAGCTCGAACCGTGGCACATGATTTCCGTGCTATCCTCGCCCGTGTACGAGTGGGGGGCACGGAATAAGCTTACAAGTACTTCGTCTATGATGTTTTCTTCTTCATGGATATGACCGAAGGTAAGTGTGTATGGCTTGGCATCCTTCAGCTTCTTCCCCTTCCGGGCAGGGGTAAATATGCGGGATGTTATCTCTATGGCATCCGGTCCGGAGACACGGATGCATCCTATGGCTCCCCCTTGGGCGGTGGCTATGGCACAAATGGTATCTTGGTTCATTTTATCCGGCTTATTTTTATTCAGCAAAGATAATGGTTTCTTTACAAAAAAGAGAGATGGTGATTCAACTTATGGGCTTTTATCGTAACTTTGTGCAAATCGATAATGGATAGATGCTTATAAAGCCTAATCCGCCTCTGTGCCCATTGTGGGTATAGCAGGACATTGCTACACTATACAGACCAGCAACGGGCACGTCAGGCAGGATGTGATGAAGTCATTACTAAACCTTACTCCTAGGATTGGCTGAAGGAAAGGGAGGAGCATTTCTTGAAGGATACTTAGATACGGTCGAGTACTGTTTTGATAAGAGTATCTATTGTATTTTTGTATCCCGTGTTCGCTTCTTTTATCAGGCGGTTGGCAATGACCATGCATACCGTCATGGCCTTGTGTCCCATCAGACGGCTCAAGCCTGCCAAGGCAGAACTTTCCATCTCGAAGTTGGTGATATGGTAGCCGTTGTATTCAAATTTTTCAATCTTCTCGTTCTGATGTGGGTCGGCAAGCGGCACGCGTAACTCGCGTCCTTGAGGTCCGAAGAAGCCCCCGGCGGCAATCGTTACGCCACGTACCATGTCGTTTTGTGCGATGCGGTCTATCAGTTCAGTGCTTGCATCAATGACGTAGGGGGCAGGGGCACACATGTTGCCGGACCATCCCATATGGTTTAGGAAGGCACGCTCCATGGGCAGGTCGCACACGGAGTTGCGTCCGGCATAGAAGTTGAGCAGCCCATCGAAACCAATGGACTTTTCAGAACATACGAATGTGCCTACCGGAGTGTAGGGTTGCAAGCCGCCGCAGGTGCCGATACGTACCAGCTCAAGGCTACGCAGACGGGGCTTTTCTTCGCGCGTCTCGAAATCGATGTTTGCCAGGGCATCCAGTTCGTTCATCACGATATCGATGTTGTCACATCCGATACCGGTGGAAACCACCGTAATACGTTTCCCCTGGTAAGTACCGGTGATAGTCTTGAACTCGCGGCTTTCCACTTCACATTCCTTGTTCTCGAAATGGGAGGCAACCAGTGCCACCCGTCCGGGGTCGCCTACCAAGATGACTTTGTCTGCCAGCCATTCGGGCTTTACGTGAAGATGAAATACAGAACCATCTTCATTGATGATCAGTTCGGAAGAGGCGAAATATTTCTTCATATGCTTGAGGCTTTAATCTTTTGTTTATAAATAGAAACGCCGGGAACCGATTCTTGTTCACCGGTTCCGGCGTTTCGTCAGTTACTTTTCGGGTTATTTACTCAACGGCTGGTTGGTATTGCCCGTCGTCGGTTTGGCAATGTTTTCGCGCATGGAAGTGTCGGCTTCTATATTCTTCATCCGGTAATAGTCCATGATACCCAGATTGCCGTTGCGGAATGCTTCGGCCATGGCCTTGGGTACTTCCGCTTCTGCCTCGATAACTTTGGCACGGGCTTCCTGGGCCTTTGCCTTCATTTCCTGCTCTGTGGCTACGGCCATGGCGCGGCGTTCCTCTGCCTTGGCTTGAGCAATGTTCTTGTCGGCATTGGCTTGGTCTATCTGCAGGGCGGCACCGATATTCTTACCTATGTCAATATCAGCAATGTCAATGGACAGAATTTCGAATGCTGTTCCGGCATCCAACCCCTTGCGCAATACCAGTTTGGAGATAGAATCCGGATTCTCCAATACAGACTTATGATTCTCTGACGAACCGATGGAAGACACAATACCCTCGCCTACACGGGCCAGAATCGTGTCTTCTCCGGCACCGCCCACCAATTGGCGGATATTGGCGCGCACCGTTACACGGGCCTTGGCAATCAGCTGGATACCGTCTTTGGCAACAGCTGTCACGGGAGGGGTGTCAATTACTTTGGGGTTAACGGACATCTGTACGGCTTCGAATACGTCACGGCCGGCAAGGTCGATGGCGGTTGCCATCTGGAACGGCAGCTCGATATTGGCTTTAGAGGCGGATACCAGTGCGTGTACCACCCGCTCTACGTGACCTCCGGCAAGGTAGTGCGCTTCCAGTTCGTCGCGCGTGATGCTTTGCAATCCTGCTTTATGAGCTTCAATCATGCCGGGCACAATGATATAAGGAGGAACATTACGGATACGCATCAGGAAAAGTTGTACCAGCGAGATGTTTACTCCCGATACTTTGGCGGACAGCCACAAGAAGAACGGTACATAATGGAAGAAAAGTACCAGGAAGATAATGCCTCCTATAATGAGGAAGGCGGTTAAATACATTGTGCTTGGATCCATGAGATTAAATATTAATTGTTAGTTATAAATAATAGGTTGATTTCAGAAATTTCACTGCTTGAGCCGTTCCACTAAGAGGACTCCGTCGGCAATACGGTCTACGATAATCGGAGTCTTTTCGTTCAGGAAGCCGTCTGATGACTTTACTTCCACGATGTCTCCGTTGATTTCGGCATAGCCGATAAGAGCCAGGCGGGTAGTGGTTACGCCTATATCGCCTACCTTGACTTTTTCCTCGGCACTACGGTCTACTTTGGAGGTGATGTTTTTTTTCAATGCAATTTTGTCGAGTGTCTTGGAGCGCATGAACCATACCAACGAGCCGATACAAGCCAGGGCAGATATGATAAGCGTAATGACACCTGCCGTGGTGCCCATATAGGCAAAGGCATAGTAGTTGGCAAAGATGATGCAACCTCCTGCCAGAAAACCGGCAACACTGATGCCCGGAATTACGAATAATTCCACTAAGAACAAGATTACTGCTCCTATAATCAATGAGGCGATAATGAGTATATCCATAGTTGTCTTTATTTGGTGGCTTGTTTTTCCAGGTTGCGCACTTGAATGGCAGTCTGCTCCATCTCAGTGGACAATTGCCGTACACGTTGCTCCAAGTCGAGGATGGCGGCGGACATCTTGTCCTTTTCCTGCTTGTTGGCTCGGGAGTATTCCGAACGCATATCTTCCAGTTTCTCCTGCAGTTGTTTGTAGCTCTGCTCCAGCTGATTGTATTTGCCATACGAGGCTTTGGCCTGCGGGGAGCGGAAATCGTCCAGCTGGTAGTAGGTGGAGTGGTCGTCAATGATGAATTGGAAATCATGCTTCTTGGTAGTCGCGGCTTTGCGTTGGCAGCGGTCCGAAGCCTTTCTCGGGCGCCCTTTACCGCATCGGTGTCCGTCCATGTGTCCTTGATAGAGTGAAGTTGCGCCAATGATATCATCTTGTCCGGGTCCATCCCTTCGTAGTTGTACACTTGCTTGGATGAGTTGGGAATGAATACATAGATACACACTTTGCCTTCGGGCTGGTAGCGGTCGGAGGCAAACCATCCCAAGTCGTTGAATTCGTCGATGACGTACATATAGTCGTTGTAGGGCGAATTGAACGGCATGCCCACATTTTCCGGCATCAGATAGGAGTCGGTATTCGTATTGTAACGGGTGACGAAAATATCATATCCTCCCATCGAGCCAGGGCCATCCGAAGCATAGTAGATAGTGATACCGTCCGTAAGTACATAGGGATAGTCTGCATTCATGGCCTCGTTGATGCTTCCGGGCAACAAGCTGCCATCACTCCATTTGTCCAGCAACTTGTTGCGCGAAAGGATACTGAGGGTGCTGTCCGGTTGCATTTCGCTATAATATAGCTTATTGCCCAGCTCCGTTTCGTATACCGTTCCGCCTTCCTTACCGGAATCATTGAAGTAGGTGTCGTACATGAACAGTTTGCCCGATTCGGGGCTGATTTTGTATGCATCCAGGAATTTTTCCTTGTCTACCACAAAGCTGTCGATGAAGCAGACCTCTTCCACGCCTTTCAGCATGCGCAAGTTGGATTTGCTTTTTTCCAATAATTGTTCGGCCTCTTCGGTGGAGCGTTTTCTCTTTCTCAGGTCGGAAATGTAGGTCTCATAAGTCTCGATGGCATCTTCGAACTGATATAAATCATTGTATGCCCGGGCCAAATAGAGTTGCCCGCTGGGGACGCGTCTCTTGACGGCGCTTTCCAGGTGTTTCAAGGCTTCTGCGGGTTCGCCGGTTTCCAGGCAACATACACCGTACCATAGGTTGTAATTTCCATTGCCAGGTTGTGTCTTGACGAGTTTTTTGAAGGCGGGCTTGGCTTCTTCGTATTCTCCCTTCTCGTACAAGGCTTTGGCTTCTGCCAGGCTTTGTGCGGAAATTGTTATGCTCAAAAGGCCGAATAGAAAGAAAAGGATATATTTTTTATTCATATTGATACATGCTGATTTGTTCAGAAGGTCAAAAATACAAATTTATCGTGAATAAAGCTGGTTTCCGTAATTCTATTTTGTTAATTCTTCTTTAAATCGTTCTTTTGCCTTACTTTTGCAGCCGGAAGAGCTATAACTTATAACTCATAACTCGTATCAATGGCACAATTTACTGAAGAAGAAAAGATGTTGCGCCGCATAGACAAGCGGTTTAGCAAAGGTGTGGTGGAATATGGACTGATAGAGGACGGCGATAAGATTCTTATCGGGCTTTCGGGAGGCAAGGACTCTTTGGCGCTGGTGGAGTTGTTGGCACGGCGTGTCCGTGTCTATAAACCCCGTTTTTCCGTTGTCGCCGTACATGTAGTGATGAAGAATATACCTTATCAAAGCGATGTGGACTATCTGAGGGAGTACGTAGAGTCGTGGGGAGTGCCTTTTGTTCTCTTTGAAACGGAGTTTGATGCCACGACAGATACCCGCAAGTCTCCTTGTTTTCTTTGCTCTTGGAATAGGCGGAAGGCATTGTTTACCGTAGCCAAGGAGCAGGGATGCAATAAAATCGCGTTAGGCCATCACATGGATGATATTCTAGAGACCTTGCTGATGAATATCACCTATCAGGGAGCGTTCAGCTCCATGCCTCCTCGGCTGGTAATGAAGAAGTTTGATATGACGATTATCCGTCCGATGTGTCTGGTACATGAGGCGGATTTGATGGAGTTGGCGCAAGTGAGGGGGTATCGTAAGCAGGTGAAGAATTGTCCGTATGAGTCACAATCCAGCCGTAGTGCAATGAAAGGCATTCTGAAACAGTTGGAGGAAATGAATCCTGAGGCACGCTATAGTCTATGGGGGAGTATGACGAATGTGCAAGAGGAATTGCTGCCTGCAATCATTAATCATTAATCACTAATCACTAATCATTAATCACTATATGAAAGCATTTTATACCATTTTGCTATTGATTGTATCTAATATTTTCATGACGTTTGCCTGGTATGGGCATCTGAAGCTACAAGAGACAAAAGTCATCTCCAACTGGCCGTTGTATGCCGTGGTGCTGTTTTCTTGGGTAATAGCTCTGGCTGAGTATTCTTGTCAGGTTCCGGCCAATCGGATAGGCTTTTTAGGCAATGGAGGCCCGTTCTCATTGATGCAACTCAAAGTGATTCAGGAAGTAATCACTTTGATAATCTTTACGGTGTTCACAACAGTTCTTTTCAAGGGAGAAACGCTGCATTGGAATCATTTTGCCGCTTTTGTATGTCTGGTACTGGCGGTATATTTTGTATTTTATAAATGATGGGTTAATCGCATTTGCGCATTATTTCATATACTTCTCCATCCCTTTTGTTAAGAACGTTTGAAGCTTTCCTTCTTCATCCGTATAAATGAAGCAGGCGTCGATATCCGGATGTGCATCCGCCACGCGTTCTGCTTCTTCCAGCCCCATCACCATGAATGCCGTGGCATAGGCGTCTGCACTCATGCAATCTTTGGCAATGACGGTGGCTGACAAGATGCTGTGCTGTACCGGATAGCCGGTACGCGGGTCGATGGTATGCGCATATTTCTTTCCGTCTTTATAGTAGTAGTTGCGATAATTGCCCGATGTAGCCATGCCTAAATCCGTAACTTGCAGCACTGCTTGCAGTTCCTGGTTCACTGCCAGTGAGTCGTCTATCGGCTTGTTCAAACCGATGCGCCAAGGTCCATTTTGAGGGTTTTGCCCGTGAACAACCACTTCTCCGCCTATATCGACCATAAAGTTGCGGATACCCTTTTTCTTCAGAAGTTGGGCTATGACATCTACTGCATATCCTTTTGCCACAGCGCTGCACGAGAGCATTATACGTGGGTCTGTTTTCACCACTTTCCCTTCATCGGACAATTTTACTTTTTCGTATCCTGTCATCTCCAGCAGGCTGTCTATCATGGCAGAGTCGGGGAAATTACCCTTCTTGAACCCAAATCCCCAGGCATTGGCAAGAGGGGCAACGGTGATATCGAAGGCACCATCGGTCTCCCGGGAGATTTCCATGCTACGTCGGAAGACGTTGGTAAAGAATGTGTCGGGCACAATGTCCTCGTTGCGGTTGATGCGCGTAATGGTCGCCGTGTCATTGAAAGGGGACAAGGAACCGTCGAAACGTTTGAGTTCCGCTTCTATCTCTGCCTTCAGATTTTGGTCACATTGATAAGTCACTTTATATACCGTACCGAATATCAGTCCGTTATCCGTCTGATAAGGAGTGACTTGGTTGTGGCGGGCAAGTATCCAGATGGTTCCCAGTACCAGTAGGGCAATCCATAAAAAATTCCGTTGTACTTTCTTTTCCATATCCTATCTGAGTTTTTACTTTTTAATTAAAAGAAGAGATGCTCTACCAATATCTTGGTACCGATGATGACGAGGATAATCCCTCCCCAAAGTTCGGCGCGCAGTCTGCGGGCTATGCCACATCCGAAACGGATGCCGAACATCAGGCCGACCATCGACAAGGCGAATGATACAAAACCGATAATGCCGATGGGGGAAAGAATAGCCGAGAATTGCTTGATACCGAGGAATGCAAACGAAACACCTACCGCCAATGCATCGATGCTGGTTGCCACGGCCAGAGCGAGCACCACCTTCAGGCTGGTAGGGTCATACTCGTGCTTGCAATCTTCGTCCTTGAAGGATTCCATTATCATGCGTCCGCCCAGGAAGGCAAGGATACCGAATGCAATCCAATGGTCAATACTTTCTATCAGGTGGCTGAAAAAACTGGCGCCTATCCATCCCAGCAGAGGCATCAAAGCCTGGAAAAAGCCGAAGCTGATGGCCATCACCAGCATAGGGCGCAGCCGGGCGCGTTTCAATATAATTCCGCTGGCTATAGAAACGGCGAAACAATCCATCGCAAGTCCTACGGCCAGTAGCCAAATCTCTAACCCTGTCATAAGTCGCTTAAAGAGGTAGTTTATAAGTTATCGTATAGGTTACTCCCATCGTGTTGGAGCCATATTTCCCGAAACCGGGCACATACCACGGGTCACCGTATTCATTGGCCGAGGCAGACAATTTGAACTTGAAGCGTAGTGACCAGCCCATGTACAATGCCTTCCAGACGTGCGCCCGGATACCGACACAAAATTCCGCCCATTGCATGGAGCCTTTCATTCCTTTATGGTTATAGGGCAGGCTGCCTCCCCATATCTCGTCGTCCAGATTCGGATTGCCTACGATGCCACCGTATATCGGGTCGTCCAGTCCCAAGGCGTCTACATCGTACTTGAAGCTGCTTACACCGTAACGCAAGCCTACGAGTAGCATGTGTCCGTGCTGCTTCTTGTATAGCGTGTTATAGTCCATTCCTATGCGGAAGTAGGGGGCGTTGCTTTTGTAGTGTATGCCTTTGTCACTCCAGGTGTCCGTGGAGCCATATCCCAGTTCGGCAATAGGGAAGAAGCGGTTCTTGAGGTTTACATCCACGGCCACTTCGGAACTCAGGAAATCTCCTCCAAATACGGAACTTCCGATTCCCCACAAGTCCAAGCCGACGGACATGCCGTTGTATAACGGATAGTGCACTTCTTCTTTCGCGTCCTTCTTCTCCTTCTTGGGAGGTGCTCCCTGGGGGGGGGCGGTAGGATTCCCGTTCTGCGCCCGTAGGGGGAGGAACATCAGCAGGCAGAGTGCCAGACTAATAGAATAACTTAAGATTTTCCTTTCCATAGATGCCTGCTTCATTGTCTTTGATGTATATCGAGTCCAGAGAGATGCGGGTGCACGTTACGTCTGTGATGGCCTGCTTCATCTGATAGCCGCAATCCATCGATAGGAAATAGGGGGTGTTGGTGTGGCGTATCACCATCGTGTCACTCTTATTCCGGCTATACTTGAATATCAGCTTGGTGGAATCCTCCGTATAGCGCAGTGGCAGGGAGATGTCGTGTACCTTCTTCTGGTTGTTGATGATGATGGAGTCGGTGCCGTATGCTGTGACGGTGAGCGAGTCGAGCGTGTCGTTCTCCACGTATTGGGTTTCGGGGTCTACTCTATAAAGAATGCAATTCACCATGGGGCGTGCCGTCATGGAGCAATCTGCCTCCTCCGAGCAGGAGATAGCTATGCTTATTATCGGGCAAAGGATAGCTCCGAGTATGACAAGTCTGACTAATTTTTTCATCGTTAAATGGTTTTCTCTATTTGATATTTGTTTCGTTCCGGGGCATTACGTGAAATCAGCTCTCCGAGGAATCCTGCCACGAACAGTTGTGTGCCGATAATCATGGAGGTCAACGAGAGGTAGAAGTAGGGAGAGTCCGTCACAAGGCGGTAGGGCATGCCATGGTGCATGTAGTACAACTTGCTGACACCCACTATGACCACGGCTATGAAGCCGAAGATGAACATCAGCGAACCCAGCAATCCGAAAAAGTGCATGGGCTTGATGCCGAACCGGGAAAGGAACCAAAGGGAAAGCAAGTCCAGATACCCGTTTACAAAACGGTTCAGCCCGAACTTGGTCTTTCCGTATTTGCGTGCCTGATGGTGCACCACTTTCTCGCCGATTTTCTTGAAGCCGGCGTTCTTGGCCAGGTAAGGGATGTAGCGGTGCATTTCGCCGTATACTTCTATATTCTTGACCACCTCTTTGCGATACGCCTTCAGTCCGCAATTAAAGTCGTGCAGGTTTTTGATGCCCGATACTTTGCGGGCGGTGGCATTGAACAATTTGGTGGGGAGGGTCTTCGACAACGGGTCGTAACGTTTCTGCTTCCAGCCCGATACGAGGTCATAGCCGTTTTGGGTAATCATGCGGTAGAGTTCGGGTATTTCGTCGGGGCTGTCCTGCAGGTCGGCGTCCATGGTTATCACGACGTCGCCTTGTGCTTGTTCGAAACCACAGAACAATGCCGGCGACTTCCCGTAGTTGCGGCGGAACTTAATGCCCCGTACCTTGTCCGGAGCTTGTGCCTGCAATTGTTCGATTACCTGCCAGGAACGGTCGGTACTTCCGTCGTTCACGAAAATCACTTCGTATGAAAAACCGTTGGCATTCATCACCCGCTCAATCCATGCGAACAGTTCGGGGAGTGATTCTTCTTCATTATATAGTGGTACGACAACTGAAATATCCATTGATGTATGATTTTTCTATTTTACAATTGAAATAACATTTCTTTTTGCTGTTCCGTCACTCTGCCGGAGCGTCGTCTTTCTTGCGTCTCATCACGAACAAGGCGGTGGGGAAAGCCAGTATCGAACCCCAAAACACATTGGACGATATCATCTGTAGCGTAATGTCGATAGGGCTGAGCAGTCGGGCTGTCTCCAGAGCTTCCTGATAGGTGGCGATGTACGAATCCATTCCCGGCATGTTGCTTTGGGCAAGCGTGTCTACCATCGTTTCGCACGTGTTTATCACATATCCGTGGTCTATGAATCTGAAGTAGATGTAGTGTGCCACGGCGGCAAGCAGCGCGGCAAACATATACATGAAAACGGTGAATACCCATGCATGCAGGAAGCTGATGCCGCCTCCGCATACCTGATTACGATACATCCGTGCATAATAATATCCCATAAAAGGTACGCATAGCGTGAGTCCCATGAAAAGGAAAAGTAAAAAAGGAACCGACAGCCCCACAGGAAAGAGTATGAACTTCAATATCCAGAAACCTCCCATATAGGTACCGAACAGCATTGCGTATCGTTGCATGTAACCTCTATTTTCTGCCATCTTTCTTAGAAATAATATGCAAAGGTACAAATATAGTTGGATTCAAGGGCAAGCCGATGTGTAGATTTTAAATAAATTAGAGGATTCTTTGCGGGGCAAAAAGAAAAAAGCAGGTAACACTTTCGTATCATCTGCTTTTCTTTCGAGCCTCTTGTCGGATTCGAACCAACGACCCCGAGATTACAAATCACGTGCTCT
>ERZ860023.1131-NODE-1131-length-11611-cov-4.448685_pt1 | contig 11611 bp, 10 predicted proteins | sample MGYA00509983_ERZ860023 | MGnify/ENA primary metagenome ERZ860023 (study PRJEB30046, sample SAMN00715180) | human gut metagenome | study: EMG produced TPA metagenomics assembly of the A metagenome-wide association study of gut microbiota in type 2...
GGCCGTAAGACCGCACCCCCGGCTTCTCCCGATAAGTCCTGTCCGTTTTCAAGTCGATGTAAGCATCCGTACCATCATTGCCCGTAACGGCCAGAAGCTCCCCTTTCAGGAATCGCAACCTCCGGCAGCGGTCTATGATGATCTTCGGCTTTCCGTTATCGTCCACCACCCCTGTACGGCCATCTTCCAAACAAACCGCCGCCCGGTCCGCACAGGTGTCGAACACTTCCTTATATCGAGGCATCACTGTCACTCTGTTTCTACGCCTCAGTCCCCACAATCCGCTACATCGGTCATGGAAAGCTTTCAGAACAGAGAGTGCATTCCGCCCCTCTTCCTGATCAGACAAATTCCGGTTCCTGATCGCATCCAGCAACTGTCCATGGGTCATCACCATTTCCCATTCTTCCTCCCGCCTGCCTTCCTCCAAGAGCGAACACGCCACGGACAGCCCGTTTTCCGCTCTTTTCCGAGAAAAGGTGTCACCCAGTATCCGCCCCTCGAACATCGCTTCCCAATCCCGCTCACGGACGGGCAGACCGAATATCCGGTGCAACCCCACATTATCTATCAGCATACAGGATTCCTTATCACCCGATTTCCGTAATCCCCTCCCCACCTGTTGCAAGTATTTCGCCAGTGAAAGCGTGGGACGAGCCAGCTGCACGAACTCCACATCGGGACAGTCGAAGCCCTCGGAAAAGATATCCACATTGACCAGCACCCTGATCCTTCCCTGCCTGAAGCCCTCTACCAGTTCCCTACGCTCCGAAGCAGGCGTTTTGCTGTCGATAGCCACAGCCGACACTCCGTGTGCATTGTAATAGGCGGCTATCTGACGGGCATGGGCTATACTGACGGCATACACCATTCCTTTTTTCCCAGCGGCATACCTCTCGACGCTCTCGTACAACCGCCGGATGCTGACCTGACGGTTCAATACCTCATTCATTTCCTTCACCTGATAATCTCCGTCCACCCCACGTTTCTTCAACGAATTTATTATCTGTTGCTCCCTGCTGTCAGCACGGATAGACACGTAGTCGAAAGCAGACAGCCAGCCTTTCCCGATGAATTCCGCGATGCTCCACGAAGTTGTCAGCGCATCAAACAAATCCGTGAAGCCCTTGCCGTTCAGCCGGCAGGGGGTGGCGGTCATGCCCAGTTTCCTCGCCTCCGGATATCTCTTCCAAAGCTCCCTGTAAGTCTCCGCCAGTGCATGATGCGCCTCGTCAATGACAATCAATCCGGGAGCTTCCCCTATATTCTTCCAGTTACGGGACAACCACTGGATGGAGAATACCCGCACCCTTCCGGATTCTTCCGGCATACTGTCTTTCCCCGTCTTTCCGTTCTTTCCCGTTTTGTCCGGTTCTTTTCCCATTCCATACCGGGCTGCGGTTTCCTCTATCTGCTCCACCAGCTCTCTGCGATGCGCCACAATCCACACCCGCGTGCCGATACCGATACCACAGAGAAACTCTTTCACCACCGCTGCCAGCAGATGTGTCTTTCCTGTGCCTGTAGGCATTTGTACCATGACACTCCGATGGAACTCCCACTCCTTAAAGAGCCTGAGCTTCATCTCCTGCTGGTAGTCACGAAGACCATCGTTCTTGCAATACATCATGGTGCGGATGCCGGTCGCCACCGACAACAAAAGAGGGAAAGGCTGCATGCATCATCGCACACAGCCTATAGTGAATATTCTATCTTTATGAATTCATTTTTATCAGCAGCTTGCTAGTTGATATCGTAAATATTTGATATCGCAAACCGTTCCGCCACTGAATTTAATACGAAACCGATGACAGGGGCTATTTTTCTATGAGCCAGTCGCCCAACGTATGCTCCTCCGCATCAAAGCTGATGCCCACTTTCACCACAGGCAGTCCGCTGAGGGTAAAACGTTCGGGATAGTTTTTCAAATTTATCTGAGACATGGCGGCATCGGCATCCTTGCCTAGTTTCAATTCAATAACATACAACATGTCGGCAGTGCGCATCACCACGTCCACACGTCCCTTCGGGGTACGGACTTCCACATCCACATACATTCCGAAAAGAGAGAAGATGATGTAGAACAACTGCTGGTAATGCCCTTCATAATTCGTGTTATCGCAATAAGGAACGGTGGAGAGAAACTCCTGAAGCAGACGCAAGGCTCCATCCATATCGCCCAAGCGTATCGCACCATACATACGGCCTATGGTAGTAAGCCCCATATCGGTATTGTAAGCCAGATAGTTCGGCAACAGACTCTGCATCAGTCCCACCCGTATCTCCCTGTTCGGAATATCCAGCGTGTAAAGCTCGGTATATTTATCATAGTCCTTTATCGTGACATAGCCGCTCTGATAGAGCAAAGGCGTAATAGTTGTCATCCGCTCGGTAGGGGCATCAAAACTGGCAGCCATAGCCTGCATGCTGTGTCCCACTTCAGAGGGAAGAACATGGAACTTGCGCAGCATCTCTATCAGATAGGTGGGCGTGCCGCTGCCAAACCAATAAGAGTTTAACTTGCCATCTTCGAAAGCATTCAGCAGGCTGAACGGATTAAAAACATCTGGCGAAGGCCAGGTGAAATGATAGCCGTCATATTTCTCTTGCAGTTTCAGTAGGGTATCTTCTTTGCTCATCTCCTGCGAAAGGGCAAAGCGTTCTATATACCCGCCCATCTGTTCCAACATTTCCTCTTTAGTGATACCGCAAATGGCAGCGTAGGGCTCGTCCATGCTAATATTCTTGATATTGTTCAGCTCGCTGAAAATGCTGAGCTGGGAAAACTTGGTGATGCCGGTCAGGAACAAAAGCGCAGATAAGGGTCGCACGCCTTCAACGGACTGTAGAAATTATGCATCACATTACGCAGGACGGGGAGGTTCTCATCCTCGTGCACCACATCCAGCAACGGCGCGTCGTATTCGTCAATAAGGACTACCACCTGCCGGCCGGTCTGCTCGCAGGCACGCTTTATCAGGTCTGCCAACTGGACGTTAACCCCCGCATCATTGTTTTTCGTCAGGCCATATTTCTCATTATATTCCCGCAACCGCCAGGCCAGATACTCATTCAGTTTCTCCTTGTCCAGATGCTTGGCCAAGCTCATGTCAAAGTGCAGCACCGGGTATTCCGTCCACTCGGTTTCCAGCTTTTCGATGGCAAGCCCTTTGAAAAGGTCTTTCTTCCCGGCAAAATAGCAGTGCAGCGTAGAGGTAAGCAATGACTTGCCGAAACGCCGGGGGCGGCTCAGGAAACAATATTTGGAGGCACCGTTCGCCATCCGGTAAATATACTCCGTCTTGTCTATATAAAGATAATTCCCCTCTATGACTTTCTCAAAAGCCTGTATCCCTATCGGGCATCTCTTCAATGACTGTTGCTTCATGGCGCGCTACTTTTTCTGATTGTACTACAAAGGAACAAAATCTAACCGGAAATTCCTAACCGAATGCTCTTTTTTATTATTTCAGATGGACTTTAAAGACAAGACCTCCGGAGAAGTATTTCCCATTATTCAGCTCGGCTACAAGATTTACATAGTCTTTCCAAAAACTATACTCAAAACCTATATTGCAAGTTCTTGCATCATACTCCGCCATCAGGTTCAAGCCATTTATCATTTTTACAGCCCAAGACTCTTGCACAGGCAATCCCAACCGGAAATTCACCCCTATAGCCGGACGGTTATGATGCTCCCAGGTAGCCGGCCGGTCCAGCACCCAGGCAAGATGCACTCCCAACATTCCCAGATTATCAACCCCAATATGCTTCGTAGCAGCAATATAGTAACGGGTGAAAAAGCAATTACCGCCATTCTGGTCACGACTTGATATGCCTCCTCCACCGTAACTGTCATGAGTACCCGGATCGTCCACCCCTATCACGATCTGCGGAGTCCACGTTTTCCACCATCCCTCTTTCCAGACACGAAGACGGAAATTGAAAGACCTGTCCTGATTGGTGTATTTCCCCCACGACTGCTCCGGGAAATATGTAGAACCCTTATTGGCGTAATTCAACGTACAGGTATATCCCACTTCCAGCCAGGGAAAAACCGTAATATTGAGATAATAATTGAAGGTGTATCTCACATCAAAATCATAATAATGCAACGGGGTTATGTCCAGCACATTACCTCCAAGCATAAACGTTTTGTCCTGCTGCATATCGGCCGTCGGCGCATGAAGCAGTCCGGTCGTACCTCTCAACGCCTGTCCACAGACGGAAAAACTGATTGACAGAAATACCAAGACAGCCGTAAGTACCCTGTATAATCTCTTCTTATTTGATATAAATCCCATCTTTTTTCAGCGTTTCTGTGCCAACAGCCATTCAAAGTACTTTTCATGCTCATCCACCAAATGTTCCCACGAATACGCTGTACGGATCTCCTCTAAATTTGCCGCGATAAATTTTTCCTTATCACGCACTACATATACAGCCATATCATTCAACAGCCCGGTTACTTCCGCCGGAGTACTATAATACTCCGCATGATGCTTCAATACCGCCCGGTTGAACAGATTGTCATTGGCTAATATGAAACAACCGGACGCCATAGCTTCCAGTAATGAAGGGTTCGTTCCGCCTACCGAATGCCCATGAAAATAGGCCAAAGAGTATTTTCGTATGGAGTTCAGCTTTTTGAAATCATAAATGCCACCGATGAAACGTACCGACCGCTCTTTACCATACCGGGCCACCAGCTCTTTGCCATGAGGAGTATTGGTTTTTCCCACAATGACCAATGGCCTGCGCCCGTTCTCTTCGGATGCCAGATAGCCGTCAATTGCCATTGCTATATTGTTTTCGGGTTCCAGACGAGCCACCAGCAAATAATAACCATTCTCCTCCAGTCCGAATTCTTTCAGAAACTCCGGATTGTAATCCTCGTGGATATCAGCCCCATACGCCAGAAACTTGCTCTCCTTGCCATACTTCTCTTTGTAATAGTCATGAATGCCCATGTTGTCGGCTATCAAGTAATGACTGTGCTTCACAGTCATCCGTTCTTCCCAAAAGACGAACTTCCGCACCCATCTGTTGAATTTCGTACGCTTGTATTCCAGTCCGTCCATGTTCGTGGTAAACACGGGATGTCTGATGTTCTTTACATTAAACCAAATGTATGCCGGTACAATGGAGGTGTATCCCGCCTCATAAATGATGTCAAACCGCTCCCGTTTCAACGCATCACGCAGTGAAGCAAAATCATAGAAGAAACTCCCTACGGAACTTCCCATCCATGTCTCCGGACTATAGATGTGCTTGATGCGGACTCCTTTGTAACTGTTTTCCTTATAAGGATGAAAATGAGGGGAATAAACGGTCACCTCATGACCTCTGTTTGCCAGACCTACAGATATGTATTCGGCAAACTGCTCGAAGCCCCCGTAATCATTAGGAATGCCACGGGTGCTGATAAAAGCGATTCTCATTGAAAATTAAGTGTATGAAGTTTAGCCCGGCCGCAGAAAGCGACCGGGAATATTAAAAAAAATAAAACATTCGGTTTTTTGTGGGAATGCGGCTGTTTCAGCCCCTCAATCCTGTTTCAAGTTCGTGTTTCAAAGGTGAACACACATATTGGGAACTTTGGCTATAGAAACCTGGTCTTTGTTAAATCTCAGATATCAACCAACAAATCAGTCAAGAATTCATCCAAGCCTACCACTCTTATTTTGGGAAAAGGGAAAGTGGCCAGTATACGAAAATGAGCATCTTCAGATACTATGTACTCTGCATTTGCAACAATAGCACAATCTGCAAATTTATTATCATCCGGATCCGCCTCTATCAAATTGAATTTAAAAGAAGCCTCTTTATAAAGCGTATAAGGACTATGCACTATAGCACTTATAACATTCCGAGCTACACTGGCCGAAGAATACCGTTCTATAATCTCTTCGTATTCATTCAGTATTTCATTAGATACGCACAGCATAAACTTCCCTTGCAGAAAATCTTCCCATATCTTATGGTACGGGCTTTTTGCAGGAAGCGACTGCACCAAACAATTCGTGTCCAGAACCACCAATCGTTTCATGACCGATAAGGAGTTCTGAGATGTTGTTCTCTCAATTCATCCAATTTTTTCTGATCCAACACACCGGAGTCCCACAATTCGTCCAGTTCCTTTTGTGCCTTATCAGCAAAGAAATGAGAAAGAGCCAGTTTCAGCTCATTCAGTTCACTTTCTGTACGAATATTCTTTATAGCATAAAGCAACTCCATCTGGGCTGCATCCGAATACGAGATCCTCATACCTTAATACATTTAATCGTTTTTACAAAAATAATACTTTTCTAATTATCCGCATCACATTATGCCATTCTTTTCCGATTAAAATGAAGATTTAACTTTTCAGAAAAGTTTCCTTTTAATCATTCTAAAAGGAACAAACATGACATTCATCCATGCTGTCCAATAGGCATGTTTAGGGAAATACCGCTTGATGTTCTCTCTGTATCCGGTCGCATCAAAAGTTTCAATGCGCACAATGTATTTATTAAAAAGCAAAGTAGGAAGATATTGAGTACAGATATCTTTCAAAATCGAATCCTTACAATTCAATGAGATATGACCTTTCATATAACTGCCCACAATCAATGACGGATAATCTATGGTAAAAGCCTTGAACTTGTTATGCCCGCCTCTTTTTGCAATGCGTTGTACATGATATATGGGAGTATCGTCTATCAGAAAAACCTTGGCAGCATATTGCGTTAAGAAAACAGAAGTATGCGGAAACAACGCGTTCAATTCTATTTTCCCCATTGCATCAAAGTCTTCTTTCCAAATACTAAACCCTCCACTCCATGAAGACCAATACGATAGCGCATTCATAAAATCATTGAAATTTCCGTATTTACAAATAGCTTTCTTGCCTAAAAATCCATTCGTATGGAACATCAAAGTTTTATTCATCTTTTCTTGTAGTACTTCTTCAATCAAATGTTTCAGTGCTCCTTTCTGAAACAGGTTCTGGCTATTATGAAGTTTCAATAGTTTGCCCTTAGCATAGGTTAACACATGATATGAATTGAGAAACCCTTCACAATCAGCATGATAATAAAACAAATTTATTTTATCCGAAAATTCATCCATCAATGTTTTTACTTCCATTTCAGGATCGTTATCTGAAAGAATGACTTCATAGTCATCCATAGATATCTCTGAGTTCGCTTCATAAATACTGTTCAACGTATTTCGAACTTGATTTATGCGTTTATAACAAGGAATACAGATAGAAAGAACAGGCTTAAATTTATTCATACAATATCTATATTTCAAAAAGAGAAATTAAGCACTCTTTTATCACCACAAATTATATTTTACACAAAAACATTTCTAAATTCTTATGACTTCGTATTCAATACCACCTATCATAGCCCCTCTCATAGCAAATCCACCATTATACATTTCCTTAGACACAACATTATATGCTTTTTGGGCTTTTGATATTAAAAACAAATCAAGAAAAGTTTTTAAGGCAGCATCTGTTCCACTATCATAATCCATATGTGCAATATCACCAGGAATTATATAAACATAAGAAAAACATCTTACTTCATTAATAAAACGAGCACTATCAGAAGTTATCAATATTTTCTTATGAAATGGAGCTATTTCATGTATATAGGAACAAGCATCAAGGCACTTCTTGATCAATATTGAAGCATCTTTTTCCTTTAATATTTTAGATGGTGAGTCTTTAAAATCGCCTAATGCTTGTTGAAATCTATAAGAAATAGAAATATAATCCCCTCCTAAATTCTTCAAATTTTCGTCTATCAAGGATTGCAATTTAAAAGACGGTTTAAAAAGCTCAGCAAACAGATCGTGAAATTCACTTTCTGCAAAGCAAGCATTTGTGTAAATATGATATTGCATTTTATGTTTCTTGACTTTTGCAGCCATTCTCTTTTCTTGAATTTTCCACATTCGTTCAGATAATCCTGTTGAGCGTACTACTGGAGACGATTTTCTTCTATCATATACAATTTCCTCTGGTGAAATATACCAATCATACATATTAGGAACTAAATAATCATTCAATTCAAAAGGATGGACAAAATTTATTTTAAATACAAGCCCCATCTTTTTACATAATTTATAAACAGAAACAGCTCCTCGTAATCTATCAGAAATACCACCATGTCTCATTTTTCCATCGGCCATGTAAATCAACATTTTAGAAGTGACTAATTGTTTGGAAACTTTATAACTTCTCACAAATTTATTGGACAGATATAAATTTACGAACGATGCCAATATCGAATTCCATCTATTCCCGAATAAAAAAACGCCTAATTTAACAATAAATTCTACCATTTTAGTTATCTGAAGTTTAACAGTTTACAAGCCAATACAATGTCAATATACCAAATATATTGAATTTTATTTCTAAACAAAAGTTTAGAATTAGACATTACATTCCATAACTTTATGTCCGCATACACATTTTTACATAAATCATAACATACAAAAGCATCATCATCCCTCAATTTACTTAAAAGTTTTACAGTATATATAAAAGCATTTACTTTAAACGCCTCTATAAAACATTGATAATCGATACATTCACATCTAACCATAGAGAGAACTGCATTTGTATTATTAATAAAATCTTTAATAATTTTCTTATTTGTCGAAACAACAATGCTATTCTGTCTCATCCTATATTTGTAATATGGAGAGTTCATTATATAAGCCTGTTGATACGCTTGCACTACTTTAAATGCCATTTCTATATCCTCATAATAATCCCCCTCCCGGAAACGTAATGAATGAGAGATCCATATTTCCCTTTTATACAACTTATTACAACACTGACATCCCATACGTCCAGAAAGTTGCAACTTGTATAAAAGGTCTGCATCATAAATAGATTCTTTATCTGAAATACATTTTTTATACAACTTCTTTTTATTGTCCGACCAATACTGCAATATGCCACATATTATTAAAGGACAATGCGTTTCTTTTGCTTTAACATACATTTTTTCCAATGTATCCAAATCTATAAAATCATCACTATCCACAAAAAACAAATATTCACCTACAGCCATATCAATTCCTGCATTTCTAGCAGAACTAAGTCCTCCATTCTTCTTATTTATAAGCTTTATATTGGAATACTTTTGTTGAAACGACTTGATAATCGAAAGGCTATTATCCGTAGAGCCATCATTGACAACTATAATCTCAATCCCTTTTAGTGTTTGGCGACATATACTTTCCAAACAATCGGATAAATATTGTTCCACATTATACACAGGAACAATCACACTGACTTTATAATCTGAATTTACCGGCATAACTATATAAATTGAAAAGGAGCATTTTTTGCACCACGAAAAATGGCATTAAAGAACCACATTAAAGATATGACAACAAGAAATAATTTTAAACACTTATCCCATGAGTATTTTCTCCCTTGACAAGAGGAAAGCATATACATTAAAAATGAAAGCATTATAAATTTCACATTGACAAAATACATATTCACACGAATTAGCGCCAATGAACTTCCACTTATAAAATACAAAACAGAACCAATCACGTGAAGATTGTAAAAAACATCCAAATTAAGACTTTTATAAAATGCTTTCATCCTGTTAATATTAGCAACTATCAACAAATCCAAACCAAGCATTATAAATTTAGCCAAACCAAGGCTAGAAGTATCTTTGGGCAAAGTCAAATCATCCCGCTGTTCAAAATAAGAAATATCATCCAAAGCAGACAACAATTCGCCCAATCGAGGAAAAAGTACATTCCATAACAAATAATTTATTGGTCCGGACAATGCAAATGACAACAAAATCAAAACAGCCGAAATTTTCTTATTACTAAACATCCTTAAATGCAACACAAAGTAAAAAGGAAGCATAATCAATATGCTGCGATGAAAAAGACTTATGCAAACTATTGAAAGGAAGAAAGGAAAAAAACGCCTCTGTTCTACAAACCTCAAAGTACATAAAAACATGAAGAAAGCCGTCATTTGCCTCATACCATTTAATGAATCGAAAAATGTAAACGAAGTGACAAAAAAGAAACATAGCCACATAGACATGAAGCTATACCTCTTAGAAAATATATACAAAAATAAAATCTGCAAAAAAGCGATACTAATAAACAACCATGCAAAATGAGCTTTATATCTAGTAAACGCATAGACAATAGCCGAAAATCCCGGTTCGAAATAGCTCCAGCCATTTCGAGCTATAAAATCAGCATTGGGCGACATGGAATTTAAATAAGTTTCCTTATAAAGCAGATAATCAACACCTACATCATAACGAAGTCCTACAACCAATGTATAAATCAAAATCAGTAATATTCCGGTTGATGGAATAGGGTTATCAAAAAATTTTATTCTATAATTCTGATAACGCCCACAAAACACAAGACTTACAAGAAAAGTCAAATACACAAATACTGAAAATATCATCTTTTACCTATAAGACTTAAAATACAATCATCCATTTTATCACTAAACCTAAGCACCCCGACTGCCAATCTATAATATTCCCAATTAGCTAAGTAATACCCCATCCGATGATAAAATCTAATTTGAAACTCCTTCAAACACCTATTACTCTCCGGCCACAACTCTCTCCATAAATTGAAATTCCTTAAATTCTTATTTACTAAAAATGCTTTTTTTGCGTAAAAACATCGGCGCAAGAAAGGTATATGATATAATGAATAAAGACCTTGTTCCTTCAAAAAAGATTCAATAAGCACACATGCACCAATCATATCTTCCAATTGCTTCATAGTAGTATGATGAGACACAGAATTCATATAAATAACATAATGATAAAATGCCTCTTCCACATACGAAACTCGATGTGCAAAACAATGCAACCTTACAGAAGTACACAAATCCTCCCACATACTTATCCCAACAGGAAACTGAATATGATTATCCTCATACAAGCTTCTCCGGACCAAAGCCCCACATACACTGGAATGGAGTTTCCCCACCAACATCTGTTCCACAATGTTCCCCTTATGTCTGAAGGGATTCTGACTACAACGAATACGTTTACCTTGTTTCTCCTCATAATAATCACACATCACAATATCAGCATTGTCTTCACGAGCTTTTATGTATAGTTTTTCATACATATCAGGATCTACCCAGTCATCACCATCGCAATAAATAATATATTCTCCATCGGCTACCTCAAGCCCCGTATTACGAGCCACACCAGAACCCATGTTTTTTTCATGAGAAATGATTTTTATGTCTGACTTCCGTTGCGGATATTCATCTATGACAGACTGTAATATCTGAATACTACAGTCCGGAGTACAGTCATTCACAAAAACATATTCAATATCTTGCATTGTTTGGCAGAATAAAGAACGGGCACAGCGTTCTATATATTTTTCAACTTTATAAATAAGAACAATAACACTTACTTTAGGAATATTCATCAACTACAATTTATTAATCAGACTAAAAGATTTTTTTCTCCACTCATACAGTGTACCTTGCAAATTTACACACCTCATTTTTATGTAATTTAATATATCCCACTTTTAGCAGGATATTACTTTACAGTTGTTAACTCTTTTAAAGTGTCCGTAT
>ERZ860023.1134-NODE-1134-length-11587-cov-1.951613_pt1 | contig 11587 bp, 10 predicted proteins | sample MGYA00509983_ERZ860023 | MGnify/ENA primary metagenome ERZ860023 (study PRJEB30046, sample SAMN00715180) | human gut metagenome | study: EMG produced TPA metagenomics assembly of the A metagenome-wide association study of gut microbiota in type 2...
CTAACACGTTCATTTTAGCGCACGAAGATACAAAAAATGCTAATACGCATCCATTTATTCTTTAAAAAATTATGCCTAAATGAAATTATTCAATGACTTTCAGTCTTACCAACTCAATTTTAGTGGCTGTTACCTTGATTATTTTAAACTGATAATTATCCACTTCAATCACTTCATGCAGCTTCGGGAAACTTTGATAACGGTTCAGAATCAGACCGCCCACTGTCAGATAATCATCCGATTCCGGCAGGTCGAGCCCGAAAGTCTCATTTACCTTTTCTATTTCCAGACGGGCCGAAAGCACATATTCACGTTCACCCAGCTGCTTACATACATAGGACGTATTATCATGCTCATCCTCAATATCGCCGAAAATTTCTTCCACCAAATCCTCCAAAGGACGATACCCGCCGTACCACCGAATTCGTCCACCACTACAGCAATCGTTTTTTTCTGTTGCATGAACAGTTTCATCAGTTTGTGGGCCGACATCGTTTCGGGTACAATAGGCACTTCCTTCACGTTATTCCTCCAGTCCACCGGATTCCTGAACATCTCCGACGAGTGAATATATCCCACCACATTATCTATATTTCCATCATATACTATGATTTTGGAAATACCCGACTCCACAAAAAGACATTTCAATTCTTCCAATGTAGTGGTCAGATCTACAGCTACCACCTCTGTACGCGGTACAATACAGTCGCGTATCTTTATATTCGAAAAGTCAAGCGCATTTTGGAATATCTTTACCTCTGCATCCAGTTCTTCTTCACTTTCCGCATTCTCTATGCTCGACTGGATGAAGTAATCCAAATCCACTTTGCCAAAAGCCTTGGCCGACGCCTCCTTGTTTACTTTCATCCCAAATATCCGAAGGAACAGATACGACAATCCCGATGCAAACTTTGAAACAGGAAACAGAATGACATAACATATGAATAAAGGAATGGCACATACCCTCAGCATCAGATTGGGATTGATTTTAAACAAAGTCTTCGGCAAGAACTCACCGGTTACCAAAATAATAAGAGTGGAAATTACAGTCTGCACCAACACCATTACAAAATGATTGGAAATAATTCCGGCAAGAAGATTCACCTCTATGATTTGTGCCATCAAGATACCGTAAATGACAAGTGCAATGTTATTACCCACCAGCATGGTCGAGATGAAGTTATTCGGATTGCGAAGGAAATAGGAAATGATATTGGAAGTGACGCCTGACTTCCTTTCCATCTCAAAGCGCAGTTTATCTACGGAAACAAAGGCAATCTCCATTCCTGAAAAGAAAGCGGAAAAAGCCATGGTTATCAATAAAAAAATAACGGTATCCATCTTATCAATTTATGGTATCAGTCTGCAAGCTGTCTGCTGCGGCAGTCTCCTCGTCAACATAGAAGATGCCCTCCGGCTTGCGAATCGTGTAAACAGTCATTTGCTGATTGGATTCAAAGCCATGTCCCGTAATAATACGGTCAGGCTGCTCGATACGGATAAACTCATCCGAATAAATTCTTTGTGCCCGCTGGTCCCAATACAGCAGCTCTGTATCAAACTGCTCACCTTTCAAATTCTGTATATGCACATTCCCCATCAGTTTCCATAACTCCTCCTTATTAAAGAAGTAGGCTGTATCAGCCTTGATACTCGCCTCCACTTGGAAGATAGAGTCGAACTTCTCCAAATAGACCCCGATTTAAAACCCCCAGTAAGGAGTTTTTTCCCGAAAAAAGCCCAGCCACTCTTCCGTATTGATGCGATAACGTGTTACACCCGAGTCAGACACCAGTGTAGTCACCCCGCGGGTATCCATCACTGCCATAGAGTCACGCTCGGTAATGGCATCTCCCAGCTCCTTCTTCTTCCCGGAACATGAAGAAAATAAAAGAAGCATAACCATTGCCCCAAGGACAATGGTTATGCTCGCATTTTTATGATAAACAACGTTGATGGGTTGTAGCAACATGATTTTATCTGATAGTTGTAGATTCACCTATCCATCCGCCGATAGTGATACGGTCACCAGCTTTGTAACCCAACATAAAGAGGTCTTTAGCCTGGGGAGTGTGGCGGGAATAAGTACCAATCAATTCGTTAGCACGTTCTGTAACCGAAGGGTCCACAGCTTTGGCTCTCTGCAACTTGTCAATTACTACAAAGTAAGTACACTTATTCAGAGCAGGCTCGTCAGTCCAATTAGGATTAGAACCATACATTTGTGCCAAAAGGATATAAGGCTCGCCATAGTTTTCCTTAAAACTGATAGCCTTCTGGCAGTATGCTCTCGCCTGTGACAGTTTCTTTGCCTGCATCAAGGCAGCAGCAGTAGCATATGCCATTTCAGCTTTCTTGTCATTATCGGTTTCCTTAGCCAATGCTTCGTCAAAATATTTCACGGCATTGTCATAGTCGCCTTTCTTATAGTACATGTATGCCACACCTACAGCAGCATCGGCAGTCGGGTCAATTTGATACATATATTCAGAAGCCTTGAAATAAACTTCACTTTCGTTACACTTCATCAACTTCAAAATATTCAATGCTTTCTTCAAGAAAGTAGAGTCTGTCTTATTTTCTTCTACCTTAGGGCCATAGATATTCTGCAAAGATTCACAATCAGCCACACCACTCTGGATGAACATAGCTACCAGATTATCCTTGATAGCTTGCAGGTTTGCCTTCTTTGCCTCTTTGGTCTCAGCTGCGATAGCATCGTCCGCATACTTGGAAGCATCGATATAGTCTTGGAAGAACTGGTCAGTATGATTGTCATCTGCCTTTACCTTCTGCATAGAGACATCCAGAAAATAGTGCAAAACCGCACCTTTGGAACCACCCTTTTCAGCTTGAACAGATTCTTTCAGCCAATTGTAAGCTGTATTAAGGTCCGGAGTAGGAGCAAACTGAAGATAATCCACAGCTTTAGCGCCCAAGGCATCAGCTACACTCGGCACGCCCTTCATTCCCTTACTAATGAATTCAGGAATGTACTTCATTCTCAAATCATATACATCCATCAACTCATCAAAATACTTCTTGTAATCAGCAGAATTTCTATCCTTAATCTGACTCAAGAAACCTACTAAAATCTTCTGAGCATCTGTAAATGTGTAATACCGCAGTGTAGGACAATCCTTCAATACAGCCATACAAGGAGCGTATGCATCCTTAAAGTTACCAGCTCTCACTGCTTCATGAGAGATACTACTGTTCGAATTACAATTTTCAGTCTGTGCGAAAGTGCTGGTCACTCCACCCGAAAGGAGCAAGACAGCCACAAGCATCTTAATTTTCATTGTATTTAAATTTTAGTTGTTATATTTTTTGTCTATTCAATTTCCATTAATCCACTTTACGCTTGAAGAACCAGCGTTCGTTAAAGGTTACTCCGATACAAATGCGCAATGTATTTTCGTTCAAGAACGCTGCCTGGGTTCCTTTGGTTCGCACATATTGCGCAGAAAGGCTCAATACGGAACGGGTTCTCGGTATGGGTAATCCAAAACCGGCAGTAACACCATATTCATCAGCGGCACGTACACCGTCTATCTTATAATAAGGTTTGGAATAATAAGCTCCCAAACGATACTTCACATGAGACAAATAACTTCTTCCCATAGGATTCGGCAGATACTCTGCACCAACGGATATTCTTCCACGATCGCAAAACGCCTCGTCATTGTTCATATAGCTCACTTTGCTCCAATTCTGGAACATCACATCCGCTCCTACCGTCAGACGATTGTCGTACACATACGTCACACCTGCACCAAATTTTGTCGGAATGCCGCAAGTAACAATAGTGTCCCTCGTTGCCGATGTAGCTCCCGTATTACTATTACCAGTCTGCGTAACTTCGTACGCATCGTTATTCAAATCATGTCCCGGAGAAAAGACGACTCCCAACGTTGCAACATGCTTTTTCCCAAACTGGTGGGTGTACTGCGCTCCAAAATCCAACTTATAACTCTTTACAGCCACATTAGACTGTATTGTAATAGGAAATACACTTGAACTGGACGGAAAGGTTTCCGCAGCGGTTCTTGTTATATCTCCCCAAAGATACGAAAAATTCGCACCGACAGAAAGATTTTTAATTATTTTAAAGCCTGCACCTAAATAAAGCTGATGCAGACCTCCTTCTCCCGAATAGCTTACCGTCGTAGATTTGTCTGGGAATTCCGTATCTTCCCGGTACTCTCCCATGCTGTATCCCACATTTGAATAAGGCAACAATCCCAAGCTTATGGCAGCCCATTTACTTGCACGAAACTGCATCGTGATATAATCAAAACTGGAATTCTTGGCATTTCGTTTCAGAGTACCGTTACTGAGGTTTGTATTCTGTAGAGAGACTGCTCCATCAAAGATAAAAGTCAACGAATCTACCGCCGTATAGGATGCTGGATTAGCGAAGTTAGTCTGGTACTTGTCTCGTAAACCATAGGCAATACCACCCATCGCCCTGCTGTTACTAGAGCCTTGTTCAGACAACTGTCCATATCCATATCGTGTATAGGGAGAATTTGTATTATTTTGAGCGACTGCCGCTCCTGATAATATCGTGAGCAAGAGCACTAACAGTGTTTGTCTATAGCCTGTCATTATTATAGTTTAAAATTCTATTTAATCCTTTCAACACTAAAAATCTGTCTGCAAAGATGATACTTTTTAAGTTTGTATCAAAAGAAAAATCATCCCCGCCCGTTAAAAAAACCAAAAGTTCAGGATATTTATGCTTCATAGCCGTAACGTAACCTAAAATTTCATATTCAATACCCTTCAGTACTCCGGCACGGATAGCTGTATCGGTATCCTTCCCCATGGGCACCATCCGCCCCTCAAGAGCCACCATTGGAAGCCGTCCGGTAAACTGATGAAGCGCCTTGAAACGCATCTGCAGACCGGGAGAGATATTCCCGCCATGATAGCGGGCAGCAGCATCAACAAACTCATAAGTGATACAGGTACCGGCATCAATCACCAGTATATCCCTGCCAGGAAATTGCTCATTGGCTCCTACCACCGCCGCCATACGATCATACCCCAGCGTCCGGGGAGTTTCATAGAGGTTTTCTACCGGAAGAGAAGTCTTTTCATTGAGCCACAGAATAGGGACAGCCATACCTTCCAGTTGCGACAACACCTCTCTACTCAAATCAATGACAGTAGCCACTATCGCTTTTTCAATCGTATATGTACGGCATACTTCAGGCAACCGTTCCAACGTCAGATTGGAGTCATACACCACCTCCACGATACGTCCACCATCAAACACCGCCATCTTGGCGATTGTATTTCCTATATCAATAATGAGATTCACCGTATTGCATAAATTTAGCGGCGCAAAGATATAACATTAATATTGAAATTCAGCAGAAACCATCTCTTTATTAGAAGAACAACTGCACAAGAATTCTTATTCACATCCACACCAAACAACCACAATGCCACTTTTACATTCTGTTGAGATTTATTAAAGCCGCAACATCATACCACAACCACCTGATTATCAATACAACTAAATGCGCTACATTCAGTATACGACTGAGCCCTATTCAGTATACGATTGAATGGCATTCAGTATACGACTGAATCAGGTTCAATATACCACTATTTCTTGCACCCGTATCGTTTGTAAATAGAAAATATCTACCACTCGTACTCGACAGTTGATTCAAAACAACCAATAATGCGAATTAAGAATTGTATCAAGTTCATAATTAAAAAAGATTCTTCGGACACAGATGACCGGAATAACGCGAATAACCGCTTTAGTTCCTAATCACAAATTGGGATAATATTAGTTTTTTCCGTAAGTTTGCAGCATGAAACGAAGCCTACTTATACATATATATATAGTAATCTTTTTCTTCTGTTTGCCTTCAGCAAATGCCCAGGTGACACAACAGCAAAAGACTGCTGCAACAGACTCCGTACGCGTCAGCCTACTGACTTGCGCTGCAGGAGGAGAGATTTATTCCCTATTCGGACACACTGCCATACGGTACGAGAACTATACACGTGGCATTGACGCCGTCTTCAATTACGGCATGTTCAACTTCAACGCCCCTAACTTCATCTTCCGTTTTGCCTTGGGAGAAACGGATTATCAACTTGGAGTAACCGATTATGAGCATTTCGCCGCCGAATACAACTATCTGGGACGCGATGTCTGGCAACAAACGTTAAATCTAACAGAAGAGGAAAAAGAACGCCTGATAGCACTATTGACAGAGAACTACCGCCCTGAAAACCGAGTATACCGCTACAATTTTTTCTACGACAATTGTGCCACCCGCCCGCGGGACCAGATAGAGCGTGCCATCAACGGCACTCTGCAATACGCTGACAATATGACTGCTAACAGTACGGGAATCTCTTTCAGGGATTTGCTGCATAAATACAGTGAAGGCCATTTGTGGTCACGTTTCGGCATGGACCTATGCATGGGCAGCAAAGCAGACGAGCCCATCAACCGGCGGCTGGCAATGTTCGTCCCCTTCTACATGCAGGAGTATTTCAATAAAGCGCAGATTGTGGACAAAGAAGGACAAACACGGCCACTGGTTGCTAAAGAAGAAAAAATCGTAATAACGGGTAAAACACCAGCCGACTTCGTCAGCGGAGGCATCACACCGATGCAGTCGGCTTCGCTATTACTGATACTTGTAGCAGGCATCAGCATTTACGGCATACGAAGAGGGAAAACTCTCTGGGGCATAGACCTCATACTCTTTTTGATTGCCGGAATGGCCGGATGTATACTGGCATTTTAGCACTATTCTCACAGCATCCGGCAGTAAGTCCCAATTATATATTATTTGTATTCCATCCATTTCACCTTTTCTGCCTTCCATTCATGCTATCCAGGGTACGAAAAAGGGAAATAAGCCGCTATATGCTGGTTAATTTTGCAGTTTTAACACTTTTTATAGGGCTTTGGACAATAATTCCGCAGAGAATTCCGCCAGCAGTATTACCTTTGGCACTGTGTTTGCTAATACGTTCTGCAAGCAACCTCATTCTAACATACAAACGAAGGTAATGAAAAAAGGACTGATAACTTCCATACTCGCACTTACATTCAGTGGTCTGCAAGCCCAACCGCTGCCTGCCTCCCCAAAGCTGGTGGTAACATTGACCATTGACCAGTTGCGTACAGACTATATGGAAGCATTTTCGTCCTTATACGGAGAAAAGGGGTTTAAGCGCTTACTGCGTGAAGGTAAAGTATTCCGTCAAGCAGAATTTCCTTTTTGCGGAACGGACCGAGCCTCGGCCATTGCCGCCATCTATACCGGGACAACACCGTCCATGAACGGCATCATTGCAGAGCAGTGGCTGGATGCAGGTACACTACGCCCCATAAACTGTGTAGAAGACCCCAACTTCATGGGCAACTATACCGACGAAAGCACTTCCCCCTCCCAATTACTGACCTCTACTATTGCCGACGAGCTGAAAATAGCTACCCGCAACAAAGGTCTGGTCTATGCCATCGCGCCTTTCCGCGATGCCGCCATATTGGGTGCCGGGCACGCGGGGAACGGTGCTTTCTGGCTTAATAACAATACCGGGAAATGGTGCAGTACGACTTATTATAATGAATTTCCGTGGTGGCTGAGCCAATACAACGACCGGAAATCTCCTGACTACCGTATCAAGGATATGGTATGGACACCTGCACTTCCTTTTACCAACTATACATTTCTGCCCGAATGGCGCAACGAGCCATTCAAATACAAGCTGGATGGTGAACGGACAAACAAGTTCCGCCGCTTGATAACCAGCCCTTTCATCAATGAGGAAGTCAACCTGCTGACCGAAGAGCTGCTGAATAAGAGCACTATCGGACAAGATGACGTGCCCGACCTATTATCGCTGACTTACTACGCAGGAAATTATAACCACCGAAGTACGCAGGAATGTGCCATGGAAATGCAAGACACCTACGTGCGACTGGACCGTAGTATAGCTTCCTTATTAGAGCTCATAGAACGTAAAGTTGGGCTCCACAACGTACTTTTCTGCATCACCTCCACCGGCTATGCCGACCCGGAAGCAGCCGACCCGGGCGTATACCGGATACCGGGTGGTGAATTCTACCTGAACCGCTGTGCCGCCCTGCTAAACATGTACCTCATGGCATCCTATGGCGAGGGACAATATGTGGAAGCTTATTATGACCAACAAATCTATCTCAACCATAAACTTATTGAGAACAAGCAGTTGAGCCTGACTGAAATTCAAGAAAAATCTGCCGAATTTCTGGTTCAGTTTAGTGGCGTGAGCGAAGTATATTCAGCTCATCGCCTGCTTTTGGGCCCCTGGTCACCGCAAATAGAACGTATACGCAATAGTTTTCATCGCAAGCGCTCTGGCGATTTGCTCATTGAAATACTCCCGGGCTGGACTATCATGCAGGAAAATAGTACTGATAACCGTGTAGTACGTACGGCCGATATTCCTGCTCCCCTCATTTTATTGGGAGGAGGAATGAAGGCTGAAACCATCCGTACCCCCATCAGTATTGACCGCATTGCCCCTACCTTGGCAAGTGTAATGCGCATCCGCGCCCCTAATGCAAGTACAGCATCTCCCCTTGACTTTTGATTCTAAAATAATCTGTGCAAATCTGGATAATCTGTATAGAAATCAGTAACTTTGCACGCTCAACTAACTCAGCAATAATAATAAAAACAAATATATAATGGGATTTAATGAATTTTTAAGCTCGATTTTCGGCAACAAATCCACACGCGACATGAAAGAAATACAACCGTGGGTGGAGAAAATCAAAGCCGCTTACCCGGAAGTAGCCAAACTCGACAACGACGCCCTACGCGCCAAGACAGAAGAACTGAAAGCCTACATCCACGATTCGGCAGCCGAACAACGCGCCAAAGTGGAAGAACTGAAAGCCAGCGTTGAAGATACCGAACTGGAAAAACGCGAAGACCTCTTCAACCAAATCGACAAAATCGAGAAAGAGATATTGGAGATTTATGAAAAAGCGCTGGACGAAGTATTACCCACCGCTTTCTCTATTGTAAAGGAAACAGCCAAACGATTCTCTGAAAATGAAGAAATAGTGGTTACAGCTACCGATTTTGACCGCCAACTGGCTGCCACTAAAGACTTTGTACGCATCGAAGGCGATAAAGCCATCTACCAGAACCATTGGATAGCAGGTGGTAACGATACTGTATGGAACATGGTACATTATGATGTACAGCTATTCGGTGGTGTGGTTCTACATAAAGGTAAGATTGCCGAAATGGCAACCGGTGAAGGTAAGACATTGGTAGCTACCCTACCGGTATTCCTCAATGCCCTGACTGGTAACGGCGTGCACGTGGTAACAGTGAACGACTATCTGGCAAAACGTGACTCCGAATGGATGGGTCCTCTTTACATGTTCCACGGTTTGAGTGTAGATTGCATCGACAAGCACCAGCCCAACTCTGATGCCCGTCGCAAAGCTTATCTGGCAGATATCACGTTCGGTACAAACAATGAATTCGGTTTCGACTACCTGCGTGACAACATGGCTATCAGCCCCAAAGACCTGGTACAACGCCAACATAATTATGCCATTGTCGATGAGGTGGACTCAGTATTGATTGATGATGCCCGTACTCCGCTGATTATCTCCGGACCGGTTCCCAAAGGCGATGACCAACTCTTCGAACAGCTCCGCCCGCAAGTGGAACGTCTGGTAGAAGCTCAGAAAAAACTGGCTACCCAATACCTGGCCGATGCCAAGCGCCTGATTGCATCAAACGATAAGAAAGACCAGGAAGAAGGCTTCCTCGCTTTGTACCGCAGTCACAAGTGCCTGCCCAAGAACAAGGCACTCATCAAGTTCCTCAGCGAACAAGGCATCAAGGCCGGTATGCTGAAGACCGAAGAAATCTACATGGAGCAGAACAACAAGCGCATGCACGAGGTGACTGACCCGCTGTACTTCGTTATCGAAGAGAAAATGAACAGCGTGGATTTGACGGACAAGGGCGTAGACTTGATTAGTAGCAATGTAGAGGACCCCACTTTCTTCGTACTCCCCGATATCACAGCGCAACTCTCTGCCTTGGAAAACGAAACAGAGCTGACAGACGAACAGCGCCTTGAAAAGAAGGATGCCCTGATGACCAACTATGCCATCAAAAGCGAACGTGTGCATACCATCAACCAACTGTTGAAGGCATACACCATGTTCGAGAAAGATGACGAATATGTGGTAATTGACGGCCAAGTGAAGATTGTGGATGAGCAGACGGGACGTATCATGGAAGGACGTCGTTATTCTGACGGTTTGCACCAAGCCATCGAAGCCAAAGAAGGCGTGAAAGTAGAAGCTGCCACCCAGACTTTTGCCACCATTACATTACAGAACTATTTCCGTATGTACCACAAACTATCCGGTATGACCGGTACGGCAGAAACAGAAGCCGGCGAGTTGTGGGACATCTACAAACTGGATGTAGTGGTTATTCCGACTAACCGCCCCATTGCCCGTAATGACATGAATGACCGCGTTTACAAGACAAAACGTGAAAAATATAAAGCAGTCATCGAAGAGATAGAAAAAATGGTGGCAGCAGGACGCCCCGTACTGGTGGGTACCACTTCTGTTGAAATCTCTGAAATGTTGAGCAAAATGCTTACCATGCGTAAGATTGAACATAGTTATTGAATGCCAAACTGCATCAGAAGGAAGCGGATATTGTGGCTACTGCCGGTTTGAAATGTGCTGTAACCATCGCTACCAATATGGCCGGCCGTGGTACCGACATCAAGCTGAGTCCGGAAGTGAAAGCTGCAGGCGGTCTTGCCATCATCGGTACAGAACGCCACGAATCACGCCGTGTGGACCGTCAGTTACGTGGTCGTGCAGGACGTCAAGGCGACCCGGGTTCTTCTGTATTCTTCGTATCTTTGGAAGATGACCTGATGGTTTGTTCTCCAGTGACCGCATTGCCAGTGTAATGGACAAACTGGGTTTCAAAGAAGGTGAAATGATTGAACACGGCATGATTTCCAAATCCATTGAACGTGCGCAAAAGAAAGTTGAGGAAAACAACTTCGGCATCCGTAAGCGTCTGTTGGAATATGACGACGTGATGAACAAGCAACGTACCGTTGTTTACACCAAACGCCGCCACGCCCTGAGGGTGAACGTATCGGTATGGATATCGTTAATATGATCTGGGACCGTTGCGCGAATGCGATCGAGAACAATGACTACGAAGGCTGTCAGATGGAACTGCTTCAGACATTGGCTATGGAAACTCCGTTCACCGAAGAAGAATTCCGTAATGAGAAAAGGATACGTTGGCAGAAAAGACATTCAACATTGCCATGGAAAACTTCAAACGCAAAACGGAACGCCTGGCACAAATCGCTAATCCGGTCATCAAACAGGTATACGAAAACCAAGGACATATGTACGAAAACATTCTGATCCCTATCACAGACGGAAAACGAATGTACAATATCTCTTGTAATCTGAAAGCCGCTTCGAGTCCGAATCAAAAGAGGTGGTAAAAGCATTCGAAAAGTCTATCCTGCTGCACGT
>ERZ860023.1141-NODE-1141-length-11530-cov-2.716253_pt1 | contig 11530 bp, 10 predicted proteins | sample MGYA00509983_ERZ860023 | MGnify/ENA primary metagenome ERZ860023 (study PRJEB30046, sample SAMN00715180) | human gut metagenome | study: EMG produced TPA metagenomics assembly of the A metagenome-wide association study of gut microbiota in type 2...
GTGGAGTCCAGAGGTAGGGAGGGGGGAGTCGAAACACCCCTCCCTACCTCTGGCCTGCGCGGAGCGCAAAGCCATTTGACCGCAAGAGAAAACATCCCCCGCGCCACCAGCGCGAGAACCAGCTTAAAGAAAAAACCAGCCCTGCCTCTGCCCCGCGCGGAGCGCAAGTTGCTTGATCAAAAGAGAAAACATCCCCCGCGCCACCGGCGCGCGAACCTGCTTAAAGAAGAATTGGCTCTAATGCAAAGCAAGTCGCCTCTACGCTACAGCTTTACTGCAAAAATCAATTTTTAACCTCAAAGAATGCAAAAAATAGATGCTGAATCTGCATTTCCCACCGTAAAATTATAAAGAACCGGTTCAAAAAGCCGCGCTGATGTGCTATACTAAGCTGTATGAGAGGCCCACGGAGGGGAAAACGGCGGGCTTCGTCCTCGAAATGTTCCATGTGGAACAAATCTTTTTCCCGGAAGGAAGCAAGTAGCGTGGCAAAAATCGTTGCTGTTGCAAACCAGAAGGGCGGCGTGGGCAAGACCACCACAGCCGTCAACCTCTCGTCCTGCGTGGCGGCGCTGGGCAAAAAAGTGCTCATCGTAGACCTCGACCCACAGGGCAACACCACCACCGGTTATGGTATTTCCAAGCGGAGTGTAGATATTGGTACATATGAAATTCTCATCGGCGAGGCCGACGCGCGGCAGGCTGTCCGCAAGACGGAGTTCCGCACCGACGTCATCGGCTCCAACACCCGCCTCGCGGGCGCCAGCCTTGAGATGATCGACCTGCCGGGCCGCGAGAGCCGCCTGCGCAAGGCGCTGGCCCCCATCCAGAAAGATTACGACTTTATCTTCATCGACTGCCCGCCCAGCCTCGACCTGCTGACGCTGAATGGCCTGTGCGCCTGCGACAGCATCCTCATCCCGGTGCAGTGCGAGTATTATGCGCTGGAAGGTCTGTCGGAGCTTATCAGCACTCTTAAAACCGTCCGAAAAAAGTACAACCCCTATCTGGACATCGAGGGCGTGGTGTTCACCATGTTCTCTGTCCGCTATAACCTGACACTGCAGGTGGTGGAGCAGGTCAAGAAATACTTTGGAAACAAGGTGTATCAGACCACCATCCCTCGCAGCATCCGCATCTCGGAAGCTCCCAGCTATGGCCAGCCCATCAACTTCTATGAGCCGAAGGGCAAGGGCAGCGAGGCGTATATGGACCTTGCCATCGAGTTCGTGAAGAGCAACCGCCCCGCCGAAGCTGTACCCAAGCGCCGCCGCGGAAAAGCTGCAGCGGAACCGGTCGAGACGATGGGGCTGGCCGATGTGAAGATGGACGGCTGAGGGAGAGAGGAGACCAATGGCAAAAGGAAGAGGAGGACTGGGCCGGGGGCTGGAAAGTCTGTTTGAGGACGCCGCCCCCAGCTTTGAGTCAGATACCAGAATCGAGACGCTGCCCCTGCGGGAGATCGAGCCAGACCCCGGCCAGCCCCGCAAGACCTTCGACGACGAGACGCTGGCAGAGCTTTCGGCCAGCATCGCCGAGCACGGTTTATTGCAGCCCATTGCGGTGCGCCCGAAGCCGTCCGGCGGCTACCTCATCGTGGCAGGCGAGCGCCGCTGGCGGGCCAGCCGGATGGCGGGCCTCACCGAGGTGCCGGTCATCGTCAAGGACGTGACCGATGAGCAGGCCATGGAGCTTGCGCTGGTGGAGAACCTGCAGCGCGAAGACCTTGACCCCGTGGAAGAGGCGGCCGGCATCCGTGAGCTGATGACCCGCTGCGATCTGACCCAGGAGCAGGCCGCCCGCAAGCTGGGCAAGAGCCGGAGCGCACTGGCCAACAGCCTGCGGCTGCTGAGCCTGCCGGAAACGGTGCTGGAACTGCTGAAAAGCGGCTTCATTACGATCGGACATGCGAAGGTCGTTTTGAGCCTGCCTACGCCGGAGCTGCAGGAGGAAGCGGCTCAGATGATAGCGGACAACCAGCTGAACGTCCGTCAGGCCGAAGCTTTGTGCAAAAAGCTGGCAAAGCCCGCAAAAGAGCCTGTGGCTGCGCCGCTGCCGAGTGCGTTGCCGGTGGAGGTGGAAGAAAGCCTCAAGCAGGCGCTGGGCAGCGAAGTCCGCGTGGCCTACCACGACGGCAAAGGCAAGCTGACCGTCCATTTCTATTCGGACGACCAGCTGAAAGCCTTTGCAAATCTGCTGGGGCAGTACAGCGTGGAGTAACCTCTCAGTCTCGCTGTCGCTCGACAGCTCTCCTGATAGGAGAGCCTGAGCGGAAAAGTTATTAGAAATGCGTACCAAGGCGGGGAACACCGCCTTTGAACGGCACGGCGGGGAACGCCCCCTGTGCAAGCAATAGAGTATAAGGAGAGTTATCATGCTTGACATCAAATTTGTCCGCGACAACCCGGATGCGGTCAAGGAAAACATCAAGAAGAAGTTTCAGGATGCAAAGCTCCCCCTCGTTGACGAAGTCATCGAGAAGGACGCCAAGTACCGCGAGTGCCTGAAGGAAGTCGAGTCCCTGAAGGCTGCCCGCAACAAGCTGAGCAAGGCCAACGGCCCTCTGTTCGGCCAGCTGAAGAAGTGCGACGACGAGGCCAAGAAGGCTGAGCTGCAGGCTCAGATCGACGCCAACAACGCCGCTGTCAAGGCTGACGCCGACAAGATGGCAGAGCTGGAAGCCGAGGAGGCAAAGCTGGCTGAACGCATTCAGGAGATCATGTACACCATCCCCCAGATGATCGACCCCAGCGTACCCATCGGCCCGGACGACACCTACAACGTCGAGGCTCAGCGCTTCGGTGAGCCGGTCGTGCCTGATTTCCCCATCCCGTACCACACCGAGATCATGGAGAGCTTCGACGGCATTGATATGGACGCCGCAGGCCGCGTGGCCGGCAATGGCTTCTATTATCTGCTGGGCAACATCGCCCGCCTGCACGAGGCCGTTCTGGCCTATGCCCGCGACTTCATGATCGACAAGGGGTTCACCTATGTCATCCCTCCCTTCATGATGCACGGCAACGTGGTGCAGGGCGTCATGTCCTTCCCTGAGATGGACGCCATGATGTACAAGATCGAGGGCGAGGACCTCTACCTCATCGGCACCAGTGAGCACACCATGATCGGCCGCTTCATCGACCAGACTCTGGACGAGGCTACTCTGCCTCTGACCCTGACTTCCTACAGCCCCTGCTTCCGCAAGGAGAAGGGCGCTCACGGCATCGAGGAGCGCGGCATCTACCGCATCCACCAGTTCGAGAAGCAGGAGATGATCGTCGTCTGCCGTCCCGAGGAGAGCGCTGACTGGTACGAGAAGCTCTGGAAGAACTCCGTCGAGCTGTTCCGCAGCATGGAGATCCCTGTCCGTCAGCTGAACTGCTGCTCCGGTGATCTGGCTGACCTGAAGGTCAAGAGCTGCGACATCGAGGCATGGAGCCCCCGCCAGCAGAAATACTTCGAAGTCTGCTCCTGCTCCAACCTGGGCGATGCACAGGCCCGCCGCCTGCACATCCGCGTCAAGGGCAAGGATGGCAAGACCTATCTGGCCCACACTCTGAACAACACCTGCGTGGCTCCTCCGCGTATGCTCATCGCATTCCTCGAGAACCATCTGCAGGCCGACGGCAGCGTCACCATCCCCAAGGTCCTGCAGCCCTACATGGGCGGCCTCGAGGTCATGGTGCCTGTCCACAAGAAGTAAGCCTGCTTTCCACCATTCTCCAATAAAATGTTGAAAGTCCCCGCCATTCATACAGGATGGCGGGGACTTTTTGCGTACAGACGTATAAAATCAGAAAGAATGAAAAAAATGAAGATTTTTTTGAAAAAGTTGTTGACAAAACGGAGGTTGTTGGATATAATAATAAAGCACTGTTCAAGTGCAACAAATAAATATGGCGGTATAGCTCAGTTGGCTAGAGCATTCGGTTCATACCCGAAGTGTCACCGGTTCAAATCCAGTTACCGCTACCACATTACAGAGTTTCGCTAAGATAAGGGGGACGGTCGTCCGCAATAGTGGATGATGAAAGTCGGAGGTTTTAGCGAAGCTCTGTATTTCTAAGGCCCGTTGGTCAAGCGGTTAAGACACGGCCCTTTCACGGCTGTAACATGGGTTCGATTCCCGTACGGGTCATAAAAAAGCTCCTCAATCTTAGGATTGAGGAGCTTTTTTATGCAACCCGAACGAGGAATCGAAGGAACACGGCCGCCCGCAGGCGGCAAAAAAGAGCCCGGTGGGCTCTTTTTTAGTGTTCGGGTCCCAATCTTCAGGAATGTCTACCGTGGTTGCTGCCGCTTCGTTTGACCCGAACGGGAATCAGAGCAAAAATTCCCCCGCCTGCACCATCCGGTAGGCGGGGGTTCGTTATGCAAGGAAGCAGATGATGTCGTTTTACGGTCTCTGGCCCATGCCGCCCTCCAGCGTCAGGGTCTCGCCGGACATATACTTGAAGTCCGGCATGGCCAGCTGGACGCAGACACGGCCGATCTCCGTCTCAGCGTTGCCGTAGTGGCCCATGGGGGGCATCTTGACGTTGGCCTTGAAAGCGTCGGGGTAGGCGTCCCTGAACTGCTCGAGCTTGGCCGTCCATGCCAGCGGGCAGACCACGTTGACGTTGATGCCGTCCTTGCCCCACTCGGTGGCGGCGACGCGGGACATACCGCGGATGCCCTCCTTGGCGGCAGCATAGGCCGACTGGCCGAAGTTGCCGAAGAGGCCGGCACCGGAAGCGAAGTTGATGACGCTGCCGTGAGACTCAGCCAGATAGGGATAGCAGGCTTTCATGTAGTAGAAAGCGGCGTAGAGGCCGGAGTAGATGGCCAAATCGAACTGCTCGGTGGTGTGTTCGGCCAGCGGCACGCCGGAGGCCGAAGCCTGTGCATTGTTGATGAGCACCTGAATGCCGCCGAAGGTGTCGACGGCCTGCTTGACCACATTTGCCACGGTGGCCTCGTTGTCGCCGCCCGCGCAGACGTCGGCCTGCACGGTCAGCACCTTGATGCCGTAGAGGCTTTCCAGCTCCTGCTTGGCTGCTTCCAGCTTCCTGACATTGCGGCCTGTGATGACGAGGTTCGCGCCCTCCTTGGCGTATGCGGTGGCGATGCCGTAGCCGATGGAGCCGCAGCTCCCATCCTTCAGGACAGCACGCCCTGCGCCGGTAATGATGGCGGTTTTACCAGTTAAAAAGCCCATAAGTTGCAACCTCCTGTTTCGATGTCCCGCGGTGTTCTGCCGGGGGTCGTTCTATAGCTCGAGTATAGCAGAAAAGCGGAAAATTGTAAAATAGCGCTTTTGAATCGCTTTTTCTTTGATTGAGGAATGGCTCAGACGCTCACTCGCGGTATTTTCCATCAGTTCCTTTTGCAAAAACTACGGCCCTGCCAGGATGCATTTCAGCGTCCCGGCAGGGCCGTGCTTTTGTTTTTCAGTGCTTTTCGCGGCGCAGATAGGCCAGAATATCTTCCGGCTTTGCGGCCAGAGCATCGGCCCCGGCGGCGGTCAGCTCAGCTTCGCCCCGGAAGCCCCAGAGAACGCCCAGAGCGGGCAGACCGGCATTGTGTCCCGTAAGGATGTCTACGTCGCTGTCGCCCACGAAAAGGGTGCTCTGCGGGTCTGCGCCGAGGTCAGCCATCAGAGAGTAGACGCCAGCCGGGTCGGGTTTGGTGGGAACACCGGGGCGGCTGCCCCGCACCAGCGAAAAGCTGTCCGGGCCGAAGTAGTGCTCGATGATCTTTCCACAAAAAGCGTCCGCTTTGTTGGAAAAGACGGCGGTCTGGACGCCCTCGGCCTTCAGCGCGGCCAGCAGTTCCGGGATGCCGGGATAGGGGGCCGTTTTGTCTTCCTTGTGGGCGTCATACCGGGCCGAGAACTCGGCCAGCGTGGCGGCAAGCTGTTCGGGCGTCCGGGCGTTTTCCGGGGAAAAGCGCTCCACCAGCTTCGGGATGCCGTTGCCCACGAAGTGCTTGTAGGTCTCCACCGGGAAGGTGGGCCAGCCGTGCTGGGTGCAGACCCAGTTGGCCGCGTCGGCCAGGTCGTCGATGGTGTTCAGTAAGGTGCCGTCCAAATCGAAGAGAATGGTTTTTATCATGAGAATCAGACTTCCTTTTGTTTTATGTTTTCTGCTCCAAAGCGTTGAGACAGGGCGCAGCGTCCCGCACGGGGATGCTGCGCACCTTGAGCCGCACCTGCCCGGGCAGAGCCAGCGTCAGCGTCATGCGCTGGTAACGTGCCGCCCAGGGCGATTGGAAGGTGCGCAGGCAGACATCCGGGTGGAACACACAGATGCAGTGGAGATAACCCCCCTTCTGCCGCCGCAGGGTGAACCGGCCCTCCCGGAGCCAGATGCCCTCTTTCAGCCAGCCCATCAGCCCGCCCGCCAGAAAGACGGCAAATACCGCTGTCGGGATGAGCAGTGTCCCCGTGAGGGCAGGCAGGACGCTGCGGGAGACCAGCACCAGCAGCAGGCACAGCCCGGACGGGATGCCGGCAGGCGCAAAGAAAACGGCGCTGCGGTGGGTGAGGTCGTGCCGGGTGTCGGGAGGCATCCGGAACTCGGGCAGCAGCTCCCGGAACAGCTCTTCCTGCCCGGAGCGGTAGACGAAAAGCGGCAGCTCCGGGCGGCAGCTGCCTGCCACCACGAACACCGGCCAGCGCTTCATGAGCCGGGCGATGGGGGAGACGCGGACGTCCGCGTAGCTTATCTCACGGCTCCGCACCCGGAACTCGAACCGGGACAGCCAGCCGCCCCGGCTGCCCAGCTGGTCGGCAGTGTGCCAGACCGTATAATGGACGGTCTGGACAAAACTGCGGGCCAGACTGATGCCGAAGAGCGCCCCGGTCAGCACCAGCATCCACGCCGCACCGGCGGGCCGCCAGTGGGCGGCGAACCGGACGAGGACGTTCAGCCGGGAGAGGGCCACGGCCTCGGCGGTGAGGGGAAATGGTCGGCTCTGCCGGATGGCCAAATAGGTCAGCGCCAGCGTGGACAGACCGTTGGCACCCAAAACCACCAGCGCGGCCCGCTCGCCCCCGGCAGGGCGGTGGCAGACCGGGTCCCGGACAGGCATCAGGCGGTCAGCAAGCTCCTGTGCGTCTTCTTTGTGCAAATAAAGGGTGACGGCTCGCCTGGCAGGCTGGCCCACCGGGTAGAGCACCACCCGGCTGGCCCCGAGCAGCCGAAAGAAGAGCGGCCGCTCGATGGTCAGCGCGGCCAGAGCTTCGCCCCGGATGATGCGCTCCCGCTTGGAGATGAACGCCCACCGCAGCCGGAGCACACCGGCCTCATCCAGCGCACGCTTGCGTGCTGCCTCTACGATAAAATCGGTTTCGCCGTAGCCGACATTGCCTTCATCATCCGTCAGCGTAACAGTCATGGGCTCGTCCAGACGCGCAGTAACAACAGCATCCACCGGAATACGTTTTTTTGCGTCCGGCCGAAGAACTGCTGCGCATAGCTCATCAACCTGCTGTCGAGCGTACGGAAAACGCGGTCATTCAAACGTACGCCGTTAGGCACGTCAATCGTTACCTGCTGTCCGGGGGCAGCGCTCTGCACGCTATTGCCGCCGCACAGCATATCCGTAACGGTGGTGCCCACGCGTCCGCCGACGCTTACCCAGAACTCCAAGCCATCGCCCAGATGCAGCTCCTTATCCAGCTTAATAACTGCCTTATTGCGGTTTTTGTCCAGCTTAGCTACACGGCCGATAAGCACACCGCGGTTGTTGGGACGGCGGTCGCTCATCATTGTGCGTCCGGGACGACGCTCCAGATAAGCGGTGGTGAAGTCACGGTTGAAGATTTGCTCGATATTCGCCAAATCTTCTTCCGGCACGTTGTAGTCACCGGCAAGATAGCTGTCAATCGCACGGCGGTAAGCATCTACTACTACCGCAACATATTCCGGGCGTTTCATGCGTCCTTCGATTTTGTAGGACACAACGCCTGCGTCAATCAGCTGCGGCAGAATGCTCAAGGTATTCATATCCTTGGGGCTCAGCAGATACTGGCCTGCATCCTTGCCCTGCAGCATATCCTCATCCTTCGCGTTGAGCAGCTTATACGGCAAACGGCAAGGCTGGGCACAGCGTCCGCGGTTGCCGCTGCGGCCGCCGATAAGACTGCTCATCAGGCATTGACCGCTGTAGCATACGCACAAAGCGCCATGGATAAAGGTTTCGATTTCACTGCCTCGGCTGCAGGCTGCGCCGATTTCCTTCAGGCTCAGCTCACGCGCCAATACGCTGCGCTCCATGCCTGCGCCCATAGCGAAGTCTACACCGCTGCTGTTGGTAATGCTCATCTGCGTGCTGGCATGCAACGGCAGCTCCGGCACAATTTTCTGTGCCAGGCGGATAACACCCAAATCCTGCACAATGAGTCCGTCTACGCCCACGTTATTCAAAAACAGCAGGTAAGCGGATAAAGCCTCCAGCTCGCTGTCATCAACCAAAGTATTGACGGTAATATACAGGCGCACATGGTGCATATGCGCAAAATACACCGCCTTAGCCATTTCCTCTTCATCAAAATTGCTGGCATAGGCACGTGCGCCAAAGGCTTTACCGCCCATATATACAGCATCGGCGCCAGCGTTTACCGCTGCCTCCAATGCTTCCCAGCTGCCTGCGGGAGCAAGCAGTTCTATTGTTTTCTTTTCCATATGTTATCTACCTTTCACGCACTGCTGCCAGCAGTCTGTCATATCTGGCCTGCAGGCTTTGCAGCTCTTCTGCCAGCACAGCATTTCTTTGCTGCATTTTCTGCTCGAGCGCAGCATATTTTTCCTGCATTTTCTGCTCTGCTGCTGCGCACTTTTGCTGCAGCTCCTGCTCCATCCAGCGCATTTTTCCTGCATTTTCTGCTCTGCTGCCACGGATTGCTGCTGCATTTCCTGTTTCAGAGCAACGCATTTTTCCTGCAGCTCCAGTCTGTCTGCAGCCAGATCGAGCGCCGTCCAGATGGCGATTTTATCTGTCTGCAGCAGCTTTTTGCTTTCTGCCAGCTCCTGCATTCTTCTGTCTACCTCTGCTGCTATTTTCAGCACCTGTTCTTCGGAAGCAGAGGTCGTTAATGCATAGGTACTATTATATATTTTTACAGAAACTGATGCTTTTTCCATAAACACATCCTCTAGCTTATTCTGCGATAACGGTAAAGTTAAAGCTCTGCAGACTCATTTTTTCCCAAGAGCGCTTGTAATCCATGCGGATATTGTAGGTACCGGGCTTGGTAACTGCCAGCACCAGAATTTCAACGCCGGGCGCACCCATTCTTTCCTCGTCACCACGCGGAATGGTAAACGAGCTGCCTACCTTGCTTACTGCCGGTGAGCTGCAGGCAAATTGCCAACCGTAGCCGGTGGAAGGATTGCTGTCCAGCTTCAGCGCCATCAGTCCGCTTGCGGGCAGACGCAGTGTTTTGCCTGCAGCCTTATCGGTGATTTTTGCCAGCTGCAGCAGGCGTCCCGCTTCGCCGATACGCAGGGAGGTAACTACATCCCTGTAGGGCACAAAGCTGCTGTAGGCTGCATTTTTCTTGCTGCGCACAAACAAGCCCTCTTCACCGAAGAGCACATTATCATAATTGCCTAAGGCAGCCTTTACATTATCATTATCGACAAAGAAATCTGTAACATCGAACTCCTTGCCGGTGGTCAAATCAAGATTCAGTCCAGCATATGCCTTGCGTCCGCCGTTGTCTGCCTCCAGCAGCAGGCTCACCAGACTCGGACGGTTCAGCATCACCTTATAGGTTACACTTCCCTGACCGCCTACCTCCTTGACCAGCTTAGCTGCAGCATCGCGCACCAATGCGTTGGCCTGTTTTTCCATCTCAGCAGAATTACTGCCATCGATGTAGGGCAGCGTTGCCGTTGCCTTGCCGACAGAGGTCTGTTCGGTAAGCACCGTAGTCTGCTGGTCTGCCAGCACCGGCAGAGATAAACATAAGCACAATAATGTTGTCAACAGGATTTTCATAGCCTGTAGCTCCTTTCCAAAAACATTGCCCAAGCCTTGAACCTCTTGCTAAAAATTAAGCAGGAAGAAAGCCCTCCTGCTTAATTAAAGCAATCGCGCTAAAACTAGCCGCCAATCGCTATTTTACAATCATAAACTTTTAATGAACTCAACAGCCTTTTCCAGACGTGCCAGAGTTCTTTCCTTACCCAGCAGAACCATAACGTCAAACATACCGGGGCTTACGGTGCGTCCGGTCAGAGCCAGACGAGTCGGATGGATAACCTTGCCCAGAGCCAGACCGTTATCGGCAGCAATCTTATTGTATGCTGCTTCGGTAGAAGCCAGATCATATACATCATCAGCCTTAATTGCTGCAATGCACTGCTCCAGAACAGGAATATTTTCTGCCTTGAAGTGCTTAGCTACACCCTTTTCATCATATTCTTCAACATCCTTGAAGAAGTAGGTGGAAGCATCGGCAACCTCCTGCAAAGTTTTAACGCGTACACGTACAACGTCTACGAGCTTTTCAAAATATGCTTCGTTGGCAGCATCGTTGAACCATTCTTCGGTTACCAGGCCGTCTTTAACGAAGAAGGGCTTAGCATCCGGCAGAATTTTTTCCAACGGCAGCTCGGACAAATATTGTCCGTTCATCCAGGTGAGCTTTTTGGTGTCATAAATAGCAGCCTTTTTGCTCATCTGCTCCAGCTCAAACAGCTTAACGGTTTCTTCCAGAGTGAAGATTTCGCGTTCATCGCCGGGGCCCCAGCCAAGCAGAGTCAGATAGTTGATGATAGCTTCCGGCAGGTAGCCTTGGCTGCGGAATTCTTCAACGGAGGTTGCGCCGTGGCGTTTGCTCAGCTTGGAACGGTCCATAGCCAGAATCATCGGCATATGACCGAACTTAGGCGGCTCCCAGCCCAGTGCTTCGTAAACCAGCAGCTGCTTCGGAGTGTTGGAAAGATGCTCCTCGGCGCGCAGCACGTGAGTCATGCCCATCAGATGGTCATCAACACAAACAGCGAAGTTATAGGTAGGAATACCGTTGGATTTTACAATTACGAAATCGTCGAACTGGTCCATGTTAAAGGTAACTTCGCCATGAATCAGATCATGCACGGTGATGCTGCCCTCGGCAGGAATCTTGATACGAATGGAATACGGTTCGCCTGCAGCGATACGTGCTTTAGCCTCTTCTGCCGGAATATCGCGGCAGGTACGTGCATAACGGAACGGTTGCTTAGCAGCGCGTTGTTTTTCGCGTTGTGCAGCCAGATCCTCGGTAGTGCAGAAGCAGTAGTATGCTTTGCCTTCGTCCAGCAGCTGCTGAGCATTTTTTTGTAAATATCAAAGCGCTCGGACTGATAGTAAGGACCGTATTCGCCGCCGGCCTCCGGGCCTTCATCCCAGTTGATGCCCAACCATTTCAGGCTTGTAAGGATTTGGCTTACGGAATCCTCTTTCAGGCGTTCAATATCGGTATCCTCGATACGCAGAATCAGCTTACCGCCCATTTTGCGGGCAAACAGCCAGTTAAACAGCGCAGTACGCGCACCACCAA
>ERZ860023.1153-NODE-1153-length-11422-cov-1.413214_pt1 | contig 11422 bp, 17 predicted proteins | sample MGYA00509983_ERZ860023 | MGnify/ENA primary metagenome ERZ860023 (study PRJEB30046, sample SAMN00715180) | human gut metagenome | study: EMG produced TPA metagenomics assembly of the A metagenome-wide association study of gut microbiota in type 2...
ATGAATGCATCGGATGGTATTTCTGTTATTCAGATCGCAGATGGTGCGCTGAGTGAAACGACCAGTATTTTACAGCGTATGAGAGAACTTTCCGTGCAGGCAGCGAGTGATGCAACAATGACACCGGCGGATAAAGAAGCAATCCAGAAAGAAATCACTTCATTAAAAGATGAGATTGACCGTATTTCAACGGATACAGAGTATAACAGCAAAACACTTTTAGATGGTTCATTAGATACCAGGGTTTACACCCAAAATGCAACAAGAGTGGACATTTCTGATCATGTGAAAGCAGGACAGTATCAGCTTTCCATTGATACTGCAGCTACACAGGCCGGACCGGTAACAGCAAATCAGAATTATAATTCCACAGCACCGGTCGGTGCGTCCGGAACAATGAGTATTAATGGTTCTAAAGTAGAGATAGAGGCAGCCGACACCTATGCGGAGGCTTTTGAGAAGATCAGAAATGCAGCAGAGACTGGTGAAACAACCGTTAAGATTGAAAAGAATGGAGCACTTTCATTTACCGCAGAACAGTACGGAATGTCAAGCATCTTAGAGATCGCATTTGATGATAAGCAGCTTGCTAATGCACTTGGATTTACAGCAGACGGAGGAAACAGTGTTGTAGAAGATCCACAGAATAAAGGCAGCTATGTATACGGACAGATTCAGAATGGCAAAGTGATCGTACCTTCCGGTACAGATGCCGAAGTAACGCTCACAAAACCGAGTGATGGAACCGGGTTTGGTGATACAGCTACGGTAAAAACAGATGGAAATAAGATTACGGTTACAGACAGAGCCGGATTTGAGATGTCATTTCTTGTTGATGCAGGTTATACGGGTAAGCTGGATTTTGATGTCACGGATATTGGAACAATGGCACTTCATATCGGTGCAAATGAGGATCAGGAAACAAGAGTGCGTATTCCGGAGGTTTCCTGCAAGAGCCTTTACATTGATGATGCAGACGTGACGACTGTAAATGGAGCAGGCAGAGGTATCACACAGTTTGACGATGCCATTTCAAAGGTCAGTGAAGTGCGTTCAAGACTTGGTGCATACCAGAATCGTCTTGAGAGTACGGCATCAAGCCTGGATACGTTTGAAGAAAATATGACAGGAGCCCAGTCACGACTGACAGATGCGGATATGGCATCGGAAATGACAGATTATACACATCAGAATGTATTAAATCAGGCAGCAATCTCTGTTTTGACACAGGCAAACGATCTGCCACAGCAGGTATTGCAGATTCTGCAGTAACAGGAGGGATCTGTTTTGAAAAAAGAACAGATAATGGATTTTACAAGAAGGATCAGTCAGAGTAACAGGGGCGGTCTGGTCATTGTGATTTATGACATATTTTTTGCGTATATGGAAGATACAAAAGAGGCACATGATAACGGAGAATGGGAAAATTATAAGACAGCATTGCGGAATGCCTCAAAAACTATCAGTGAATTGATCTCATCGCTTGATTTTTCCTATGAACTTGCAGGAGAGTTATATCGCATCTATGTATTTTGCAGGGAGACACTTGCAAAAGCAATGTATAAAAGAGATTTAAAAGAGGTTGAACTTGCGGAGAACCTGATGAAGAAACTTTACACGGCGTTTGCGGAGGTAATGAAAGAGGATACCTCCGCACGCTTATGCGTAATACCCAGCAGATTTATGCCGGATATACGTATGGAAAAAATGATTTGGTTGAGACGTATCAGGATTTTGATACTTCCAGAGGATTCTTAGTATAGGAATCCTCTATTTTTTTTATACTAGCGAGTAAAAATTTATAGCGCATTTGCACAGAATATAGTTCATAAATGCAGCAATCAATCATGTCCGGGTCAATTACATTTTCTAAATTACGGTATGCATCCTGTAGATCCTGCGCAGTCTGATGGAGGTCATTCATTAGCACTGTGTAATGCGCATCATTTGTTTTTTCTGGTTGAAAAAAACGAAACATAATATTCCTCCGTCTGAAAAATTCTTTATTTTTAGTATAATCACGAAATTTCCATTCTATACAAAAAACGGAAAAATTGTAAGAAATTATTTGCATAAAATATGTCCGGATGAATAAATTTGATAAAAAGAAGAGAAAAGGATATCTATATGCAGCAAATACAGGGAGAATGGGCAATCATAGGAGTTCTTGGTATGGTCCTTTTTATTGTTGTAATCGGGAAAAAAATACAGATGCTGTTAAATTTTATGATTCGTATTGTTTTAGGCGGAATCGGGATTATTTATGCAAATGATTTTTTTACTTCACAGGGAATAGCGATTAGCGTGGGATTAAATCCGGTAAGCCTTTTGACAATTGGAATCCTTGGTATAGGCGGGTTTGCGCTGCTTTATGGAATTTTGGCATGTAAATTTTTGTGAATAGTCTACAAAGATAGGCTGTTTTGTAAAAAAGTATGGACAAACAAAAAAAGCATTGCTATAATTCGACTTACAAACTACGAAAGAGGTGATGAATTGGGGAACTAATGAATCTTACATTGCTGACGCATCTTACGTTAGCGGTGGTGATGGATTTTGGAAACGGCAGGATCAGTAACCGGCTGATTGTTTCCGGATTAATTTGGGGACTTGCATTTCGACTGCTGGGGGAAGGAAGTGCAGGTGCAGTTCATTTTCTGATGAATATATCTATTCCGGTTATCTTATTATTTCTTTTATTTAGTCTGTGCATACTGGGTGCAGGCGATATCAAGTTATTTTCCATTGCAGGAGGTTTTCTGACACTGACACAGCTTTGCTATCTGATACCTGTGGCGTTTGTTGTGGGGGCAGTGATAGGAGCAGGAAAGATCGTTTACAAAAAAGTAACGGTTGGTTATGCAATTGGGACAAAGACATTCATGCATTTTTCAACAGCAATTTTAATTGGATATTTTATCGTGGTCTGGGGGTGGGGTATTGCATAAACTGGATGTGGCATTCTGCGATACGAATGAAACGTACGGGGAAAGATTTGCTGCATATCTGATGGAACATAAGGCAAAGGAATTTACGGTTCATTTATTTCCGGAGCCGGAATTATTTTTACAGAAAATAAAAAATGAAAAATTTGATCTGGTTTTGCTGGGGAGTGGCTTTTCAGAATTTGGCGAACAGGCAGTTTTGTCTGGAATGACCGTGCTGATCCTGTCAGAAAATATACCGGAGCGTCTGTCAGAAGATAATTCTTATCTGCAGTCGGGGAGAAAGCTGACGGTCATTTTTAAATATCAGCCAATGGAGGCGATCCTTCATGAAATGATGGTAGTGACAGGAGGGAAAAAAGCGGGAAAGGAATCATTTACAGACAGATTAACCAAGCTGGAGATAATAGGGGTATATTCTCCAATCGGTCATGAAATGCAGATGCCGTTTTCTATGGTACTGTCTTCTGTACTGGCAAAACAACGACGGATATTGTATATCAATCTGATGCAAAATACCGGATTTTTACAGTTGTTTGACAGTCAGGCAGAATACGATATCGGGGATCTGACCCTTCGATTGAGAAGGGGAACAACAGAATCAGAACAGTTTTTTCAGAGCATATATGAAATGGGAGATTTTTCGTATGTAGCACCATTTCGCAATCCTGAGCAGCTGGGGGAGTTTCAGATGGATGATTACCGGAAACTGCTGGCACATCTGGAAGAAAATACAAAGTTTGATACGGTTGTATTTGATTTTGGAACTGGGATTCCATCCATAGCGGCGTTTCTGGAAGAATGCAGCAGTATTTATTGTCCGGCAAAAGAAGGATATTTCTATGAATGCCAGAAAGCGGAATTTGTTCATTATCTGGAACAGGTAAAGCCGGACGGAATGTCCGAACGGTTACAGTTTGTAAATCTTCCGTTTACCGCAAAAGGAATCCGTGGTGGGGGAAATATGTTAGAACAGCTTGTCTGGAGTGAATTTGGAGATTATATAAGAGACTATCTGGCAGGGGATGCTTATGGAGAAATATAGGTGGAGTGAAGAAATATTTGATGATTTAAGATCAAATATCATAGCAGCACTTGACTTGTCCAGAGAACAAAATGATGAAGAAGTTTGCCGGTTTATTGAAAAGGAAGTGGAAGAATTCTCCAGAAAAAATCTGTTAACTCTGAAAGAACGGGAACAATTAGAACATTTATTGTTTATTCTTTAAGAAAGTATGATGCGATTCAGGAATTATTAGAGGATCCTGAAGTGACGGAGATTATGATCAATGGAGCGCCCGTATTTTTTATGAGAAAAAAGGAAAATTATTTCGGGCGCAGACACATTTTTCATCTGAGCAGAAATTGGGTGATGTGATACAGCAGATGGCAGGAAACAGTAACCGTATGGTAAATGAGGCATCTCCAATCGTGGATACAAGATTAGCAATGGATCGCGTGTAAATATTGTGCTTTCACCAATTTCCATAGACGGTGCTGCAGTATCTATCCGAAAATTTCCACAAACACCTATTTTAATGGAAGATCTGATACGGATAGAGTCAATTACAGAGGAAGCCGCAGCATTTTTAAAAGTGCTTGTGATGGCAGGATATAACATATTTATATCAGGAGGGACAGGCTCCGGAAAAACAACGTTCTTAAATGCGCTGTCCCAGTATATTCCGAGGGAGGAAAGGATCATTACGATTGAAGATTCGGCAGAACTCCGGCTTGTCGACAAACCAAATCTGGTAAGACTTGAAACAAGAAATCAGATGTTTGAAGGAGTAAAACCGATTACGATACGGGATCTGATCCTACGGCACTTCGAATGCGGCCGGAGAGAATTGTGGTTGGTGAGTGTCGTGGAGAGGAAGCGCTTGATATGCTGCAGGCAATGAATACCGGACATGATGGAAGTTTATCTACCGGGCATGCAAATTCCTGTCGGGATATGATGAGTCGTTTAGAAACGATGGTGCTGATGGGAATGGAGCTGCCGCTTACTGCGATACGAAGTCAGATTGCATCCGGACTGGATATTCTGGTTCATCTTGGGAGAATGAGGGATAAAAGCCGTAAGGTCCTGACAATTACAGAAGTGACTGGTATGCAGGAAGGGGAGATTGTGTTGAAAGATCTGTATCGTTATGTGGAAAAACCATCGGACGGAGAAGCAGTCTGTGGAGAATTACAGCGGGTAGGTACACTTTTTAATCAGGAAAAATGTAAAAGAGCAGGAATCACACTTCCTGGTACAGGAGAATAAATGGATTATCGTAAATATCGGTGTAATCTGTGGGAACGACTGGGGTGTCTGGCAGCAGGGACGGCAGTCGCAGCAGCGATCGCGTGGCTGTTTTACCGTTCATGGTATGGAATGGTGCTGGTTATTCCTGTAAATTATCTAATCGTTTCTTATTACAAAAATAAAAAAAGAGATGAACGTGCAAAAAAGCTGATGATTGAATTTCGGGATGCGATCCAGGCCGTTGCAGCGGCATTGCTTGCAGGATATTCCATTGAACATGCATGGAAAGAAGCGGAGCGGGAAATTATGGATCTGTATGGAAAAGAGGCAATGATCACTAAGGAATTGATTCAGATGAATGCAGAAATAAAATTAAACCGGAATGTAGAAGAGATTCTGCATGATCTGGCAGTGCGGAGCGGTGTGGAAGAAATCCAAAGTTTTGCAGAGATTTTTGGTTTTGCAAAAAGGAGTGGTGGAGACTTCCCTCAGATTATCCGGACAACAGCAGCACGCATATCCGCAAAGATAGAAGTAGAGAGGGAAGTGGATACAGTCATTGCCGGAAAGAAGCTGGAGGGAAAGATTATGAGTGTGATGCCATTTTTTATTCTCGCCTATCTGAATCTTGCATCAGGAGAATTTATCGATCCGTTGTATGGCAATCTGGCAGGTGTTCTTGTCATGAGTGCAGCATTATTGGTTTTTGTGGGGGCAATGGCAATAAACAGACGAATTTCAGATATCAGGGTGTAAGGGGAGAAACGGATGATTTTGTGTATTGGAGTTTTGTGCGTGGCAGTTTTGGTGCCGGTTGTGGGAAGAAAAAAGTATCATCAGAAGTAAGACGTGCGGCAGTTGTTATGATTTTAGTATCGGCTCTTGCAATTTTAGCACAAATTTCAGAAGAAATGGAAAGCAGTGGAATAGAATTAGAACTTGTGCGCCCATCATATGGGGAAGGGGATTATGAGGAAGAAATGACGGTCGATGCAGAAGGTATTTTAGATGGGTATTCCTATCAGGTGGTGGTTCCGGAACGTATTTTGTCGAAACAGGAGGAACAAAAATTACTTGAGGCTGCACAGCAGGAAATTGATGATGAATTTGTGAAAAACAATGGGGAAGTGCGGGAAAAGGCAGAGATAAGAAAAAATTACCAGGAGGGAGCGGTAAGCGCAGACTGGGAATTTGAACCGTATGATGTAGTGGACGATGAAGGGAGAGTGGTTGAGGAAAATATACCCGAAAATGGGATTCTGGTAAAAGCTGCAGTAACGTTAAGATGCGAATCATCAGAGTGCATCAGTGAACGGTATTTTCGTGTAATGCCAAAGGAGCTTGATGAAGAACACAAAATGATCCGTGAAATAGAGAATTATTTAAAGAAGCAGTCAGCAGATCCGGGGGATAGCATCAAACTTCCGGAGCAGCTAAACGGAAAAAAACTGATCTGGAATACCAAAAAAGAACATTTATCTGAAAAAATTCTGTTCCTTGGAGGGGGAATAGTAATCATCCTTCCTTTTGTGGAGCAATCGCGTAAAAAAGAAAGAGAAAAGAAGCGCAAAGCGTTGTTGGAACTGCAGTATGCGGATATGGTAAGTAATCTGGTACTTTTACTTGGCGCAGGAATGACTGTTTCTAAAGCATGGAACAGATTGACAGAAAATTATATGAATGAGCGGCAAAAAAGGACAATTTGCAGAAAAGAAGTCTATGAAGAGATGCAGCGGACTTCATTTGAAATAAAAAATGGAATGGGGGAAGAACGTGCTTATGAGCGTTTTGGAGAAAGATGTGGCGGCTACCGCTACCGCAAATTTGGCAATCTTTTGGCGCAGAATCTGAGAAAAGGAAGCAGGGGTCTGACAAGGCTGTTAGAGCAGGAGGCGGAAGATGCCTTTGAAGAACGAAAAAGTATGGCGCGAAAGCTGGGGGAGGAAGCCGGGACAAAGATGTTGTTTCCGATGATTCTGATGCTCGGTGCGGTGATGTTAATACTGGCATTTCCAGCTATGCGTTCCATGGAATTATAATTTATAACAAAAAGGATTTGCCGGTAAAGTGTGTAATGATCATTTCATGAAATTATGATTGTAAGATTAGAAAGGAGAAATTGTATGAAGGGGTTTAAAGAATTTTTAGGGGAAGAAGACGGGGTGGCCATTATTGAGATCGTGTTGATACTTGTTATTTTAATTGGGCTTATCGTTGTATTTAACACGAAAATCAAGAGCTTAAATACAAAAATTCTTAAGAAGATAACAATAGAGAGTAACAAATTGTTATGAAGACAGAGGCAGAAGGAAGTCTGACCATATTTTCTGCCCTGAGTCTGTTGTTGATTTTATCTTTTCTGCTTGCATTACTGGAAGGAGCAAGGGTATCGGGATTGCAAATGATGGATACCCTTGCGGCAGATACAGGAATGGACTGTGTGGCAGCGGAATATCAGACGGTATTATGGGATAAATATCATTTACTGTATTTGGATGGTGCATATGGTTGGGATCAGTTTGATGAGAATAAAGTGAGCTCCCGTGTCATGGACTATGTGGCTGGAAATTTGTCTGAAACCGGGGAAAACAGTGTGTTTCGAACAAAGCTGTGCGAAGCTTCCCTGCTGGAATATATGTTTGCAACGGATAATGATGGTACAGGTATGCTGCGTCAGGCATCTGCATATATGAAGAGGCATCTGCCGGAGGATGTTGCAAAGAAAATGTATCAGCAATATCAGGATGGAAAAAAGGCGGAGGCAGATGGAAAAACAGAATATAGTGTAGAGGATGCAGATCAGGCCATCATAAATGCAAAAAAGGAAAAAGAACAGGCGGATCAGAATGACAAAGAGGGTGCGCCGCAGGGGGAGGCGGGAGAAAAAAACATCCAGGACAATGAGAATAATCATGCACAGGATGCAGAAGACGGCAAAAAGGAAAGCCCAATCCAGATTGTCCTGCAATTAAAACAGAATGCGCTCCTTGGAATGACGGTATCAGATATGTCGTCTTTATCGGCGAAAGCAGTTGAAGCAAAAGATATGGTTTCGAACAGACAGTGTGAGACTGGGCGGTATGATATGAAAAAGGCAGAAAAAATGAATGTATCTGATCGTGTCATGGTACTGGAATATATTGGAAAACATTTTTCGGATTATACAGAGCCGGGAAAAGGAGATCTAACTTATGAGATGGAATATATCCTGTGTGGTAAAGATACGGATAAGAAAAACCTGGAATCATCCATAGAACGTCTGATGCGGATGCGCGAAGCTGCAAATGTTGCACATATTATAGCGGATAGAGAAAAATTAAATCAGACATTAATGATTGCAACATCACTTGCCGGTTTTTCCGGAATCCGGCAGTTGTCAAGATTGTTCAAATTGGTGTGGTGGCAGCGTGGGCATATGTGGAAAGTATACTTGATCTGCGAACCCTTCTTTCCGGTGGAAAAATTTCACTCATTAAAAGTGCAGCAGAGTGGACCACGGATCTAAAAAAGCTGAGTGAAATAGTGACGGGTGAGGGAAAAGCAAGAGAATGTAAAAACGGCTTATCCTATCAGGCGTATATAAAACAGCTGCTATTTGCAATGAAAGAGAAAAAAATGGCATATCGTATGATGGATATCATGGAACTTGCCATGCAAAAGGAGCAGAATGGTAAAAATGCCAGAATGGATCATATGATAGACAATATGATCTGCGAACTGCGGTTTGAAGCTAAGCCGTTATTTGCAAAGAGAAGCTTATATGGAGATATGGAAATGGGGGGATATACGTTTTTAAAAGACAGAAACTGTCATACATAAATGAATAAGGAGGGGATATGGCGGTGTTTCTTACAGAGAAGGGAAAAAAGAAATATAAAATATACAAAAAAGGATCTCTCCCGGAAAGTAATAATATTCTTTCTCATCAGGCGGAGGCCTGCCGCCGTCAGGAGACACCGCCATGTCTCTGGCTGGAAGGATCATTTACATTAGAGGCGGCTGTTATCTTACCGGTTATGGCATTATTTTTTGTAATGATTCTAATGTTTTTCCGGGTAATGCAGGTTCAGATGGATGTACAAAAGGCATTGGATGATACCGGGCGTAAACTTGCAGTTATGGCAGCGCAGGAGGGTGAAGATCATGAGAAGATCGTTGGGATGGCTGCGCAAATGTACTTTTCAAGAAAAATATAAAGAAAAGTACAATATCAACCACTATGTAGTTAATAAAGTGGCAGGTATTAATCTTTTGAAATCAAAATTCACGGAGGATAAAATTTATCTTGTAGCATCTTATGGTGTCAAAATGCCGGTGTGGCTGCCCGGAAAGCCGTATCTTAAAATCAGACAGCATGTCATTTGCCATAAGTGGACAGGATGGGTGGAAGATAACGGTAATATGGAGATATGGGTGTATGTGGCAGAAAAGGGGAGTGTATATCATACATCGAGAGAATGTACATATTTGAAATTATCAATATCAGCTGTTAATTATACAGATATAAAGAATAAAAGAAATAAATATGGAGAAAAATACCGCGAATGCGAAGTTTGCGCGGAAAAAATAAAAGGAAAAAATACGGTGTTTATTACAGATCAGGGAAACAGATTTCATTATGATTTAAATTGTGGTGGAATTAAACGCACAATTTATATGATACGTCTGTCAGAAGTGGGAAATAGAAAAAAATGCAGTAGATGCGAAACTTAGAAGAATGCAGGAGGATTATGGGAAAATGCTGCAAAATACATTAATACTTGGATTTTTTTCGATATCTGCATTTCAGGATTACAGAAATAGAAAAATAAATATATATTTTTTACTGACCGGAGGTATTATAGGACTCTTATTTCATCTCTATAGTATGGAGTTGAGTATCATAGAGATTTTACTCGGAATGGGGATTGGAATGATGATCTTGTTTTTTGGGTTATGGTCAGGTGGAAGTGTCGGGCGTGCAGATGGAATGATTCTGGTGGTCAGCGGGATATTTTTGGGATTTGAAAAAAATGTGGAGGTATTTGTTATGGGACTATTTTTAGCTGGGATAACATCTTTATTTTTATCGGTGATCAGAAGGAAAGGACGAACCTACAGGATTCCCTTTGCCCCTTTTTTACTGGCGGGTTATCTGTTCGTAATGGTGATGGAATGAAGGAATGGGAAGCATCCATTACCATTGAGGCCGCAATCATTATGTCAATGGCGATGTTATTATTTTTCGTTATTATGAAACTTGGACTGCAGTTGTATGACGAGACGAGAACACTTGCAGGGGGAATTATAAAAGATCAAACAGTAAATGCGGTAAAACTGTTTTATGAGCTGGAAAGGGTGAGAGAATTATTTTGAGTATTCAATTTAGTTATTACAGAAATATTCATGCCAGTCATATGATTTTAACACCGGCATTAGAAGGAGAACCATGGGAAAAAGAAATGCTCTGGAGAAACAGACCCAGGGAACTTATATTGCCGGAGTATAATAGCAGAAACGGACAGACACAGTTGTGGTATGACATAACAGGAAAACAGGCAGTGGATATGTTAGCGGAATTGTCAGATATCAGTTATGAGATATTTATTAAAATATGTGAGGCGGTTGTTGCGATGGCGGAGGTACTGGATGGCTTGCTGATATCTCCGGATATATTGCTGCTGCGCCCGGAAAGTATTTTTTTTGACAATCAGACAGAAAATGTCAGTTTTTGCTGTTATTTTGGAAATGAAAAGGAGATAGGAAAATCATTTCATGAGCTATTAGAGTATCTTCTGGCAAAATTAGACCATAAAAATGTGAATGGATTCAGACGGCATATGAGTTATTTGAATATACCAGAATGGATGGATACTGTATTGCAGAAATAAAAAAGATACTGAGAAAGGCTGAATATACAGAGGATGTACCAGAAAAAATTACAGAGACGGTGTGGAAGGAAGAAGAGTCTGAGTATATGTCGATTCCTGTGGAAAATAAGAAAAAAGGGAAAACAAAATAATAAGTTTTTTAAAAACGAAAATAACCGTATAGCTGTAAAAAACCACGTTGAATGTTACAGCTTTTTGTGTATACTAGAAATAGCAGAAACAATTTGATAAATTTTAGAAATAAACCAGAAAACTTAAAGTCATTTAAGTCTTTTTTAGAAAGAGGGAATCGCATGGATGATTTTAAAAAACTCACAGAACAACTTTTGAAAATATATATTAATGCGGAATAA
>ERZ860023.1159-NODE-1159-length-11379-cov-1.684475_pt1 | contig 11379 bp, 12 predicted proteins | sample MGYA00509983_ERZ860023 | MGnify/ENA primary metagenome ERZ860023 (study PRJEB30046, sample SAMN00715180) | human gut metagenome | study: EMG produced TPA metagenomics assembly of the A metagenome-wide association study of gut microbiota in type 2...
GTGTGCTCTGCAAACGAATATCTGACAAGAATCAATCTATGAAGGGGTATCTTGACGAATATGATACTCCCGTAATAAAGTCAAAATCAGTAGCCGTAGTAGGCGGCGGAAACGTTGCCATGGACGCGGCCAGAAGCGCTTTGAGAATGGGCGCCGAGCATGTCTACATAGTGTACAGACGTTCAGAGGCTGAAATGCCGGCAAGAAAGGAAGAGGTTCATCACGCAAAGGACGAAGGCGTTGAATTCCTCAATCTTAATAATCCCGTAAAAATTATAGGAGATGAAAACGGAAGAGTCTGCGCTATGGAATGTATCAGGATGGAGCTCGGAGAACCTGACGAAAGCGGAAGAAGAAGTCCTGTCCCGATTGAAGGCTCTAACTATAATCTCGAAGTCGATACGGTTATCATGTCAATAGGCACCTCCCCCAACCCTCTTATCAGAACTACTACTCACGGACTTGACGCAAATAAAAGAGGCTGTTTAATTGTAAATGAAGATATGCTTACCACTAAAGAGGGCGTTTACGCAGGCGGAGACGCGGTAACAGGGGCCGCCACAGTTATTCTTGCTATGGGCGCCGGAAAAACTGCCGCTGAATCAATTGACGAATATATTAAATCGAAATAACGGAGGACTTTAAATGAATAATTTTATAACGGTTATGTCTCAGAATACAGACGTTACAAACAGCATGTTCACAATGCTGATACCGTTTGTAATCATTATATTTTTCTTTTATTTTCTGCTTATAAGACCGCAGAAAAAAAAGGACAAGGAAGCCAAGGCAATGCGGGACAGCATTCAGATCGGCGATGAAATCATGACTATAGGCGGAATTGTCGGAATTGTCGTGAAAAAAACTGAGGATACTGTTGTTATTGAAACGGGCGGCGATAAAAGTAAACTCCGTATAAAAGTATGGGCTATTCAGGAAAATATTACTGTCAGCGAAAAAGCCGCGGCAGCAAGAGCGGATAAAACAAAAGCTATGATAGAAGCAAGACAAAATAAGAAAAAGAAAAAAGATAAGGATAATCAGGAATAATTTTTAAGGGACGTTTCAAGCGTCCCTTAAATTTTTTGTAACATTCGCTAATTTCAGTTCATAGTATAAAATAAGATTATTTTAAGGAGATGACAGCTATGGACGGTATTACTGTGACCGTTATCGTTATTATAAGTACAATCGCAGTTATTGAAGCGGTGAATATCTTTATGAAACTGCCGTGCCGTGACTGCTCTTGCGGATTTACCGCGCTGATTATTTTAGATAAAAATGACGATATAAGCAGACGTCTTGACAGCGTAATACATAAAGTAAGATGGACAGACGAAGAGCTTATAGGCAAGCTGATTATAGTAGATAACGGCATGTCGGAAGAACAGCTTGATATTTGCAGAAACTACTGCATTGAAAATAACTTTCTTGAAGTGGCAAAACCAAACGAACTTAAAAATCTAATATTTTCTATTGAAAAAAATAATGTAAAATAATTGCATTTCATGCAAAAAAAATGTATAATATAAGATATGATGTGTTATTTTGTTGAAAGGACTTGCAATGGAAGATCAGACTTTAAAAATAGAGGGTACGGTAGAAAATGTTTTGTTCCGCAACGATTCCAACGGATATACCGTTCTTGATATCGATACAGGCGGAGAGCTTGTAACCGCCGTAGGTGAATTAGGAGATGTTGAAAGCGGAGAAATACTGATTATCGAAGGAATTTATGTTACGATCCGAAATTCGGAGTACAATTCAAGGCCGAATACTGTGAACGCAAGCTTCCCAACACATCTGTAAACATATGCAAATATCTGTCTTCCGGCGCTATAAAGGGTATCGGTCCTGCACTGGCTCAAAAAATTGTCGACGTATTCGGCGAACAGACTCTTGAAATTATGGAAAAGGATCCCAGGCGTCTCCTTGAAATCAAAGGCATATCCCCCAAAAAATGCGAAGACATTGCCAACGAGGTTCAAAAAATATTTAATTTAAGGCACCTTATGATTTTTCTTTCTCAATATGGAATTAAAGCGGGGTACGCTATGAAAGCATATCAGCAATGGGGATTGCAGGCAATTGAGCTTGTTAAAAGCAATCCTTATTGTTTATGCGGATATCCGATTAACATGCCGTTTAAAAAGGCTGAAGAGGCTGCCAAAGAAATGAACATTCCTTCAGATTCGCATAAACGGCTTCGGCGGGATATACATATATACTTGAAGAAAACGCTAAGGCCGGGCATTCATGTATTCCGATAGATAAATTCGAAAAAATCTGTTGTCAGTATCTCAAAATCCGTCAGTCTGACTTTTACGACGTTTATAATGAAATGACAGACGACGAGCTTATTTTTGAATATTTGAAAAATGACAGAGGCTTTGTATACCTTGCAGATTATTATAATGCGGAAAGATATATTGCCGGAAGAATATCTGTTTTGAAAGCTTTTTCAAGTCCTGAGGATTACGACTATAAACAGCTTATAGACATGGAAGAAGAACAGAATAATATAAAATATGAAAAGCTTCAGCGTCAGGCTATAGCTACGGCTCTTTCAAGAGGCATCATGATTATGACGGGCGGTCCCGGAACAGGAAAAACAACTACTCTCAACGCTATAATATCATTATATGAGAAAAAAGGAGAAACAGTATTGCTTGCGGCTCCTACGGGACGAGCGGCAAAAAGAATGTCGGATCTCACCGGAAGAGAAGCAAGAACAATACACCGTATGCTTGAAGTAGGATATGATCAGAACGGAAAGCTCAAATTCAAGCATGACGAAAGCAATCCTCTTGAAGGAGACGTCGTGATTGTGGATGAGATGTCAATGGTAGACATAATCTTATTCGAAAGTCTGCTCAGGTCACTTAAGCTTAATTGCAGGCTTATTATGGTAGGCGACATTGACCAGTTACCGTCAGTAGGAGCCGGAAATTTACTGAAATCACTTATCGAAAGCAGATGTCTGCCGGTTATAGAATTAAAAGAAATTTTTCGGCAGGCTGAAAAAAGCTGTATAGTTACAAACGCGCATAAAATTGTAAAGGGTGAAATTCCGGATCTTTCTCAGAAAAATAACGATTTTTTCTTTTTTAAACGCACAGATCCTTCATTGGCTTTGAATCTTATAATAGATCTTGTCAAAAAAAGATTGCCGAAAGCATATAAATATTCTCCGACTGATGATATTCAGGTGATTTCACCCTCCAGAAAAGGCATACTTGGCGTTGTAGAGCTTAACAAGGCATTACAGGAACAGCTTAATCCTAAAGGTCCTTCCAAAAAAGAGGTTAAATCGCAGATTTATACCTTCAGAGAAGGAGACAAAATAATGCAGACTAAGAATAATTATGATATTGTCTGGAGCAAGGACGGCGAACAAGGAGCGGGCATTTATAATGGCGACATAGGAAAAATACTTAGTATAAATCGTGCAAGACTTGAATTAATAGTTGATTTCGATGGACGTATAGCCGTCTATACCTTTGATATGGCTGATCAGCTTGAGCTTGCATATGCGGTTACTGCCCACAAAAGTCAGGGAAGTGAATTTGAAGCTGTTATAATTCCGCTGCTTGGAGGTTTTGACAAGCTTTATTATAGAAATCTCCTTTATACTGCCGTTACCAGAGCCAAAAGATTACTCATAATCATAGGAGACGAGAAAATAGTATCCAAAATGGTTCTGAACAACAAGAGAACAAACCGTTATACATGCCTTACCGCTATGCTGAAAGAGGAAATGAGAAGCAATGAATAATATCTCACGTTTTATTCTGGATATCTTTTTTCCTAACCGCTGCCCAATATGCAGAAAATATATCGAATGGAATAAATTCATATGCAAAGACTGTGAAAACGTTCTGAAAACATATACAGAGGGTATATGCCGGCAAGATACGGAAAACGAACGCAGCTGCATAACCGCTCAATTTGATCGTATCTTTACATGCTATTATTCGAGGGCAAAGCAAAAGACGGTATTTTATCTCTCAAGGACGGTCACAAGGAATTCGGATATTATATTGGAAATCTTTTAGGTGAAAAAATTTCAGACAGCGGAATACGGGCTGACGCTGTGGTTCCCGTTCCTATGTCACGAGAATCGTACAGAAAGCGCGGCTATAATCAGGCGGAAATCATAGCTGAAAGAATATCTTTCGTTTGCAGCCTTCCCTTAATAACCGACAGTCTTTATAAAAATAAATCAGCGGCTCAGCATACCTTAGGGTTATCGGACCGTATTGAAAATACGTCTGCATACGGCCGTGGCAGCCGACGGCTTGACAATATGAAAATAATCTTATGCGACGATGTTATAACTACCGGAAGCACGCTTAACAGATGCGCCGAGTTATTAAAGGAATTGGGCGCGTCTGTTATTTTCGCGGCTGCAGGGACAACAACAAAACTGAAAAAGGAATGAAAGAAATATGGCACAGGATATTGGAATAGATTTGGGAACCGCTAATATCGTTATTGCGGTAAACGGAAAAGGAGTCGTATTAAACGAACCTTCCGTAATTGCAGTTAATAAAAGGACAAATAAAATAGTGGCAATAGGCAAAAAGGCATACAGAATGGTGGGTAAAGCGCCGGAGTATATTTCCGTTATACGTCCTCTTTCATGCGGAGTTATTTCCGACGATGAAATGACTCAATGTCTAATAAGAGAGTTTGTACATAAGGCCAGCGGTCACAGGCTTGTTAAACCAAGAATAGTTATTTGCGTTCCGTCTTTTATAACTGACGTTGAAAGCCGTGCAGTTGTTGAAGCAGCCATGAACGCCGGCTCAAGAAAGGTTTATCTTATTCAAGAGCCTATAGCCGCAATGCTGGGCGCCGTGTAAATATGTCTAAGGCAAGAGGTCATCTTGTAGTAGACATCGGAGGAGGCACTACTGACGTAGCGGTCGTTTCTATGAACGGAGTGTAACCTCCCGTTCGATAAAAACCGCCGGAACAATGCTTGATCAGGCTATTGTAAGATATGTACAGAAAAGGCATAAGCTGCTTATAGGCGACAGAACAGCCGAACAGATAAAAAAAGAGCTTACAAATCTTTATGATCCCAGCGACGATGTCAGAATGAACATCGGAGGAAGGAATCTGCTTAAAGGTCTGCCGGAAATGATAAATATAAGTGAGCTTGAAGTATTCGACGCCATTGAAGACGAGGTATTTGAGATAGTTGACGCCATAAGAAATTTGCTTGAGGATACTCCTCCTGAATTAGTAGGCGATATTTATGAAAACGGTATTCTGCTGACAGGAGGCGGAGCAAATTTAGGAGGTATCGACAAGCTTATTAACAGAACTCTCGGTGTAAAATGCAATATTGCCAAGGATCCTATGGGATGCGTGGCAAGGGGAACTATTCAAGCCTTCAAACGTCTGGACAGTCTTCTTGACGGCTTTGAAAACGTCGCTCTTTATCAATATAAATAACAAAAAACTGACGCCCTGTAAAGCGTCAGTTTTATTTTTATTCAATTATTACATCAGGAACAGACTCCTCGGGCTCGTCTGCCGGGGGATCTGTTGCAGGCGTCTCCGGTTCGGGAGCCTTGGTCGGCGCTTCCGTCGGAGGCTCTGTAGGCGCTTCCGTAGGCTCTGGATTCTTAGCGTAATAAACCGTTAAAATTTCATCATCGGTTATATTAATTTCCTTACCCGGACCCGGACTTACTTTAGTAACATATCCGTCCTCATATTCATAATTAATCTCAGTTACTTCGGTATAAGGTATATTTAACTCATCAAGAAGCTCCGTATATTCATCAAATGTATAGCCTTCAAAATCAGGAACCTCAACCTTTTCAGTTCCCTTGCTGACTTTGATTTTTACCGTATCTCCTTCTTTGATTTTCTTTCCCTTCTCAACTTCCTGCCAGAAAATCAAGCCTTCCTGATATTCTCCGTTATATTCAAAATCAGCGCTGATTTTGATATTATATTTTTCTTCGATTTTTGATTTAATATCCTCATATCTCTGTCCAATCAGATCCGGCATTTTATTTTCCGCCTTAGATTCCTTGGTTTCCTCCGGCTCTGTTTCTTCAGTAATATCTACGATATTATCGCTTATTGAGCTTTCATTGCTTGAATAATTATCTCGAAGCCTGCTGCTGTTATCTCCGGTAAATAATTTAAATAAAATTACGACTATCACCAGAATTATAGCCACAAGCAATACGCCGATTATAACAGGAATCTTTATTTTATCAAAGGTTGAAACATCATTTCCCTCAACCTCAGCCTCGTCATAATCGTCATAATCGTCGTATTCATCATCGTAATATCCGTCTTCGTCTTCCTCAGGCGAATACAAATTTTCATCATCAGTATACTGATCGTTTTCATATATACCGTTTCTTGATATAGTAAGCGTCTGAGTCTGACCGATACCTATTGCAGGCTGATCAAACAACGCTGTAACAAGCTCTGTTATTGTCTGTATCCTGTCATCTCCCGAAAGACTCATGCCCTTCATAATAACATCCGATACATGCTTTGGTATATTTGAATTTAGCTCCTGAGGCGTATATAGATTATCCTTCTCCAATCTTACATTTGCAGAATCAGGCTTGGATCCCGTTAAAATTCTATATAGAACAGCGCATATACCGTAAACATCCGTCCATGTTCCCTGGCGGCTTGCCGCTGAATACTGCTCGGGTGCAGCATAGCCTGAGAATATTTCATTTTTTAGTTCGGTATTAGCCGTTCTGACTGCCGATATACAGAAGTCAGTAAGCTTTAATTCGCCCTTATCAGTAACATATATAGTATCCGGACTAATTCCCCTGTGTAAAACTCCGGCATTATGTACAAGACTCAAGGTAGTAAAAAGAGGCGGAAACATTGCGGAAACCTCGCTCCAGCTCAGCTCCCCTGCATTTTCCTTCAGATAATCAACAAGCCTGACTCCGTCAATATATTCATATACCGCATAAGTCGAATTATTCTCCGCAAACAAATCAAGAGTAGGCGATAAATGACTGCTCAGGCTTCGCATTTTGGCAAGGGATTTATTAAGCTCGGTATATTCAGCCATGAGCGCCTTGTACTGTGCAAGATTATTATAATTTACGCTTATAGTAGGCTTGCCCTTTACTCTGACGCATAATCCGTCAGGCATATATTCGTTAAGCAGCACCTTGCAGCTAACTGCCGTATCATACGCTATATAAGTAGCTCCCTGACCGTTTGAGCTCAAAAGCTTTCCGACCAGATATCTTTCATGAAGAACAGTTCCCGGTATAATATATGACGGAAGAGACGGGGTATTCTCTACATAGCCGCAATTCGGACAAACCTTGGCCGAACCCTTATTTTCCATACACCCCATACATAGTTTTCTTTCAACCATTCTGACCTCCGTAATTTATAAAAACAATAAATCATTATTAAGAAATTAACACATCATAAATTATTTTATCAGTTATCCCGAAGGTTGTCAATATCTAAGGCTATTAATTACCGTTTCATTTCCTAATTGTATTATTTCTGTAATCTTTTTTTATTATTTTTAAATAGATTTACAGGATTATTGTAAATTAATGCCGTATTATATAAGCCCTCGATTCATCATTTCCTGAGCTGCCAGCATAACTCCTGTTTTTCCGCTTGTATATGTAATTCCGCCCTGCATCCATACAGCATAAGGCTCTCTCAGCGGAGCGTCTGCCGAAAGCTCGATTGAAGCCCCCATATTAAAGGCTCCGGCGGCCATAATAACCTGATTTTCATATCCCGGCATATCCCACGGCTCAGGAGTTAAAAAAGAATCCACCGGAGCGCCCTTCTGTATTCCGCAGCAAAACGCCTTTAAAAGCTCCGGCTCTCCAAGCTTTACTACCGTTATAATATCGCCTCTGGTTTCCTTGGCGTCAGGAAAGCACTCAAATCCCAAAAGACTGAATAATGCGGCGGCAAAATCCGCGGTCTTTTTAGCGTTTGCCACTATATCGGGAGCTAAAAAAGACCGAGGAACATTTCCTTATTCTGCGAAAGCGTACAGCCTACTTCCTTTCCCATGCCGACGCAGGTCAATCTGTAAGAGCATAGCTCAATAAGCTCTTTTTTACCGGCAATATATCCACCCGTACGGGCAATTCCTCCGCCGGGATTTTTAATAAGCGAACCGACTATTATATCGGCTCCCGCCTGAATCGGCTCAGCAGCTTCAACGAATTCTCCGTAACAGTTGTCCCCATAATAACCGCGTCCGGATTGGCTTTTCTTACTGCCGCGCACATCATTTCAATATCCGAAACCGTAAAAGCAGGTCTAAGAGAATAGCCCCTCGAACGCTGTATGTAAGCGACTTTGGCATTCTTAGACTTTTCAGATATTAAGTCATAATCCGGGGTTCCGTCTTCCTTCAGTTCAGCGCTGTCATATGTAACACCGAAATCGGTCAAAGAACCGTTGCCTTTTATTCCTCTGATACCTATTACTTCCTCAAGAGTATCATAAGGACTTCCCGTTATTGAAACAAGCTTGTCCCCTTTTCTTAAAATTCCCCACAAAGCCGTAGAAAGAGCATGGGTGCCCGAAACAAAATTATGTCTGACCAAAGCGTCTTCAGCTCCGAAAACCTCAGCATAAACCTTGTCCAGAATCTCTCTTCCTACATCTCCGTAGCCGTAACCGCTGCTTCCGTAAAAGCACTGCTCGCTTACACGATTATTAATAAACGCCGACAAAACCTTGGTTCCGTTATATTCCTTAATTTTATCTATCTCACTGAATACGCATTTTTTTTCCGCCTCTTCAGCAAGCTTTATAAGCCTTGGACTGAATTTAAAAAATTTGGTATTAGTCATTATACTGCAATTTTCCTTTCAATATATTGTCGCTGCCGTTTTTTGATTTCTCAAGAACATATTCCTCTGAAACAGCCTTAAATCCAATTTCCCTGTAAAAGCTTTCCCGTATATCCAAAGCATAAAGGACCGCAGTTTTTCCCTGCTGTTCAAGATAAGCTGCAAGCAGGTAAGAAACCTTCTTGCAAAACCGCCGCCCCGCGAAGCGATTTTGGTTGCAACCTGTCCCACAAGGACATGGTTATCTATATCATACGAAATTGAAGCCGTCGTACATGATTTATATGTCATAACTCGGCTTATTCCATGCCTGATTCTATGCGAGGTATCCGCAAGCCAGAGCGAATAATCAGACAGATTAGGAAAGCCCTCGGTCAATATACCGTAAACATCGTCAAGAGCAGGATTAAAATCAATTTCAGACTCGTCGATTAAAGTCTGTTCGGAAGACGCAAGCTGAAACGTGGTTCTGTGCAGCCGATTATATTCCCTATTGGAAATCATACCGATTGCCTGACTGGCGCCTTCTATTCGAAAAGGTTTATACATATCAACAAAGGAATTTATCTCATCTTGGTCAAAATCCTCACCGTAAATCAGCATAGTTGAATTAATCACAAGAATAACGCCGTTTCCGCTCTTATAGAATCGGCAGAAATCGTATCCTGTTCCGTAAGCGTTTAAATAAGACAGCATCCGTCTTCCGCAGCAGCTTTTTTTAAGAAGCTCATAAGATATATTTTCGGGATTTTCTATAAGTCTTATCATATGTCCATTTCAGCCGCCTTTTCAACAATTGCATAAATAATATCCGCGCAGGCTTTTAGATCCTTTTTATTTGCTATGCACGACGGAGAATGAAGATAACGGCATGGAGCCGAAACGGCAATTGTTTTAACGCCGCCTCTTGAGGTATGGATTGCTCCGCTGTTGTTACCTCCTGCAATCAGGCTTTTAGTCTGCCACGGAATCCCCTTTTTCTCGGCCTGTTCAACAGCCGCGTTAAATAAATCACGGTCATACATCGTACTTCTGTCCATAAAAGATACTACGGCTCCCTTCCCCAGCCTGCAGACCTGTTTGTTCTCAGATATACCGTCAATATCTGCGGCAGTCGTTGTTTCCACAGCAATTGCAATATCCGGATTAACTGTATACGCCGCCGTTTTAGCGCCTCTGAGTCCTATTTCTTCCTGAACTGTAAACGTAAAATACAAGTCGTACGGAAGCTCGCTGTTTATCATATCTATCAATAATGCGCAGCCAAAACGATCGTCTATCGCCTTAGATTTTATTATGTCGTCTCCTAATTCCGCATATTCTGAAACAAAATACGCATAGTCGCCGGGAGCCGCATATTTTTCAGCCTCTTTTTTATCAGCCGCGCCGATATCTATATAAAGAGAATCCATTTCCGGAGTTTTATCACGCTCTTCTGCCGAAAGATTATGAACCGCTTTTGCTCCGACCACGCCAATCAAACCCTTTGAGCCAACCGTTACCTGCCTTCCTATAATACTGTCGGATCAATTCCTCCGACTTCAGAAAAAGTCATGGCGCCGTCAGACTGAACAGAGGTAATAATAAATCCTACCTCGTCCATATGAGCGTCAAGCATAATTTTATTTTTAGGAACTTCCCTTCCCTTTTTAAAAGCTATTATGTTTCCCATACTGTCAACGGAATAATCCGCGTTATCCTTTATTTTATCTATTATAAAGGCTCGAACGGCTCCCTCGTCTCCATTGGAAGCTCCGTTTAAGCGGCAAAGCTCTTTAAGATTATTCAGCATTCAAAATCCCTCCTTTTATAAATTCAGCCAGCAGGCGTCCGGTATATTCCAAATCATCTATCTTAATTATTTCGGAGGGAGTATGCATATACTTTAAAGGAATAGAAACAGTTCCTGCCATGCAGCCGTTTTTGTTCACGCTGAACTGATCAGCGTTCGTGGAAGTAAGACCGTTCATAACCTCCGTCTGATACGGAATTTCTTTATCCTTGCATATATCTATAAGTTTATCGGATAACGCTCTTGAAAGAGACGGCGAAATGCCTATCATAGGACCCATTCCCAACTTTCCGCATTTATATTCACAGTCGCCCTGAGTATATGCAAAGCTTACATCTACCGCCAACGCAATATCCGGTTCCACATTAAACGCAGCCGTTTTCGCTCCTCTTTCGCCCAGCTCCTCCTGTACGGAAAATACGACTGTAAAGCCGGGAGTTTCAATATCCTTAAGAAGCTCAAGCGCATAGAATCTGACGCTGCTCCGCAGCGATCGTCAAGTGCGCAGCCGGTAACTTCATTATTAAGCAGCTCTCTGAAACGTGTATCAAAAGATATGGCGTCGCCGGGATAAATCAACGATTTCGCTTTTTCGTAATCTAAACCCGCGTCAATAGCCATATCCTCTATTTTCAATACCTTATCCCTATCGCCGCTGAAAGATGCGGCGGAACCGAGCAGACAGCGCCTCTCAGCTTTTTTCTTCCGTGTATAATTACTGACTGTGCCGGCAGCAGACAC
>ERZ860023.1163-NODE-1163-length-11334-cov-1.767355_pt1 | contig 11334 bp, 14 predicted proteins | sample MGYA00509983_ERZ860023 | MGnify/ENA primary metagenome ERZ860023 (study PRJEB30046, sample SAMN00715180) | human gut metagenome | study: EMG produced TPA metagenomics assembly of the A metagenome-wide association study of gut microbiota in type 2...
ATATGGTGAGATATGAGAGATTTGAACTCTCGACCCTACGCTTAAAAGGCGTATGCTCTGCCAACTGAGCTAATATCTCAAACAACGTGATTAATTATATCATATTAAATTGATATTGTCAACACCTTTTAAGAATTTTTTTCAGAAAAATTTCTTGAAATATTATTAAACGCGAAAAATATGGTAATAATATATTTTTGTAACTATATTCGACTTTTATGCTTGACAAATTTCGACATAGGTGTTATAATAATATTGAAAAAAAGTGAGGGGCTTATCTTATGAGAAATACTGGTGTTAGAAAAACGATTGACGATCTTGGAAGAATAGTTCTTCCTAAGGAAATCAGAAAAAGCTTGGGATTAGGAATCAGATCGGCTGTTGATTTGTATGTTGACGGAGAAAAGCTGATAATAACCAAGACAAAAAACGAGTGTATTTTCTGTAATTCACGCGATAATCTTGTTGAATACAAGGGCAAGAGCGTGTGTGAGAAATGCATTGAAGAACTCAAATAACTGTAATTGAGTTTTTACTGCGCTGTTTTTAAAACGGCGCAGTTTTTTTATTTTATATCGCTTAATTTTCGCATAACGTATTTTCGGGAAGCTTTCGTTTTATAGCTTTGGGAGATTGGAAATCAGATATTGCAGGAGTCTGTACGCTTGTAATTTTATGATGATTTTTATTTACCTTATTATTGGAAATATCTGAAACACAGCTTTCTTTTATTTTTGGCAGTATGGTTTTTCTATCAGCCGAATGTAAGTTTATTTCTGATAAATTGATTCTTTCAGAATTTGCAAGATATTTTACCTTTTCAGAATTATCAGATACAATGAAGTTTATATCAGATAAAATTTTTACTTTGCTTTCCGGCAAAGTTTTTTTATTTTCTGAGCAATTTTGTTTGGAGTTAGTTTCCGGCGTTTTGACAGGCTCTATAATATCATCTTTTTTTGTTTCCTTACAGCTATCAGAAGTATTTGTTTTTTCTATAAAGGTATCCTTAGAGTCGGTAGAATCTGATAATTGGCTGTTATTTATAGCATCGTATTTCGACGGAGAATAACGGAATTTTTTGCAGCTAAAATTCTCACTTACGATACCGCGTTTTTCACAAAGAATCATACCCTGGCTTTTAGCGGGCTTACCGTATTCGCAGTATACGCATTTGGGCTTTGACTTTTGATTCTGATAATTGTCGTTCCTTTTAGATATTCCGAATAACCCCATTTTAACGGATCCTTTCGATAAATATTAAATTATATGTTTTTCTTGATTATAACATTTTTTTATCGGATTGTCCATAGTTTTTTGTAATAGAGAGGAGCATAAGAGTCATTATAATCAGAAGAACAGAGGGAAGAGGAGAAAATTTTGAATGCGTAATTGCCGGAGCAAAAGCGGTTACGGCTTCTATATTTATAAATTTCATAAATAACCGGCAGAATAATGCCGATGCAAAGGCTGAAAACAATCTTACTGATATAAATTTTTTTATATTAAGAAGACCTCCCGATATGGCTATAATTTGTATTAATACGCAGATACCGCCGAAGGATAGTAGAGACGCGACGACAGGCAGCATGGATATATCATTTTTCGGAAGCGTTATAATATTGCTGATTTCAAGTATGCAGGCAATAATTGACGAAACCGTACCGACTTTGTTTCCTGTTATGTAAGCCGCAGCTTCTGAAATTAGATTTACGACTCCCGATAACTTTAGTATTTGGAGAACTCCGCTGAAAGCGACGATCATTACGCACATTTGAAATATGGCGCGGGCTGATGATACAGTTGAATTTATAAAGCATTCTGCGGATATGTCGGTTTTTATTCTTGGCTTTTCTTTGCTGGGAATACGGGAAAATAAACCGCATAGAACGGCGGATAATATATTTCCTGCTGTAACGGAAAGAAAAACGATAATTCCTGCCGGCGTATCCGGATAAAGTATGCCGGAAATTGTACCTATTATGAAGGCAGGACCAGAAGCAAAGCAGAAACAGCTTAATCTGTCAAAATCATTCTTTGAAAGAGCATTTTTATTATAGCAGTCTGCAAGAAGCTTAATTCCTGCCGGATAACCTGAAACAAGACTTAGCATAAAAACGCCGAATTGACTGTCGCTTAAACGGAATATATACTTAGCAGCCGGTCTGAATGGTATACTTATTATGCTATGCAGTCCCGAATTTACCGTTATTGAGGAAATACACATAAAAATAAACATAGATGGGATCATTACATCCATGCATCTTATTATTGAATCGTTTACCGCTCCGGATATATAACCGGGATAACGTATACAGAAATATACGGCGGCAAGAATTGTAGCTGTAAGAATAATATTTTTTATAGCTTGTTTCATCATTTTTCCTCCATAGTCATTAGCTCTGTAAATTATATGGTGTGATAAAGCGGGAAATGCATTAATATAATTAAACGAGGTGGTATGAATGGCCGGAAAGATCAAAAGATTTATTAATATGGATACTCAGATACAGATAACGGGAGATCATGAGGTCTTGGTTGAATGCTGTAAAAAAATTCTTGAGTATAATGATATAATGGTTAAGGTTAAAACATGGGATATGATTATACAGATATGGGGAAGCAATCTGAGCGTCAATGATTTCAGCTCCAGGGGTATTTATATATGCGGAAAAATACAATCAATAGAGCTGACAGGAAACGGGTGAATTGAATGTTTGGAAAAATAAGAGGTACGGCTTCGTTTAAGGCGCAGGGTTCAAAAATGTATTCCTTTATTAATGGTATAAGGGAAAACGGAATTGCATGCATGTCACAGAGATGCAGAAACGGCTGCTTTTACGGACAGATTTATATGACGGACATGAACAGAATTACAGATATTGCTAAGGAAAACGGAATTGAACTTGAATTTACAGAAAAAAAGGGGATTCCGTTTAAAATGAAGGGATATCGCTTCAGATTCGGTATAATTTTGGGTATACTTATATTGTTTTCCTTTGTATTTTATCTGTCAAATATCGTTGTTTCCGTAGAGGTATATGGAAATAGCGGCGTCAGCAGGGAACAGATCGTTTCGGCGCTTTCGGATATAGGAATTTATAAAGGAAAATTTATTGCTGATATTGATTTCAGAAAATGCGAGCAGAGGCTCAGATTGAGTATTCCCGATATAGCATGGACCGGAATAAGGCATACCGGCAGCCGTATAGTCGTAGACGTAACGGAGGCTGACCCGCCTCCGGAAATGGTAAGAGACGACATACCCTGCAATATTATCGCCGACTGTGACGCTCAGATCGAATCTGTAGAGGTATATTCGGGACGTCTTATGAAAAAAGCCGGAGACGGAGTGAAAAAGGGAGATATAATTATAAGCGGAGTTGTTGACGACGGCGGCGGACATATGCTGAAAAAACATGCAATGGGAAAAATAATCGGAACTTACGAGGAGTCCGTAAGCTTTTCTCAGCCTTTGTCAACGGAAGGGCAGATTTACAGTGGGGAGCAGACGACGAAAAAATATTTCGATTTTTTTGGATTCAGGATTCCGCTTTTCTTTAAGAATGCAGATTTTCAGTCGTACGATTATACAGAAACTTCAAACAGCTTTATGTTATTGGGGAAAAAACTTCCTTTGGGAATAATTCACAGTACATATACGCCGTTTGAGTATGAAATGCTGTCATACAGCAGCGAGGAAGCGGATGTATTGCTTCAGCAGCAGCTTTCTGTGTATGAAAAAAATTTTTACGATTCCAAGGGCATTATAGTTAAGGAAAGAAATATTGAAGTCAAAAGCTTTGAGGACAGAATGGAATACAACGTAAAATTTGTTTTAGAAGGAGAAATAGGCATGGACTTTGAAATTTATGTTGATTAAAATGAGTAAATATTTTATTGTATTTGTTTATTTTAATAATTGTTTCAAAAAAATTAAAAATAGGTATTTAAAAAAGATTCCGTTTGTGATATAATTATACTATATAAACAAAATAAAAGAAAAGAGTGTTTAAATGGCGGAAAAGGTTATAAATATAAATGATACCGAACAAATGATAAATTTGTTCGGAGCTTATGATGAAAATATTAATACAATACAGCGCCAGTATGACGTCGTTGTTTTAAGCCGCGGAAGCGACATTAAGATTTCCGGAAACGAGGAAAACGTCAATAAAGCAGCACAGGCAATAGAAGCTCTTATGAAGATTTCTAAAACAGGGGAAAGAGTGACGGGTCAAACGATCCGGTATGTTACGTCTATGGTGTCAGACGGCTCGGCAGAGCAGCTTGATAATCTTATCGGAGACGGAGTGTGCGTTACTGCAACTGGCAAAATTGTGCGTCCGCGTACAGTCGGCCAGAAAAAATATATAGACGATATAAAGAATAATACGATTGTTCTCGGAATTGGTCCTGCCGGAACGGGAAAAACCTATCTTGCAGTTGCAATGGCTGCCAAAGCCTTTAAGGCTCACGAGGTAAACAAAATAATCCTTACCAGACCTGCGGTAGAGGCGGGAGAGAAATTAGGCTTTCTTCCGGGGGATCTTCAGGATAAGGTAGATCCTTATCTTCGGCCTCTTTATGACGCTCTTTTTGAAATGTTCGGCGCCGAAAACTTTTCAAAGTACATGGAAAAGGGTATAATAGAGGTGGCTCCTCTCGCATATATGAGAGGAAGGACGCTTGAGGGAGCGTTTATAATACTTGACGAGGCTCAGAACACTACGTCTGAACAGATAAAAATGTTTCTGACCCGTTTGGGCAACGACAGCAAGATGGTAATTACTGGAGACGTGACTCAGATAGACCTTCCTGACAGTAAAACCTCCGGTCTTATAGAGGCTATGAAGGTTTTGAGAAACGTCGACGATATAGCTATACACAAGTTCAATGAAAAGGACGTTGTAAGGCATAAGCTGGTTCAGGATATAGTAAAGGCTTATGAAAAATATGCTAATGAAAGGAGAAAGTAATTATGTCAAAGCTAAAAGTATATGTTAAAAACAAACAGAATATAGTTAAAATACCCGTAGGAATACGCCTGCTGATCCGCCGCTGCTGTCAGGCTGTGCTGGCAACCGAGCGCTTTGAACAGGACGCTGAAGTCAGCGTTTCATTTGTTTCTAATAAGGAAATCAGAAATTTAAATAAGGTATACAGAAACAAGGATAAGGAAACCGACGTTCTTTCTTTTCCGCTTACAAGCGAGGACGGCAAAAAGGAAATCAATGCTGAAACCGGTTTTGTACTTTTAGGAGACGTAGTTATTTCCCTTGAAACAGCGGTGAGACAGGCTGATATGTACGGTCATTCGCTTGAGAGAGAGGTGGGTTTCCTGACGGTTCATTCCATGCTGCACTTGCTTGGCTATGACCATGAGACAAGTCCTCTTGACGAGCGTATTATGAGGGAAAAGGAAGAGGCCGTTCTTGAAAAGCTCGGTATTTCAAGAGACGCCACATTTATAATAGAACGAAATTAAAACGGATTTTGAAATGGAGATCACAATGACTAAAACTGTCTTTCTGACGATAGCCGGAAGAACTAACGCGGGTAAATCCTCGCTTTTAAATACGGTTGTGGGTGAAAAAATAGCATCAGTCAGCAGTAAATCCCAGACAACAAGAACAAGAATAACCGGTATTAAAACAATAGGCGAAACACAGCTTGTATTTATGGACACTCCGGGACTGCATAAGCCTAAAAATAAGCTAAGCGCTCATATGCTAAACGCGGTAAAGGAATCGGTTACGGATATTGACGCCGTTATATTTATGGCAGACTGTACGCATCCGTTAGGCGAACAGGAGGAAAATATGCTGCGGGATATTTGCCGACGGAAAATTCCTGTGATTTTTGTTCTGAATAAAATAGATTTACTGGATAATATGAGTAAACTCGCTCCGATTATTGCGTCGCTTAGTTCAAAATTTGATCTCGAGGCTATTGTTCCGGTAAGCGTTAAGGAAAATAACGGCATAGATATTGTGATTAATGAAGCTATGAAGCTTGCCGCGGAAAGTCCGCATTTTTTCCCGGACGATATGATAACGGATCAGCCGGAAAAAATAATAGCAGGGGAAATAATAAGAGAAAAATTTCTGAACCTGCTTGAGGACGAGGTTCCTCACGGCATTGCAGTAACTGTGGAGCAGATGAGGGAACGGGAAGAAAAGGAACTGCTAGACATAAACGCTGTAATATACTGCGAGCGTGAATCGCATAAGGGCATTATAATAGGCAAAAACGGTTCTATGCTGAAAAAAGCCGCGTCCTTGTCCAGACAGGAGCTGGAGGAATTTTTTGAGATAAAAGTAAATCTTCAGTGCTGGGTAAAGGTCAAGGAGGACTGGAGAAACCGCGAGGGCCTTATAAGAAGCTTCGGACTTACAGAAATTTAAAAATAAATTACCATACATTACAATTTATATAAACGCCGTTTCAGGAAATAATTTTAAGGAAATAATTTTTGGCGGTGTTTATTTATGATTGATGAAAAATGGAACGCTTTTATGAACAGCGGAAAGATTTCAGATTATCTGGAATATAAAAAATCTGCGGAGCAATCCGCTGCGGAAACCGGTGGTGAGGCTAATGAAAATGGCGGCGCTCAGGGGAATAGTACTCAAGGAGTTCCCGGTTGGTGAGAACGATAAATTTATTCATGTTTTTACTATTGAACAGGGAGTAATTGAAATCTCTGTAAAGGGCGGACAGAAGCTGCTGAGTAAAAATGCCGGCGCTATTCAGCTTTATGCTTATTCAGATTTTTCAGTACGAATTGACAAGGGCAGGTATTATCTTGACAGCAGCGAGCCTATAAGATTTTTTTATAAAATAAGAGAGAACCTTGAAACACTCGCTCTTTCGCAGTATATAAGCGAAGTGTTATTTACGTTACCGGTCAGCATGAGCAAAAGGAAGATGTTATGAGATTGCTGCTTAATACATTTCATTATCTTTCCGAGGGAAGCCGGAGCGCCGCATTTTTAAAGCCGTTGTTTGAAATGCGGTTTATGACAGAAATCGGCATGATGCCGGATATAGTATGCTGCGCTTCATGTATGAAATACGCCGCTGAGGAAATGTATTTTGACTTGATGAGCACAAAGCTTTACTGCGTCGGCTGCATTACGCCGACAAAGGACGACACTCTCGTAAAAATTCCGGCTTCTGTCGTACATGCTCTGCGGCATATTGTTTTCGCTGATTTCAACAGGCTTTACAATTTCAGACTATCTGATAAAAATATTAAAAAGCTCGGCAGTATCGCTGAAAGATATTTGCTGATACATTTAGGAAGAGAATTTAAAACACTTGACTTTTATAAGTCGCTTGGGTAATATACTATGAATAAATATTTTAAAACGCTTGAATTACATAAAGTACTTAAAATGCTGTCTGATATGGCCTCCAATGACAGAACCAGACAGATGGCTCTTGAGCTTGAGCCATGTACGGATTATGATACGGTTTGTCTTGAAATGGACAAAACCTCCCAGGCTTTGGATCTGACCGTAAGGTTCGGAACGCCGCCTTTTTATGAAATTAAGGATGTAAGCTCTTCGTTAAGACGGGCAGCTTCAGGAGCAAGAATATCACTAAGGGAACTTATCGATATCAAAAGTCTGCTCAACCAGATCGGAGCTTTATCCGACTGGTATTCACATTGTGAAAATGTTCAGACAGAGCTTGATTATTTATTTGAAGGCCTTCGTCCCGATAAATATTTGCAGGAAAAGCTTGAACGCTCGATAATTTCTGAGGATGAAATTTCAGACGCGGCAAGTCCGGAGCTTGCGGCAATCAGAAAAAAAATTAGCCGCGCAGGCTTAAAGCTTCGTGAAACGCTTGATAAGATGATACGGTCTGAAGCTGTTCAGAAATCTCTTCAGGAAAATATTGTAACTATAAGGGACGGTAGATTTGTTCTCCCTGTTAAGGCGGAATACAGGAGCAGAATACAGGGTCTGATACATTCTTCCTCAGCCTCTGGGCAAACGGTATTTATTGAGCCTATTTCAGTTGTAGAGGCAAACAATGATATTAGGATGCTCGAGAGTCGGGAGCAGGAGGAGATTGAAAGAATAATAACCGAGCTTTGCCGGGAATGCGGCGAATGTGCCGAGGATCTTATCAGAGGATATGATTTATGTGTACAATTAAATCTTTATTTTGCTAAAGCAAATTTAGGCGCTAAAATGAAGGCCTGCGCTCCTGACATAACATGCGACGGAAAGCTCAAGCTAAATAAGGCAAGACACCCGCTTTTGGACAGTAATAAGGCGGTGCCGATTAATATCAGTTTGGGTGAAAAATACAGCGCTTTGATCATTACAGGTCCTAATACCGGCGGAAAGACGGTAGCTCTAAAAACTGCCGGATTGCTTTCGGCTATGGTTATGTGCGGAATGCTGATACCTGTATCTGACGGAAGCAGCGTTTCTGTATTCAGTCATATTCTTGCCGATATTGGAGATAATCAGAGCATAGAACAAAGTCTTTCAACCTTTTCGTCCCATACCAATAAGGTAATAGAGATAATAGGGCTTGCAGATGATAATTCGCTTGTTCTGCTCGATGAGCTGGGCTCCGGTACTGATCCGGTGGAGGGAGCGGCTTTAGCCGTTTCAATAATTGAAAGACTGAAGGATCAGGGCGCAAAGCTGATGGTTTCAACGCATTATCAGGAGCTTAAGCTCTATGCTATCGAGGGAGATGACGTTGAAAATGCGAGCTGTGAATTTGATCCGGAAACTCTTCGTCCGACTTACCGATTGATTACCGGATCTCCCGGAAAATCAAACGCATTTTCTATTTCAGCGTCTTTAGGAATGCCCGAGGACGTAATCGCTCATGCAAAACAGCTTGTCAGCGAAGAAAACATGCGGTTTGAAAAAGTCGTTGCACAGCTTGAGGAGGCAAGACGCCGGCTTGATAAGCAAAATCAGGAATTAATCCGAATAAGAGCCGAGGCCGAGGATAATAATCGTCGGCTCAAAACGGAGCTTGATGAAATAGAAAAGAACAAGGAACAGCAGCTTGAACAGGCAAGACTGCGGGCAATGAGTATTATAGAAAGCGTTAAGGCCGAATCAAACAGTCTTATAGACGAGCTTGAAGCTTTAAAGAAGGAAAAGGACAAGGCGGATTTTTCAAAGAAATTCTCTGATATAAAAACACGCAGCAAGCAGAGCTTTAACCGTATGTACGATACGGCTAATCCTGTTATTGAAAAGAGCGGCGACGGTTACAAGCTGCCAAGAAAGCTTAAAAAGGGAGATACCGTGCTGGTGCGTGACATTGATAAAAAGGGAACTGTTTGCGGTGAACCGGATGAAAATGGAAATGTTTATGTTCAGATGGGTATTATGAAAACAAAGGTATCGGTATTACAGCTCAAGTTATTGGACGAACAGAAGGTAACATATAAAAGCAAGCCTGTTTCCACCAGAAGTATTAAAAGCAAGCTGGAAAGAAAAGGAACTATGGAGCTTGATATAAGGGGGAAGAGCGCGGACGAAGGCGTTTATGAAATGGAAGCGTTTATTGATAACGCAGTGCTTTCAGGAATTTCCGTGGTGACGATTATACACGGAAAGGGTACGGGCATACTCAGAGCTGCAATCCATCAGAGATTAAAGTCAATGAAACAGGTTAAAAGCTTTAGACTCGGACTTTACGGAGAGGGCGAAAACGGCGTTACTATTGTGGAACTGAAATGAAGTGAGAAATGATTATCGAACATATTGCAATGTATGTAAGCAGTCTTGATTGCGCCAAGGATTTTTTTATAAAATATTTCAATGCGAAATGCGGTAAATTATATTATAATGAGAAAACCGGATTCCGTTCATATTTTCTGACATTTGGATTTGGCGCAAGACTTGAAATAATGAATAAGCCCGGAATATCTGTTTCTGACAATCTGAATAAAACCGGATACGCCCATATTGCGTTTAAACTTGAAAGTAAGGAAAGAGTTGATGAATTGACAGGCAGGCTCCGAAATGACGGGTTTGAAATTATAAGCGGTCCAAGAATTACGGGGGACGGCTATTATGAAAGCGCTTTTTTGGATTTAGAGGGAAATATTATTGAGCTTACAATCTGACTTATCTTTTTTGCTATTAAAAATATTTTTAAAAATCCCCTTGACAAATCCGAAAAAATAATATATTATAGTAATATAAATAAATGCGATGACGGGAAATAAAGCCGCAGATGAATTTTCAGAGAGCTGTCGCTTGGTGTAAGACAGTATTTCAAAACGGTCATAACTCCTCCCTGAGCAGTTCGCTGAAAGCTTGGCAAGTAGGCGTAAACGGGTTCTCCCGTTACAGAGATACGTATTGATTGATGCGGCAGAGCGGGTACAGCGGAATCTGTGCCAAAAAGAGTGGTACCGTGGAGTTTATCAGCTTCACCTCTTTATAATAGAAGAGGTGAAGCTTTTTTGTTGCATCTCTGATAATTTTGAAAGGAAGATGTATTATGAAAAATTTTGAAAAGTACACAAGACAGTATTTTCCGGTCAAAAATCCTCCTATGAAATGGACTGAGAAGGATTATGTGGATCATGCTCCTATATGGTGCAGCGTTGATCTGAGAGACGGTAATCAGGCGCTTATTAATCCTATGACGCTTGACGAAAAGCTGGATTTCTTTAAATATCTTGTGAAAATTGGGTTTAAGGAAATTGAAGTTGGATTTCCGGCAGCTTCAGAAACAGAATATGAATTCTGCCGCGCGCTTATTGAAAAGGAGCTTATACCAGACGACGTTACGATACAGGTTCTTACTCAGTCAAGAGAGCATATTATAAAGAAAACCTTTGAGGCTCTCAAAGGCGCAAAAAATGTTATTGTACATCTTTATAATTCTACATCTCTGGCTCAGCGCGAACAGGTTTTTAGAAAAAGCAAAGAGGAAATTATAGATATTGCAGTAACCGGTGCAAGGCTTTGCAAAAGCTACAGGGAAAACGCCGTCGGCAATTACCGTTTTGAATATTCACCTGAAAGCTTTACGGGAACTGAGCCGGAATTTGCTCTTGAAATATGTAATGAAGTAATAAAGATCTGGGAACCGTCGCCGGAAAATAAGGTTATTATAAATCTTCCGGTTACAGTTTCGCATTCAATGCCTCATGTTTACGCGAATCAGGTAGAATATATGTGCGATAATCTGTTAAGCCGCGAAAATGTTATAGTCTCTCTCCATCCTCATAACGACAGAGGCTGTGCGGTCGCCGACAGTGAAATGGGTTTGCTTGCCGGCGCTGACAGATAGAGGGAACGCTTTTCGGAAACGGAGAGAGAACCGGTA
>ERZ860023.1165-NODE-1165-length-11284-cov-1.590079_pt1 | contig 11284 bp, 11 predicted proteins | sample MGYA00509983_ERZ860023 | MGnify/ENA primary metagenome ERZ860023 (study PRJEB30046, sample SAMN00715180) | human gut metagenome | study: EMG produced TPA metagenomics assembly of the A metagenome-wide association study of gut microbiota in type 2...
TGGAACTTATGGTACGTCTGATTAAGCGTGGCAAAGACTCCGGCCGTGCTGACGATAACGAAGAAACTATCAAAAAACGTCTGCATGTATATCATTCACAGACATCTCCGCTGATCGACTGGTACAAGACGAAAAGAAATACCAGCGCCAACACGAATCCAGTCTGTCCACCGGCCTTTTTTTCCTGATAAGAAAGTCCGCTCCACTCCAGTCCGATATTATCCGGAAGATGGTCACGGGCGATCTGCTCCATAATCTCCATTGCCTGGCCGGAACTGTAGCCTTGTGCCGCAGAACCGCGGATGACGGCAGTGGTAAACATATTGAAACGCTTGATACTGCCCGGACCGGTGGTATAAGAGGCATTTCCCAAGGAAGTAAGCGGCACCATCACTCCGTCCTTTGCCTTTACAAAGAACAAGTTGATATTGTCCTTATGCTCACGATAAGGAGCCTCGGCCTGGATATACACCTTATATATACGGTTGAACATATTGAAGTCATTCACATATACTGAACCGGTATAGGCCTTCATGGTAGAGAATACATCCGCCAGGGGCACACCCAGCATTTTCACCTTATCACGGTCCACATCAAAATAAAGTTGCGGTATTTCAGACTGCAAGGATGATGAAAGCCCCGTCAGCTCCTTATGCTTCTGGGCATAATACATCAGCGTATCTGCCGCCTGCACCAAGTTGTCAAACGTCGCCTCTCCACGCGCCTCAAGCTGCATTTCGAAACCTCCCGAGGTACCCAATCCCGGAATGACCGGAGGCGTGGAAAGATAGACCTTGCATTCGGGATATTCCTTCAAATCCTGCTCCACATTCTCCATTATCTTATCGATGGAAATCCCCTTACGCTCTTCCCACGGTTTCAGAATAACCGTCAGCTCACTGCGTGCCTGGTTGCTACCCACACGGGGGCTGCTACCCGTCACGTTCTGCACATAGGCCACATAGGGATTCTTCTCCAAGTATTGCACGGCACGGTCGGTCACCACACGGGTTCGCTCCAAAGTAGCACCTTCCGGCAACTCCAACTCTATCTTAAAATAGCCCTGGTCTTCTACCGGCAGGAAACTGGTAGGCACCAACCGGTGGATAATGAAAATGGCAACCAGTACCAGGCCGAACGCACTCATCAAGCGGCGGGGATTCCTGATGACCCGGTTAATGACAGCCACGTATTTGTGATTGCCCAAGTTCAGCCATTCATTGATTTTGCGGAAAACTATGTTCTTTTTCTTTCCACTGTCGGGCTTCAATATGAGCGAACACATGACGGGACTAAGCGTCAGGGCCACTACCGTAGAAAGCAATACGGAAACGGCGATAGTAATGGTAAACTGACGGTATAACTGTCCGGTGATTCCGCTCAAGAAACTTACCGGCACAAACACGGCACAGAGCACCAATGATGTGGCAATCAAGGCACTTGCCAATCCGTTCATCGCCTTTTTGGTAGCTTCATACGGGCTCAATTTCTCCGTCTCCATAAGATGTTCTACATTCTCCACCACCACAATGGCATCATCCACCACAATACCGATGGCGAGAATCAATCCAAGCAAAGTCAGTATGTTCAGAGAGAAGCCGAAAATAAGCATGAAACCGAAGGTACCAATCAGGGAAATAGGTACCGCAACAATCGGTATCACCGTCGCACGCCAGCTTTGCAAGGAAAGGAATACGACCAGCACCACCAGAATCAGCGCTTCGAACAACGTCTTGTACACTTCGTGAATGGATTCGGAAATATAAGTCGTCATGTCGAAGGGAATCTCATAGCTCATCCCTTCAGGGAAATTTGCACTGATTTCCTCCATAGCAGCCTTTACGCTCTTCGCAACCTCCATGGCATTGGCCCCGGGAAGCATATAGATACCGAGCACGGCGGCATTCTCGCCGTTGATTCCACTTTCCGTACTATAGGAAGATGCTTCCAATGAAACACGCGCCACATCGCGCAGACGGATGATGGAACCGTTGGCATTGGCACGGACTACAATGTCCTCAAACTGCTTTACCGAACTTAAACGTCCCTGGGTAGTGATAGGGATAGTAATGTCGAGTCCCTTCACCGGCTGTTGCCCCAAAACACCCGCAGCAGACTCACGGTTCTGGTCCTTCAGGGCATTCTGCAAGTCTTGCACCGTCAGGCCAAAGTTGGCAAGTTTGTCGGGCAACGCCCATATCTGCATGGCATAGTAGCGGCTGCCGATGTTGGAAACACGTCCCACACCGGGGATACGGCGCAACAAGTCGAGCACATTGATAGTGGCAAAGTTACTCAGATAAATTTCGTCGAACTTCGGGTCACTGGAAGTCAGACAGATGGTCATCAACTGGCTGGGAGCCTGCTTTTCCACAGAAATACCGTTCTGAATCACTTCGGCCGGCAAACGGTTCTCCGCCAGTTTCACACGGTTCTGTATTTCTACGGCAGCCAAATCCGGGTCGGCAGACACGTCGAAAGTGACCGTAGCCGAAAAGCCACCGGAATTGGAACTGTTGGACTCCATGTACAACATGCCGGGAGTGCCGTTTATCTCCTGCTCGATAGGGGTTGCCACCGCCTGCGAAACAGTCAGCGCACTGGCTCCCGGATAGGAAGCGCTGATTTTCACTACGGGAGGCGTTATCTGCGGATATTGGTCTACCGGCAGCATGGTCAGGCCAATGATACCGACAATTACAATCACAATCGATATCACCGCCGAGAATACCGGGCGGTCTATAAAGAAACTTACTTTCATAACATCATTACTTTGAAGGGTTGTTGTCCTTTGATTTATTCTCAGCCGGAGTAGTCTGCTTCGTTTCGGAAACAACCTGCTTGTTCAGAGAATCACTCGTCTGCTCTTCCTCCTTTTTAGGAACGGCAGCCTGGGCACGTACTTTCATACCCGGAGTCAGCTTGTGGAAACCTTCAGTCACAATTTGTTCTCCGGCAACCAGACCACGCTCAACCACCCAATTGTTGCCAAATTCAGGTCCCAGTTCAATGAAACGCTTTTCAACCGTAGAGTCCCGGCGCATCACAAAAATATATGCACCACCTTTCTCAATGGTAACCGCCTTTTGAGGAACGGCGACAGCACCCTCACGTACATCCAGCAATAGCTTAACCTTTGTAAACTGCCCCGGTAACAACACTTTGTTAGGGTTCGGCATTTCGGCACGCACGGAGAATGTTCCGGTCTGAGGGTCCACCTGAGGTTCGGCAAAATCCACATAGCCCTTATAAGGATAGACGGTATTATCCGCCAAAGTAATCGTAATGTTCGGCTGCCAGGAACGTGTAGAGTCCTGACGCCCTATATCGATATTCCGTTCCTTGCTTTTCAGGTAATCCAATGCCGTCATGCTGAAATCTACCAGAACCGTATCATTTTCACAACCGTAGCCAGCAAGGACTTGCCTCCCGGTCCGACCAATGTTCCCAAATCCACATTTCTTTCACTGATATGTCCCGATAGCGGAGAACGGACCAACGTATATCCCAATTCCAATTCAGCCTGGTCCAAATCGGCCTGGCTCATCGCTACTGAGGCTTCTGCGGTCTCGTAAGCAGCCTGGCATTGTCCAAATCCAGCTGGCTGGCAGCGTTCTGCGATAGAGGGGGCGGATACGCTCCAAATCGCGCTTTGCCTTCAATGCCTGCGCTTCATCCTTCTTTAACTGTGCACGAGCTTTGTCAGCCTTTGCCCTATACTGGTCCTGGTTTATCACAAAAAGTACCTGGTTCTTGGTGACATATGTTCCTTCTGCGAAAAGCATATTCTCCAAATACCCTTCCACACGCGCACGTACCTCTACAAACTGCTGAGCGCGAATACGTCCCACGTACTCGCCATATATCTCCACATCTCCTTTTTCCGCAGATTCCACAATCACGGTAGGAGCTTCCGATTCCACCTTCTTAGGCCAAGTCAGAATAACGTAACCTGCCAACAATACCGCCATGCAGGCAACCATCATCAGCAACCTCTTCTTCTTTAGTTTCAATTCTTTTTTCGTAAAAAACTGTCTCATGCTTGTTTGTATATTAAATTTAACCCTGTTTCTTTCTATTAAAGCAAATCCGATGCCAATCTATCACCATCTCATCCATTACGTCTAACAAACTATATATCAAGCAGAAAAGCAGACGGCAGTTCTTTATTCATGGTGGCATCCTCCATTTTTCCCTGTAGAATGTGTCCACAGTTTGTGGAATAATTCCACAAAACTACTAAATTAAAAACACATAAAAACCCTTTTTTGCTCTACACTAACAAAGAAAAACATTATCTTTACCGAAAATAATTCAGATTATTCATTTTAAACGTAAAGATTATGGCAAGTAGAAAAGAACTAAAGAAGAATATAAACTATATTGCAGGTGAATTGTTCACAGAGTGTCTTGTAAACAGCTTATATGTGCCTGGAACAGACAAACAAAAAGCCGATGAACTGATGGCTGAAATTCTGAAAATGCAAGATGAATTCATAAGCCGCATCAGCCACACCGAGCCAGGAAATGTAAAAGGTTTCTACAAAAAACTTCGTGCTGACTTCAATGCAAAAGTAGACGAAATTATTGACGCAATGGGCAAACTGAAATAAGATGAAGAAAGCCTTTTATAGCTTCATTTATTATCGCCTGCTGGGCTGGAAGACAAACGTGACGGTGCCCGACTACGACAAATGTGTAATTTGTGCGGCACCCCATACTTCCAATTGGGACTTATTTATCGGTAAATTGTTTTATGGTGCCATCGGCCGCAAGACCAGTTTCATGATGAAAAAGGAATGGTTCTTTTTTCCTCTGGGACTGATATTCAAAGCCGTTGGCGGCATTCCGGTGAACCGGGGACGTAAATCTTCCTTAGTGGACCAAATGACCGAAAAGTTTGCAAACAGCAAGCATTTCCACCTGGCTATTACACCGGAAGGAACCCGTAAAGCCAATCCCAACTGGAAGAAAGGTTTTTATTACATAGCACTTAAAGCACAAGTGCCCATCATGCTTATCGGGATTGATTATCCTTCCAAGACCATCTCCTCTACCAAGGCTGTCATGCCTACCGGAGACATCGAAAAGGATATGCGCGAGATAAAACTGTACTTCAAGAACTTTAAAGGAAAAAATCCCGAAAATTTTGATTTAGGAAATATCTAATCAGGTATTAAGCATTAATGCCATGCGAATAAGCATCTTGCAAACAGACATCGTCTGGGAAAATAAACAAGAAAATCTCCGTCGTCTCCGCGAGAAGTTAGAAACTCTTCGTGGAACAACGGAGATTGTTGTTTTACCGGAAACATTCTCCACCGGCTTTAGTATGGACACCGCCAGCTTGGCCGAACCCACAACGGGAGAAACCATCGCAACACTGCGCCAATGGTCCGAAGAGTACCGGCTTGCTCTTGCCGGCAGCTATATTGCCTGCGAAACAGCCTCGGAAGGCGGAAAGCCATCCTACTACAACCGCGCATTCTTCCTTACGCCCGAAGGCAATGCTTACTATTACGACAAACGCCACCTCTTCCGGATGGGGCACGAGACAGAACATTTCACCCCCGGCAACCGGCGTCCCATCATCCGATATCGCGGCTGGAATATACTGCTGCTTGTATGCTATGACCTTCGTTTCCCGGTCTGGAGCCGCAATACGAGCAATGAATACGACCTCCTGATTTACGTCGCCAACTGGCCCATTCCCCGCCGGAAAGTCTGGGACATCCTGCTGCAAGCGCGCGCGCTGGAAAACATCAGTTATGTCTGCGGTGTCAACCGTATCGGCAAGGACGGCAGAGACATTCCACACAGCGGAGGCAGTGTGGTCTACTCTCCGAAGGGGGAAGTGCTTGCCACTGTGCCCGACAACGAAGAGGCGATTGCCACCGCCTCCCTCAACCTTTCCTCCCTGCAGGAGTTCAGGCTAAAGTTTCCCGCTTGGAAAGATGCGGACGAGTTCGTTATTTCTTCAAATAATAGTTCACAGTAGTCACTACACGTACGCTTTTTATATAAGGAGTATAGGCATCGCGGTCACTTATGGAGAACTGCCCTTGCGAGGCATTGCGGATTTTCCCCAGTTCACTGTCCGAATCCTTGGCAAACTTCTCAGCTGCAGCACGAGCGTTCTTCGTGGCCTCCTCTATCATTCTGGGCTTCACTTCGTTGAGACCGGTGAATTCATAAGACACATTATATTTATAATCCCCTCCCGTGATGGCAATACCCTGCTTCAAGAGTTCAGCCTGCCCCGACATGAGCTTACGCACCCTATCCACATTCTTGGAAGTGACAGTGATGACAGACGTGGCATTATAACGATAGGCCACGTTGCGGTCAACGTAACGTTCGGCCTGCATGTCAATCACTTCGGGCGGTGCAATACTGATTTCCTCCTTCTCAATACCGTTGTTTTCAAGGAAACTCACGACGGCAGCGTTTTTCTTCTCCATATTGGCATAAAGCAGTGCAGGGTCATTACCTATGTCTTTGTAGACAAGAGGCCAGACTACCTTGTCGGCAGGCACTTCCATTTCGGCCAGCCCTTTCACACTGACCACACGGTCCTTATTCACAAAATTGTTGATACCGCCTTTTACCATGATTCCCAACAAAAGCAGCCCCACGGCTATGATGGCTGCTTCTACTTTCCAGCTTTTCATACATTGATATTTTAGAGTTTATAAACACACACAAATATAACAAACCCAAACGACAAAAAGTGCGATGAATGGTCTATTTTTATATGATTATCCTCACTTATACCCCAAACGAACGAGACATTATACAAAATGCACCAAATCCTCTTTTTTAGAGTATTTAATGAAAATACCCAAAAGAAGGAGTACATCTTCTCCAAAAAGTACCTATTTTTGTCCTTCGAAACAATGTCAAAGCGACAACATGATTAATTTAATAATTCTAACCCCTAAATCCTATGTTGACCCAACGTAAAATCCATACTCACGGTGGCGGTTGGCCGTGACTTTATGGAATGACCGAAGACACTTTCCGTACAACCGTCAAAACCCATATGAGATATGGGACGACCAGTATTTCTTAATTAATCTTCAGCAATATGCGGATGAACATTGTTTTTCGTATATTTGTTGATTGAAAGAACAGTTCAATACTTAATCATTTATTAATAATAAATTTTATGAAAACCAATCTAAGCTCTCAAATCACTCTCAACAGAGTCTCCCCCAGGTACTATAGACCTGAGAATGCATTTGAACGGTCGGTATTGACCCGACTGGAAAAAATCCCGACAGATATTTATGAGTCTGCGGAAGAAGGCGCCAACCAGATTGCCCTTGACATTGCACAGTTAATCCGTGACAAGCAAAAGGCGGGACGTTTCTGTGTCTTGGCACTGGCAGGCGGTAACTCTCCGCGCAATGTATATGCAGACTTGGTACGTATGCACCAGGAAGAGGGATTAAGTTTCCGCAACGTAGTCATATTCAACCTCTACGAATATTATCCATTAGCTCCCAATGCCATCAACAGCAACTTCAACGCATTGAAGGAAATGCTGATAGACCATGTGGACATTGACAAACAGAATGTTTTCACCCCCGACAGCACCATCGCCAAAACGCCATCTTTGAATATTGCCGTCTTTACGAGCAGCGCATTGAAAGTTTCGGTGGCTTAGACATCGCTTTGCTGGGCATTGGCCGTGTAGGTAATATAGGTTTCAATGAACCGGGTTCACGCCTGAACTCTACCACTCGTCTGATATTGCGGACAACGACTCCCGCAATGAAGCTTCCAAGATGTTCGGTAGCATTGAAAATACCCCCATCAGCTCCATCACCATGGGAGTAGCCACCATCCTCTCGGCAAAGAAAATATATCTGCTGGCATGGGGTGAGGAGAAAGCGCAAAAGGTGAAAGAATGCGTTGAAGGTCCGGTAACAGATACTATCCCTGCATCTTATCTGCAGACTCACAACAATGCACATGTAGCTATCGACTTGTCTGCCGCCGCCAATTTGACGCGTATCCAACGCCCCTGGCTGGTAACCTCCTGCGAATGGAACGACAAGCTCATCCGCAGTGCCATCGTCTGGTTGTGCCAACTCACCGGAAAACCCATTCTGAAACTGACCAACAAGGACTACAACGAAAACGGTCTGAGCGAACTGCTGGCATTGTTCGGCTCAGCCTATAACGTGAACATCAAGATATTCAATGACCTGCAACATACCATCACCGGATGGCCGGGCGGCAAGCCGAATGCTGACGACACCTATCGTCCTGAGCGTGCAAAGCCCTATCCAAAACGTGTGGTCGTATTTTCTCCGCATCCCGATGATGACGTTATCTCCATGGGAGGCACCATCCGTCGTCTGGTAGAGCAGAAACATGACGTGCATGTGGCTTACGAAACTTCCGGTAACATTGCCGTAGGCGATGAAGAAGTTATCCGCTTCCTGCACTTCATCAACGGGTTCAACCAAATCTTCAACAACAGCGAAGACCAGGTCATCAATGACAAATATACTGAAATCCGTAAATACTTGAAGGAGAAGAAAGACGGTGACATGGATACACGCGACATCTTGACCATCAAGGGACTGATTCGCCGTGGCGAGGCACGCACTGCATGTACATACAATAATATCCCTCTGGATCACTGTCATTTCCTTGACCTGCCATTCTACGAAACGGGCAAGATACAGAAGAATCCTATCAGCGAAGCAGACGTGGAAATTGTACGCAACCTATTGCGTGAAGTGAAACCCCATCAGATTTTCGTTGCCGGCGACCTGGCCGACCCGCACGGCACACACCGTGTTTGTACGGACGCCGTATTTGCCGCCATTGACTTGGAAAAAGAAGAAGGTGCCAAATGGTTGAAGGAATGCCGCATCTGGATGTACCGCGGTGCATGGGCCGAATGGGAAATCGAAAACATCGAGATGGCTGTGCCCATCAGCCCGGAAGAACTGCGTGCCAAGCGTAACTCTATCCTGAAGCATCAATCGCAGATGGAAAGCGCACCGTTCCTGGGCAATGACGAACGTCTGTTCTGGCAACGTAGCGAGGACCGTAACCGCGGAACAGCTGCCTTGTATGACAGCCTCGGACTTGCTTCCTATGAGGCGATGGAAGCCTTTGTGGAATACATTCCGCTATAAACGGATAAAATATTAACAATAGGATGAGATGTATTGCTCCGGCAATGCATCTCATTTTTTCATGTCTCAGCCTTCTTATATTCCCAAGGAATATTTGCAGATATAAAAACAATCAAATAATTTTGTTACTTATTTATCGAAACGACAAAACTTAAAAACAAACACCATTATGAAAAAGTATGCTATCAACATCCTTGTCATTTTATTCCTACTCACGCCATTTACATTGTTTGCAAATGGATGCCATGCCAATAACGACACCATCAAAGTATTGGCAATAGGCAACAGCTTTTCACAAGATGCAGTAGAGCAATATTTGCACGAACTGGGAGAAGCTGAAGGTATCACCATGATTATCGGCAATATGTTTATCGGAGGATGTTCACTGGAACGGCACGTGCAAAACATACGCAACAACGCTCCGGCCTATGCCTATCGCAAAGTAGAGAAAGACGGGGAAAAAACAGAAACCCGGTCAATGACTATTGAGAAAGCACTGGCCGATGAGAAATGGGACTATATCAGTGTTCAGCAGGCCAGCCCTTTGTCTGGTATCTATGACAGCTACAAAGCTTCCCTACCTGAATTGGTCAACTATATCAGGGAACGAATTGGAAAGGAAACCGTATTAATGGTGCACCAGACATGGGCTTATGCTACCAATGCCAACCACACCGGATTCAAAAACTATGACCAGAACCAAATGAAAATGTACACCAGCATTGTGGATGCAGTAAAGAAAGCCGCCAACCTGGTGGGTATCAAGAAAATTATCCCTTCGGGAACCGCCATACAAAATGCACGTACCTCCTTTATCGGCGACCATATGAATAGGGAGGATACCACCTTGACTTAACCATAGGCAGATATACAGCTGCCTGCACATGGTTTGAGGCATTGACCCATCAGAATGTAACAGAAAACCCATATTCTCCCGAAGGAATGGACCCAATCCATAAGAAAGCAGCTCAAATGGCTGCGCACAACGCCATCCTCTATCCGGACAAAGTTACGGAACTGACAGAACTGAAAAAGATTGCCGATTAATGCTTTTTAATTCTTAAGACTTACTTATATGTCTGCAAAATAATAAAAAGAAAGTAACCCGCTCATCAGTGAAGCTTTCTTTTATGTACTTTTGCACGCACCACCGTCTGGTAAAAGCAGATATTGGCAACTTCAATATTTCATCAGTATGAAAAAACTTATCCTAACCGGCATATGGCTCTTGTGTGGATTCCTCCTTCCGGCACAAGAACTAGAGCAGAATGTGGAAGAACGCCTCCAGACATTCTTTAGGGAATACACCACCCATACGGCCAACATCGGTACCTGCAAGCTGGATAGTTTCCGCATTGACTTCCGGAAGAAGAAATTGCTTGTCTATACAAACGAGTGCTTTGCCTACCAGCCTCTACGGCCTGAAACCGTTGATGCCATTTACCGCCATCTGGGACAAATCCTGCCAGGACCGGTGAACTATTTCGACCTCACCGTCTTTGCTGACGGGAAGAGCATCGAAGAGCTTATCCCCAACCTCTACCGGAAAGGAAGAAAGACAAGGCACGTCTGTTCAGCCACCTGGAATACAAAGGTACCCCCTGGGTAACCCGTACCTCGCGCCCCTACGACATCACCCGCGGACTGGAAGGACGCCACATCGCCCTTTGGCAAAGCCACGGGAAATATTATATCAATGACAAGGACAAATGGGGATGGCAACGCCCGAGGCTGTTCTGCACTACAGAAGACCAGTTCACCCAATCCTTCATCCTGCCCTACCTCCTGCCCATGCTAGAGAATGCAGGAGCCAATGTATTCACTCCCCGCGAAAGGGACACGCAGAAGCAGGAAGTCATCGTAGACAATGACGGTAGCCTGAGCGGACATGGAGGACAAGGTTCCCTTTATCTGGACGTGAAAAGCCGGAAAGCACGTTGGGAACAGACCTCCCGACCCGGATTTGCCCAACGGAAACGAGTCTATCAAGACAATGAAAACCCTTTCCTCTCCGGCACGGCACGCTTTGCCAAAACTGAAAAGAAGAAAGACAAGGCTTTTGCCGAATGGGTACCCGATATTCCGGAAACGGGAGAATATGCTGTATACGTATCTTACCAAACACT
>ERZ860023.1166-NODE-1166-length-11275-cov-1.595455_pt1 | contig 11275 bp, 13 predicted proteins | sample MGYA00509983_ERZ860023 | MGnify/ENA primary metagenome ERZ860023 (study PRJEB30046, sample SAMN00715180) | human gut metagenome | study: EMG produced TPA metagenomics assembly of the A metagenome-wide association study of gut microbiota in type 2...
TCTCACTTGGAGCGGGAGCGTCAGCTTTTCCATAAGGGCATCAAGGTTCTGTCGCTGTTCTTCATCGACGAGGTTGCAAAGTACAAGCAGTACGACGAGGCTGGACATCCGTTCAACGGCATCTATGCGGATATGTTCGAGGAAGAATACAACGACATTCTCAGCTCCATGCAGCGGGAAATCGGAGACGAGGACTACATACGGTATCTGGACGCGATTTCTGCCCATGATACCCATGCTGGTTACTTCTCCGTTGACAAAAAGGGCAAGATGACTGACAGTAAGCTCTCCGACAAAAAGGAAGGCACATCCGATGATATTGACGCCTATGACCTGATCATGAAGAATAAGGAGCTGCTTCTGGATCGTGATCCGAAAAAATCCCCTGTGCGTTTCATTTTCTCGCACTCCGCACTGCGCGAAGGCTGGGACACCCGAACGTGTTCCAGATTTGCACACTGAAACAAAGCAGCAGCGAGGTTCGCAAGCGGCAGGAGGTTGGTCGTGGCCTGCGCCTGTGTGTCAATCAGGACGGCGAGCGCATGGACGCCAACGTGCTTGGAAATGATGTGCAGTCCATCAATGTTCTGACCGTTATCGCCAGTGAGAGCTATGACAGCTTCGCAAAGGGCTTGCAGACTGAGCTTGCCGATGCAGTTGCCGGACGTCCTGTGGCTGTTACCGCTGATCTGTTCAAGGGCAAGGTCATTGTGGATGCCAGAGGCAACGAACAGGTTGTGGACGGCGATACGGCGCAAGCAATCTTCGAGGATTTGATCTCCAACGGATATGTCAAGCGCGGTGTACTGACTGACAGATATTATGCCGACAAAGCAAACGGCGCGATTCAGGTTGCGGAGGAAGTGGCGGACAGCCGCGATTCTGTGATCAATATTCTTGATTCCGTCTATGACAGCCGCGCTATGCAGCCGGAGAACGCCCGTGACAAGAACGTGGAGCTGCAAGTTGATCCCGATAAGCTCGCCATGCCGGAGTTCAAAGCTCTCTGGAAACGTATCAGCCCGAAATCTGTGTATGTGGTTGATTTTGATACCGATGAGCTTGTAAACAAGGCGATTGCTTCCATCAACAGGAATCTTCATGTGCCGAAAATCTTCTTCAAAGTTGAAACCGGCGCGATGGATGAGATCAAGTCGAAGGATTCTCTCCTTGACGGAAGCGCGTTCTCAAAATCGAAGTCATCAACTTATGATAGTCGGAAGCAGATTCGCACCAACAGCAGCGTAAAGTATGACTTGGTTGGCAAACTCGTTGGCGAAACAGGCTTGACGCGCAAAGCAGTTGTTGCGATTCTGACCGGTATTGAGAAGGCTGTCTTTGAGCAATTCAAGTTCAATCCGGAAGAATTTATCATTAAAGCAGCCGCTTTGATCAATGATGAAAAGGCAACCGCTATTATTCAGCATATCACCTACAATGTGCTGGACGAGCATTATGATACGGACATCTTTACCGAACCTACCATCAAGGGCAAGCTCGGAACGAACGCGATGAAAGCGCAGCGGCATCTATACGATCATATCGTGTACGATTCCACGAACGAGCGCGATTTTGCATCTGATCTGGACACCAACACAGATGTTGCGGTTTATGTGAAGCTGCCGGACAGCTTCTATATCGCAACGCCGGTCGGACATTATAATCCGGACTGGGCGATTGCCTTCTATGAAGGTACAGTCAAGCACATCTATTTCGTCGCTGAAACGAAAGGCTCCATGTCCTCTATGCAGCTCCGGCTCATTGAGGAATCGAAAATTCATTGCGCAAGGGAGCATTTCAAGGCGATCAGCAGCCAGAATGTGGTGTATGATGTGGTGGACAGCTATCAGACGTTGCTTGAGAAAGTGATGAAGTAAAATAATCGGTTCTTGATTTGCCAGAGACCGACGAACAAGGCTCGTCCGCTACTTTGGGAGTATGTCGGCGGTAAAGTCGAGCCTGGAGAAACAAAAGAAGCCGCCCTAGTGCGGGAGTGCAAAGAAGAGCTGAATATCACTGTTTCCGTCCATTCTGTATTCTTTGATGTGGTGCACGAGTACCCGGACATTACCATCCATTTGACGCTCTTTAATGCTTCCATCTCTGGCGGCGAAATTACATTGCTGGAGCACAACGACTTTCGCTGGATCTTGCCAAGTGAAATCTCCAATTTTGAATTCTGCCCGGCGGATGAAAGCATCAATGCGTTTATCCGCGAAACCTATGACAAAACCAGCCAAAATCAAAAGCACGAGGGATAGTTATGAACAACAATGCAAAGCTCCGCCCGCTATATCTGGCGAAGATTCTATATGAGCGCACCGATGAAGACCACTATCTGACCACGATGCAGCTGGCGCAGATTCTTGAAGAGGAATACGGTATCCCGGCGCACCGGCAGACCATCAAGACGGATATTGAGCTTCTGCAGCAGTTCGGAATGGACATCCAAGAAGTAAAGTCCACTCAGAACCGTTATAACCTCATTAGCCGTCAATTTGAAATCGCTGAGCTGAAGCTGCTGATCGATGCTGTGCAGTCCTCCAAGTTCATCTCAAAAGAACGCAGCGAGCAGATGGTCTCCAAGATTGTCACGCTGGCCGGACAGCATAAGGCCGAGGAACTGAAGCGCAACGCTTCCGTGGAGGGAAGGGTGAAGTCGGAAAATCGACAGGATTTGCTGATCGTGGATGCAATCAATGAGGCCATCAATGCCAGAAAGAAGATTGCCTTCCAATACTTTGCCTACAACATCCGAAAGCAGAAGAAGCTGCGCCACGACGGCGAACGGTACATCTTCAGCCCCTATCGTCTGATCTGGAACGGCGATTATTACTATGTACTGGGCTATTCGGACAAGCATCAAGCCATCGGAAGCTTCCGTGTGGACCGTATCAGCGCCCGTCCTGACATTCTTTCGGAGGAAGCCGTACCGGTCCCGGCGGACTTCGGTGTCGATGATTTTCTTGCGACCACCTTCCGGATGTACGGCAGCGAGTGTCAGGAGGTAGAACTGATCTGTGACAACTCCGTGATCGATGCAATCATCGACCGCTTCGGGACAGATGTGACCATCTACGCCTGCGATATGAGCACCTTCCGCGTGATCGTCCGGGTGGCCGTCAGCCATATCTTCTTCAGCTGGATTTTCGGCTTCGGCGGGAAGGTCAAGCTCAAGGGACCGGAAGATGTAAAGGAAAAGTATTCCGAGATGCTCAACGCTGCTGCTACAGATCTGAGATAATAGAGGAAAAATTGAAGATTTAGGCGCAAGATGTGAATACATTTCAGGATTTGACGGAACGGTTTGTGATCCAGTTCTTATGCGATAGTTGGAACTACCGTCATTAGGATGTCATATTTACTTGCTAATGAAGATCTGTTCGAATTGGCGGATACAATGATCAGATTCCGCAAAAGGAATTCAAGGATATATTTAGCAATATCATGAAATCGGAGGGACAAGAAAATATTATTCGTGACTTCTTGCGCCCGCACTTTGAGGAGATAACCGCTGAGAGAGCCCTTTACCTTGCCTTCGGGAGAGATAATATTGGAAGCTCTCATGGAGGAGTGCACGGAATAACAAGATTTCGCAATCTTTTTTCCGTGAACTGTAAGCAAAAACAATATAAAATCCATTATCATGAAAGGGGTGTGTCTGCATGGCTTATAACGAGCTCATTAAAAACTTTGAAAAAGTCAGAGCTTATATGCGTGAGTTTTATGTGTATGGCTTTAAGAGCAGAACAGAATATGATGCCAAGAGTGCACGCTCCTATGATGATGAACGCCGCAGGCTGGAGAGCTGGTTGGGAGACTACATGCGGTTCACGCAGACGCCGGAAGGAAAGAACGTTTTCCTGTCGGTAGATAGCCGCGTGACCCGTAAGAACCCATTCTATAAGGCGTGGAAGGCCAAGAGCTTTACGGATGGAGATATCACACTGCATTTTGCGATTTTTGATATTCTCTATGATCCTGAAACAAAAATGACGCTTACAGAGCTGATTGAGGAGATCGATCAGCGGCTGTCATCCAGTATGGCCTTTGATGAGTCTACCTTGAGAAAGAAACTCAAGGAGTATGCCGAAGAGGGTATCATTCGGATGGAGAAGGATGGGCGGAAGGTCCTGTATAGCAGAGCTCCGGATACGGACATCACTGCCTTGCATGATGTGATCGACTTCTTCAGCGAGGTAGCCCCGTGCGGCGTTATCGGCTCATTCCTGCAGGACAGGCAGCCGAAGCACCCTGAGCTGTTTTCCTTTAAGCATCACTACATAACGCAGGCAATGGATAGTGATGTAATGGCCACACTGTTTGAGGCTATTCACGGCCATCGCTACATCACCGTTGACAATTTGGGCAAACATTCAAACGAAGTCAGAACGGTTCGGTTAGTCCCACTCAAGCTCTACATAAGCGCTCAAAACGGAAGACAAAACCTTTTGGCCTTTCACGAAAAAGCCAATCGCTTGAATTCCTATCGCTTGGACTATATGTCCAACATCAGGATTGAAGATGAGATTTGCGAAAAGTTCGATGCGCTGCGCGCCGCACTCAGCAAAGCTGAAGCACATATGTGGGGCGTGAACTGCAGATGGAATGTCAAGCATACCGAGCATGTGGAGTTTGAAATAAAGATTGAAGACGATGAGCAGTTTATTGTCCGCCGGCTGGAGAGAGAAAAACGCTGTGGGTGTGTAGAGAAAATCGACGACAACCACTACCGGTACGTTGCAGAGGTTTTTGACACAACAGAAATGCTGCCGTGGATACGCACATTTATCTCCCGCATTACGAGAATGAGCTTCTCAAATCGAACGGCTGAAAACAAATTCAAGGCAGACATTCAGGAAATGTGCCGTATGTATGGGCTTGACGGAGGTGCTGCACAATGATTTTCAGTGAGTTATACTCCGCCTATTACAATACGGTCGCAAAAATCATGGAAGCAGCGTTTAACCCCGAAGCAACCGAGAAGGATTTGCAGCGCTGCGTTATGGAAGAAGCATTTTCTGAGAGCGTCCTGACCATACTTCCTGCGCTGAAGTCCGGGAAATGGCCGCTGCTTCACGAGGATCTTTCGCCGGTTCTGTTACATAAGCCCACCATGCCCCTGACCAATCTGGAAAAGCGGTGGCTGAAGGCAATAGCAGAAGATCCTCGTGTTAAGCTGTTCGGCGCCAAGTTCCCCGAGCTTGACGATGTGGAACCGCTCTTCACAAGGGATGACTATAAAATCTATGACCAATACAGTGACGGAGATCCTTTTGAAGACGAGGCCTACATAGAGCATTTCAGGCTGATGCTTTCCGCTATACGGAGTGATCGGCCTGTTCAAATGACTATGGTGAACCGTCACGGCAGGAAGGTGCGGGTTCGCTTTTATCCCAAAGGATTTGAGTATTCGTTAAAGGACGACAAGATCCGTATGTTGGCTGCCGGGTGTAAATTTAGGAATTCAATCTTGGAAGAGTTTTAAGCTGCGACTTTTATAACGGGCGGGGCCCGTGGCGCGAGAAGCCTAAAGCAGAGCGTCGGAAGAATCTGACCTTGCTGATCACCGATGAGCGCAATGCGCTGGAGAGAGCCATGCTGCACTTTGCGCATTTTGAAAAGCAAGCAGAGCGAACAGACGATGGCAGATATACCCTGCGGCTGAAGTATTACGAAAACGATGAGACCGAGATCGTGATCCGCGTGCTGTCTTTCGGTCCGTATGTCAAGGTTCTGGAGCCGGAAAGCTTCGTGAATTTAATAAAAGAACGACTCATTTCTCAAAAAAGCTGTGAACTCAAGTGAGTTCGCAGCTTTTTTCCCGTGAAATGCCTGCGTTTGAACCGTATAATATGCGTGTAAGATGCAGATGACGAAAAACTGCTTCTTATCAAAGGTACTTACAGCAATTGTTTTTCTTATTAGAAAAGGACTAAAAATCCTTTCGCTGGCGGACATTATCCGTTAAAGGATGTACCTTGTTTGTAAAAGATGCATACAGCAACCAAAAGACGATGATAACGCACCTCTCTTTGAGCTGGAGCGATGGCTTGCCGAAAAACTGCATCTTGAAAAGGCACCAACAGCAATGACGAATAGCTAAGTGGTTATAGCAGATGACTCATAATCATCGTTCGCGGGTCCGAATCCCGCTTCAAATGGTGCCTTGTTTTTGTGAAAGACGCGAACAGCGATTATATATCTTATGTTACCGAAACATTAACTGGATAACCGGAGATTGCTGCCGGGCAAACATTGGTGAGGTGAAATCCCTCGCATGTATTAAAAAAAGAGCGCGTCTTGTATAAAGGCATCTACAGCAATGAAGTGGTACGATCTGCAGCCGGAACCTGTCGAAGGCAGGACACCGACTTCGATTTTACGGGTTCAATTCCCGGTGATGCCTTGTTAATTAAAATGAAAGGAGCGGCACGATGATTGAAATCAAAGGAAAGGTAAATGCGGCGATCTGTTATGCAACGGTTGTAGAGGACGAAGCGATCGAACAGATCCGCAGAATGTGTGACCATGATTTCACAGCAGGATCTCAAATACGGATCATGCCCGATGTACATGCCGGAAAGGGCTGCACGATCGGCACCACAATGACGATCACCGATAAAGCGGTTCCCAATATCGTCGGCGTCGATATCGGCTGCGGCATGTATACTGCTGAGCTGGGTAAGGTGGATGTTGATTTTGAAAAGGTCGATGCTGCCGCTCATGATATTCCCAGCGGAAGAGATGTTTGGGAAGGGCGCATGGAGCGTTTTGACCTGACCGGACTTCGTTGCTATAGAAACCTGAAGCAGGCAAAGCGCTTGGAGAGAAGCCTGGGGACACTGGGCGGAGGGAACCATTTTATTGAGATTGATGCAGCTTCGGACGGCACAAAGTATTTGGTGATCCATTCTGGCAGCCGTAACCTTGGCAAGCAGGTTGCGGAGCTCTATCAGTCTTTAGCCATCGACTTAAATGCCGGTAAGGCAGATTACTTCGAGCGTCGGGATGAGCTGATCCGTACATATAAGGAGCAGGGCCGCAGAGCTGAGATTCAGACCGCATTGAAGGTTATGGAGAAGGAATGGGCAGCAAAAGAGCCGACGATCCCTGCAGACCTTTGCTATCTGTATGGCACCTACTTAGAGGACTACCTCCACGATGTAGAAATCTGCCAGCAATTTGCAAGGCGCAGCCGTGAAAGAATGGCGGAGATCATTTTAGAAAAGACCGGGATGACCGCGATTTCTTCTTTCCACACCATCCACAATTATATTGATACGAAGGAAATGATCCTTCGCAAGGGTTCTATTGCAGCCCATGACGGAGAGCTTGTCTTGATTCCGATCAATATGCGGGATGGCAGCGTGTTGGCTCGCGGAAAAGGAAATCCGGAATGGAATTATTCTGCCCCGCATGGCGCCGGACGCCTTATGTCTCGTACAAAGGCAAGAGAAACGCTGGATTTAGAGGCGTATAGGAAGACGATGGAGGGTATCTACACGACATCGGTCAATGAGGCCACCATCGATGAAGCACCCATGGCATACAAGTCGCTGAAGGACATTATCGATGTCATCCGAGAGTCTGTCGATGTGATCGAAATACTAAAACCAATTTACAATTTTAAGGCGTCTGAGTGATAAAATTCTTCTGCGCCGTCTGATTGGAGGAATTGAAATGTTGAATCATTTGAAGAGTGAGGCGAATATTGCCTACACAGAAAACGGCGCAGTTACCAACGCAAGCACAATGTCTGACTGTCTGGATCTGTTCGCAGTGATCGGCGCGCTCCGTGCAGCCGACGATCAGGAAATCATCAGACGCTTTGTCCGCGCATATGCGGAGGACGCGGATATTGCCATGAAGATCCTGTTCTTCGGACCGATGTTCGCGGTGGCCTTGGTGAGCGCCGGGTGTTCGCGTTATCATCAATTGGCTTGCCGAGAACAGAGCGGAGTCCTTGCGCAAGAACATTGAGCTTATCCCTGAGTTCGGACGCTACGACGATCTGGTATCTCTCATCGGCACGGCCTGCGAAAAGGATGCTTTGCGTACTATTTGCAAGCAGCTGGAGGCCGACCTTGCGTCTGACGCAGAGGTGTCCCTGCTGGCGAAATGGCTTCCGTCTGTAAATGCGTCCAACGCAGAGACGGTCCGCAAAGCAAAACGCATCGCCCGCTATCTTGGAATGTCCGATGCGGAGTATCGCAAGACCCTTGTAGAGCTGAGAAAGAAAATCCGCATCATAGAGAATCATCTCCGCGAGAAGGACTACTCTTTCGACTATGCGAAGCAGCCGTCCAAGGCCATGTTCAAATACCGGAAAGCATTCCTGCGTAATGATGGTGAGCGCTATAACGCGTTCCTGGAGGCTGTAAGCAGCGGTGAAAAGCAGCTGCATGCAGATAACCTTGCTCCTTATGAGATCGTCAGATCTGCGCTGAATGCAAACCGGTGGGGCTTTCATGCTGACTTGACCGTCGGAGAGAAGGCTGCACTCAATGCGTCCTGGGCGTCACTTCCCGACTTCTGCGACAACAGAAATGCGCTGGCAGTAGTGGATACATCCGGATCCATGTACTGCTATGACAACGCGCTGCCGGCGGCTGTTGCGCTGTCCTTGGGACTGTATTTCGGAGAGCGTAATACCGGTATCTTCCATAACCATTTTATCGAGTTTTCTTCTCGGCCGCAGCTTATTGAGATCAAGGGCAAGACCTTTGCCGAGAGGCTGGAGTATCTGTGCACCTTTAACGAGGTTGCCGATACAAATGTGGAAGCGGTCTTTGATCTGATCTTGGATGCGGCAGTGCGCAACAATGTCCCACAAGAAGAGTTGCCCGAGACTTTGTATCTGATTTCGGATATGGAGTTCAACGCCTGCGTTCGAAATGCATCTGTGTCTAATTTTGCCAGTGCAAAGCGCAGATTTGCGGAGCATGGGTACAGATTACCTCAGATTGTCTTCTGGAATGTTGCGAGCCGGAACAGCAATCAGCCCGTGACAAAGAACGAGCAAGGCGTTGCCCTGGTTTCCGGATGTACGCCGCGTCTGTTTTCCATGGTGGCAAGCGGAGACCTTTCCCCTTACTCTGTCATGATGGATATCATAGAGTCAGAGCGGTACGCAAAAATTTCAGCATAAAGCGAAGGCGGTACCTACCGGTATCGCCTTTTCTTTCATATGAATCATCCCAGGGCAGACCAAACGAAGAACACCCAGAATCTGGACAGGCATGAATTGATAACGAAAAAACAATTATATGAGGTGACGAACAAAATCGCCACCTCGTTTTGCTTTTCTACAAACCTATTGCATTTCTTTTTTGCCTGAGTATAATAACATTATGGGATTTGAAATCCCATATAGGAACAGAGGTGCTGATATGAGAACAAAGAATCAAGAAACTCTGGACAGGATATTGAAGTTCGTAAACAAGTACTATCAGGAGCATCACAGTTCTCCTACGATCAACGATGTTGCTGAGGGCGTTGGCGTTGCCAGATCCACTACGCATCGCTACCTTCAGGAGCTGAGTGACCGCAACCTGATCGATTACGGCAGAGGTATCTTGTCTGCTCCCCAGAGCGCCAAAATGAAAACGGCCTATGTATCCGCCCCGTTAGTAGGTTCTATTCGCTGCGGCAATCCGGAGGATGAGGAAGAGTCGATTGAGGAGTATGTCAGCCTCCCGGTCTCTATGTTTGGCAAGGAGATTTCTACATTCTCCGCGCCAAAGGCGATTCCATGGTGGATGCCGGAATCGACGAGGATGATCTGCTTGTTATCGAGCGTAATTGCCCTGCTCTCGAAGGGGATATAGTCGTTGCGCTGGACGAGGACAACCAGAATACGCTGAAGCGATACGCCGGCTACGACAAGGACAGTGGGTATTACATCCTCGAATACGAAAACGAGGCTCGATACCCGGGCAAAACAATAAAGGTGCGGAGCTTTCAGGTACAAGGTGTCGCTCGGCACGTAATCAAATCACTCTAAACAATAATCTTGATTCGATGGGAGATGTGTTGTTTTGAATGCAAAAGATGTGAAATGCCCCATTTGCGGCACAGTCAACAGGAGTCTCGATTTAGATGAGACCGACGGATGGATGGAATGTGAGAGCTGCCATAATGCCGTTCAGATATTGGCGTATGCTAAAACCAAGCGTGTTCCGGTATATCAGATGGCAGATTGCAATCTCCTCGTTCCGTTGAGCAAGAAAAGATAGAAGGAGAATGGCGATGCTGGAGGATTGGACGATTTACTCTTGGTATTGCCCAAACTGTAAGACGCAGGTAGCGGGGCTAAAAAACAAGAAAAATCAAATCAGAGTTATTTGCACAAAGTGCGGCGTTGAAATGGTTCGCACGGTTGTAAGCAGGCGGCATGATGTGATTGATATGTTCGCACCGTCAGGAATGGAACATAGCGAACTGGAATTGAGGGAGTATTGATATGACGATGTTAGAGGCTTTTGTAAAGGAGCGCAACGAGGCGCTGTTCAGCCTTGACCGCGAGAAGATCGAGGCATACATGATCAAATATGGAGAAACGGAAATTGCGCAGACACCCGATGTTGTTTTCTGGGCATCCGTGTACAAGGCCATTTGCGGTGTCAAGGATGCGCCGGAAGCCATTGTAAGCAAGGCAAAGGAATGGCTGCATGAGCACGGTATGAGCCCTTATCTGGCGGGGTGATAGATTTCTCCCCCCCTGATTTGTTTGAAGAACATCGAAGCGAGTTTCTATAACAACTGAATCAACGACATCACGACGGAACGGTCGGGCTGAAACAGGGCCGCATTAAATCCGCTTCCAGGTCACTTGATCGTGGGCAGCATCCCGAACATGAACCGGTAGTTATTCCAGACATACGTGAGAGGCCACCGGCAAGGTAAGACACTATAGTTCTATCTATAGGTCTGCCTTGTCGGTGGCCTTTTTTTGTTTTTTACCGACATCACAAATACATATTCGCAGCCTGAAGTACAAGGGCCAAGGATACAAATACGCTGATTTCAAACTCTTTTGAAAAAGCAGTATGGGTACCCTTAGATTTCTGCGCCCTTTTTCAGGCAGGCAGCATCGGGAGTCCTTTTCGCCAGCGTAGTTGTGTCCTTTGGACCGCAGCAGGCGGAAAGGACTTTTTATGTGCGACCAGTGGCTCTGCTATATCGCTGAATACCCGTGATCTCTGAATTTTTGACTTTCACCCAAATTTGAGTATTCCGCGCGAGATTGCGCAGCACGACCGCTCAAATTGAG
>ERZ860023.1168-NODE-1168-length-11257-cov-1.633191_pt1 | contig 11257 bp, 12 predicted proteins | sample MGYA00509983_ERZ860023 | MGnify/ENA primary metagenome ERZ860023 (study PRJEB30046, sample SAMN00715180) | human gut metagenome | study: EMG produced TPA metagenomics assembly of the A metagenome-wide association study of gut microbiota in type 2...
TTGTTCAGGCGTGTGGGGCGAACAGCTTTGCCACGCTGCTCCGCTGGGGTAAAGGGGTGCTGTACCGGGAAATTCTTACCGATGCCTGCGATAAAATGAAGGTGAACTACAACAGCAAATCCAGTGTTGAAACCATTGAAATGAATCTGCTGATGAAGATTCTGGAGAAAAGTCTTGAGAAGATGACGCCCGACCAGCTAAAGACTGTGGCGGAAGAATTGCAGACAGGCTACAGCAATCCACACCGGAGCTGCTGACCATGGCAATCCAGGCGGGGATAAAAACATCCGGATTTGCGGCCTATCAGATGGCGCTTGTTGTCACAAATGGCGTAGCAAAAGCCCTGTTAGGCAGAGGGCTGACCGTTGCAGGAAATGCCATGCTGACACGGACTATGGGCGCTTTTGCCGGTCCCGTGGGCTGGGTGCTCAGTTCTCTCTGGCTACTGATAGATTTAGCCGGTCCCGCATACCGGGTGACGCTACCATCCTGCATTTTTATTGCCTACATGCGCCAGAAGCATCTTTATTCACCTGAGAATACTGACGTTTAGCACTTACATTTAAGGTATTCAGACTTTAAAAAACTTCAGAGGGCGGACAAATCCTGTCCGCTACTGCTGGCATTATTTCCCGGCTAAATTCGGAAATGATGTATGACGCTGATAACACAAGAAAACGAACATGACAGACTGGCAACCCGCCTTTCCATCATCCTGAGCCGTTTGTTTCAGGGTGAAAAGCTGCATATCGGGACGCTGGCAGAAGAATTTGGGGTGACGACGCGCACGCTGCGGCGGGATTTTAACGTCCGCCTCACCTATCTTGATATTGAACAGAACAACGGCGTATATCAGCTCGCTTCGCATTACTTTCGTCGCCGCACGGAACGGGATATGAAGATACTGGCGAGGTTGCTGCATCTTGACCGTCTGTTACCCGCGATGGACGCCAAACTGCTGAGCCTTCTGCTTGACGGGGAGCACCCTTCACCCTACCGGATTATGCTCCCGGAGCCGCGCCAGAAACCCACGCTCTTTGGTGATTTCAGCAGACTGACGCTCGCCATACTCAACCAGACCCAGGTGCGTATCAGAACCGACGAAAACGTCAGCCATACCGTTCATCCCTATCGTCTGCTTTGCAGCCATGCGGAGTGGTTTCTTGCCGGATGTACGTCATCGGGCGTGTTCGTTATTTCCCTGTCCCGAATCAGGCTGGTTGAGGTATTACCGGATACAACGTTTGAGATCGATAACACACTCATTTCGCTGATTGAACAGTCTGACTTTATGGAAGCCTTACCCCACATGAACATTATTCATCAGATAATGCATTACGGGAGTAAACAGACGAATAATCGTAATTAAAATCACAACATATTATTAGTGATGATTAAATCACATTAACATGATAAGTGAGAAAGTTATGATTATCGATAAAGAATACGCACTTGTAGATGCAACAGCAAGACTTAACACTGACCTGAGGGATTATGAATATGAAATAAACAACGCCGCCATCATAACATTTGGCAATGACCTCATTGAGGTAATCGTATATCAGTTCAGCTTTGTCATCAGCATCAGGGCAGAGGGTGAAAAAATAAAGCACGGCCTACTTGTTAACTTCGGTAAAAATATAGCAAGACAGGTTTCATCACTTTGTGCATCCGCAATGCGAGTCTACCCGAATGAAAAACACAAACCGAGCCGTCAGCTTTTCCATTGCATAAATTAGTTTGTGCAAAGACTGTACTACCGACACGCAATAAATTAAAATAGGCCAGCTAATATAACATATGAGGTTTATGATGGCTGGCCAGTATGAAAAAGCAATAACGATAAAACAAGCGATAGATTCAATTAATTTACGCCACTATCTTCTGCCTGCAATTCAGAGGAAGTTCGTCTGGAGCAGCAGTCAGATATGTTTGCTGTTTGATTCCATCATGCGAGACTACCCGATAAACTCTTTCATGATGTGGGATATCCGTAGTGCCAGTATTAAAAATGATTACAAATTCTATGAATTCCTGAAAGAATACTGTCAGCGATTTAATGAAGAAAACCCCTGCGTAGCAACAAATGCTGGATTTCATGATTTCAAGGCGGTGATTGATGGTCAGCAGCGTCTCACATCATTATATATTGGATTGTGTGGAACGTATGCGTATAAACAACCGCGGGTGTGGTGGCCTTCGGCACAGGATGATCGCATCCTGCCGCCCAGAAGCTTTACGTCGATTTAACAGCGCCACTTAATTCAGACGATGAGCTCATGATGAAGTATAACTTCAGGTTCCTGACCGACAAGCAATACACTGATTCACTTACAGACAACAAACATCACTGGTTCTGCCTGCACGAAATATTCAAATACGAGCAGTATGATTCCCCTGATGATATTTTATTTAACGTTGTCGTACCAGAACTCGAAAAAAGAGGACTCATTTCCAGTGAATTTTCCAGAAAAACTCTGCTTAAACTTTATACCAAGATAAGAACTGAGAATCTTATCCACTACTTCAATGAGAGTAGTCAGGATATTGACCATGTGCTGGATGTTTTCATACGCACGAACAGCGGGGGGACAAAACTTGAGTTCTCCGACTTACTGATGTCAATAGCGGTAGCGCACTGGCAGGGTGATTTCAGAAGAGAACTGGATGAACTGACAAAAAATATTTATCAGAACAACGAAATGGGGTTTTATATTGAAAGAGACTGGTTCTTAAAAACCAGCCTGATGCTTATTGACTCTGACGTCCGGTTCAAAGTAAAAAACTTCACTTCAGAGGAGGTCGGTAAGATACAACAACAATGGTCTGAAATAAAATCCTGTATCAAGGAGACCTTTATTCTTATCAGGCGATTCGGCATCAATCCACAGTCTTTGATATCTAAAAATGCAGTCATTCCTGTGGCCTACTGGCTTTACAAAAAGCAAACCAGTGGACATCCATTATATACAACGATTAACCTCCTGAATAAAAACCACAATGAACGCTCAGTAATTAGCCAGTGGTTTTACATGGTACTTCTGAAAGGGATCTTTGGAAGCCAGGCCGATGCGCTACTCACGAGCATCAGAGATGTAATGAAAAATAGTCTTTCAGATATTCATTTCCCTCTTGAGAAGATTATTGACAGATATAAAGGCTCGAATAAGGACCTCAGATTTGACGACGAATACATCGAAAGCCTTCTCAATATCAGATATGGCGAAGGTCGTTGCCGCGCACTATTGCATCTTCTGTTCCCTGAAATGAATCCGACCGAGGTGTTTCATATTGATCACCTTCACCCAAGAAATCACTTCTCAAAGAAATATCTTGAAAGATTAGATTATGTTGCGAACTCACCAGAGAACCTCAGCTTTTATGAAAACCCGGAACACTGGGACACCATACCGAATCTTCATTTACTGAATCACTCTCAGAATATAAGTAAACAGGATACTTCCCTGAAACAATGGCTATCTCATTCATCAAACAACTATACGCCATCAATGTTGTTAGTTTCAGATGACAATATTGAGTTCAGTCGCTTCCCGGAATTCTACAATGAGCGAAGAAACGCCCTGAAGCAAAGGCTGCTGAATCGGGTATTTCTTACAACAAAAATAGATTCATCACCATCCACAATGGATACGGATGAAGAAATTCTCACTGACTGATCTTAAGCCCCGAAAGTATTGGGGCCTCAGTATTTATTGTCAGCACAACGTTTCTACTGGCCTGACTGAAAGAGCGCTGCTTACACAATCGGGCAAACTGTAGTGGTCAACAAAGCCTGTCATCAATATGAAATTGCGATAAAATTGGGCCAATAAAAGTAGTTAAGAATCATACAACAGGATACAAAATGACAAGCCTTCAGCAGCGTGCCGAGCTACACCGTCAAATCTGGGCCATTGCCAATGATGTCAGAGGCTCCGTAGACGGATGGGATTTTAAACAGTATGTACTCGGTGCACTTTTCTACCGCTTCATCAGTGAGAATTTTTCCAGCTACATGGAAGCAGGGGATGAGAGCATACATTATGCAGCACTTGATGACAGCATCATTACCGATGACATCAAAGACGATGCCATCAGGACTAAAGGCTATTTCATTTACCCAAGCCAGCTGTTCTGCAACGTTGCCGCTAAAGCGAACACCAACGACAGGCTGAATGCTGATTTAAACAGTATCTTCGTCGCTATTGAAAGCTCTGCCTACGGCTATCCGTCCGAGGCCGACATCAAAGGCCTCTTTGCCGATTTCGATACGACCAGCAATCGACTGGGTAACACCGTCAAAGACAAAAACAGCCGTCTTGCTGCCGTTCTGAAAGGCGTTGAGGGGCTAAAGCTCGGGGATTTTAATGAGCACCAGATTGACCTTTTCGGTGATGCCTACGAGTTCCTGATTTCAAACTATGCGGCGAATGCCGGTAAGTCTGGAGGGGAGTTCTTCACACCTCAGCACGTATCTAAGCTGATTGCTCAGCTTGCGATGCACGGTCAGACTCATGTCAACAAAATCTATGACCCTGCTGCAGGCTCTGGCTCACTGCTGCTTCAGGCGAAGAAGCACTTTGATAACCATATCATTGAAGACGGTTTTTATGGTCAGGAGATAAATCATACAACCTTTAACCTGGCGCGTATGAACATGTTCCTGCACAACATCAACTACGACAAATTTGATATCAGACTGGGGAATACCCTGACTGAGCCTCACTTTGGCGATGAAAAACCGTTTGATGCTATTGTCTCTAACCCACCGTACTCGGTTAAGTGGATTGGTAGTGATGACCCGACCCTGATTAACGATGAGCGTTTTGCTCCTGCTGGCGTACTGGCCCCGAAATCAAAAGCTGACTTTGCGTTTGTGCTACATGCACTAAACTACCTGTCAGCTAAAGGGGTGCAGCAATAGTTTGCTTCCCCGGTATTTTCTACCGTGGCGGAGCAGAGCAGAAAATCCGCCAGTACCTGGTCGACAACAACTATGTTGAAACGGTGATTTCTCTGGCACCAAATCTGTTCTTCGGCACCACCATTGCCGTTAACATACTAGTGTTGTCCAAGCACAAAACCGACACAAGTGTTCAGTTTATTGACGCCAGCGGGTTGTTTAAGAAAGAAACCAATAACAATATCCTGACTGATGGTCATATCGACCAGATTATGCAGGTATTTGCCAGCAAGGAAGATGTTGCTCATCTGGCAAAATCTGTCGCGTTTGAAACCATTGTAGCGAATGACTATAACCTGTCAGTGAGCAGCTATGTGGAAGCGAAAGATAACCGCGAAATAATCAATATTGCTGAGTTGAATGCAGAGCTGAAAACCACGGTCAGCAAAATAGACCAGTTGCGCAAAGATATTGATGCGATTGTGGCTGAAATTGAAGGCTGCGAGGTGCAGAAATGAGCGAGATGAGTTATCTGGAAAAATTGCTGGATGGGGTTGAGGTTGAGTGGTTGCCATTGGGGAAACTAGGTGAATTAGTTCGTGGAAATGGATTGCCTAAGTCTGATTTTACCGAATCTGGGGTTCCTGCCATACACTATGGTCAGATATATACTTTTTACGGATTATCTACTGAAACAACAAAGTCATTTGTTTCCCATGAAACGGCGAAGAAGCTTAAAAAGGTTAACTCTGGTGATGTTGTTATTACTAACACAAGCGAAAATTTTACTGATGTTGGTAAGGCGCTTGTTTATCTAGGTAAAGAGCAAGCTGTTACTGGTGGCCATGCAACTATTTTCAAGCCAAATAGCACTATTATTGGGAAATACTTTGCCTATTTCACGCAAACGGATTCTTTTGCAAATGAGAAAAGGAAATACTCCAAGGGAACTAAAGTAATTGATGTGTCTGCATCGGATATGGCGAAAATTATTATCCCCATCCCCTGCCCGGATAATCCGGAAAAATCCCTCGCCATCCAGTCTGAAATCGTTCGGATTCTGGATAAATTTACTGCTCTTACAGCTGAGCTTACAGCTGAGCTTACCATGCGTAAAAAACAGTACAACTACTATCGTGATAAATTGCTGAGTTTTGAAGAGGGTGGGGTTGAGTGGAAGACATTGGGTGAGTTGTGAAGATGCGTGCAGGGCAGCATATTTCGGCGAGAAATATAGTAGATGGGAAAGAAGGAGATTTTGTATATCCTTGTTTTGGCGGAAACGGTATTCGTGGTTACGTTAAAGAAAAAAGTCATGATGGGGAACATCTATTAATAGGGCGACAAGGTGCTCTGTGTGGCAATGTCCAAAGAATGAAAGGTCAGTTCTACGCTACAGAACATGCAGTTGTAGTCTCAGCCATGCAGGGGATTGATATTGACTGGGCATTTCATATGTTAACAACAATGAATCTAAATCAATATGCGTCGAAATCTGCACAGCCGGGTCTTGCTGTGGGGAAATTGCAGGAATTGAAATTATTAGTGCCTTCCATAGAGCGTCAGAAATATATTGCTAAAATTCTGGACAAATTCGACACATTGACAAGCTCCATCACCGAAGGCTTACCCCGTGAAATAGAACTACGCCAGAAGCAGTACGAGTACTATCGTGATTTACTGTTCAGCTTCCCGAAACCAGAAACCGCCAGCAACTGACAGGCATTGATACCGTTAGGGTATGCTTTCACCCGCCCGGTATCAGGCTTTAGGAATACCGGAAGATGCTTCTGATACCCTTCCGGACTTTGCCAGATGACGCACAGGATGCACCATGACACAACAGACACACACCATTGCTGAATCCAATAACTTTATCGTCCTTGATAAATACACCAAAGTTCTGGATACCGGTGACAGCTACCAGAGCGAATCGGACCTTGAGCGGGCGCTGATTCAGGACCTTCTTAATCAGGGCTATGAGTTTATCTCCGTTAAGTCACCGACTGCGATGCTGGCGAATGTGCGGGACCAGCTTCAGCGTCTTAATGGTGTGGTGTTTAACGAAAGTGAATGGCGGCGCTTCGCAGAGCAGTATCTGGATAGCCCCAGTGACAGCAGCCTGGACAAAACCCGTAAAATCCATATCGACTATATCTGTGATTTTACTTTTGATGATGGTCGTCTGGAAAACATCTATCTGATAGATAAAAAGAACCTGCTGCGCAATAAGGTGCAGGTCATTCAGCAGTTTGAGCAGACAGGTTCACACGCTAACCGTTATGACGTCACCATTCTGGTCAACGGCCTGCCACTGGTGCAAATCGAACTCAAAAAGCGCGGCGTGGCGATTCGTGAAGCCTTTAACCAGATACACCGTTACAGCAAGGAAAGCTTTAACAGCGATAACTCCCTGTTTAAATACCTGCAACTCTTCGTGATTTCCAACGGGACTGATACCCGGTACTTTGCCAGTACCACTAAACGGGATAAAAACAGCTTTGATTTCACCATGAACTGGGCAAAGTCGGATAACACTCTGATTAAGGACCTGAAGGACTTTACCGCCATTTCTTCCAGAAGCATACTCTGCTGAATGTTCTGTTTAATTACAGCGTGTTTGACAGCAGCCAGACGCTGCTCGTCATGCGCCCCTATCAGATTGCCGCCACCGAGCGCATTCTCTGGAAAATCAACAGCTCTTTTAAAGCGAAGAACTGGTCAAAACCCGAAAGCGGTGGATTTATCTGGCATACCACAGGGTCAGGAAAAACCCTGACCAGCTTTAAGGCCGCACGTCTGGCTACTGAGCTGGACTTTATCGATAAAGTCTTCTTCGTGGTCGACAGGAAAGACCTCGATTACCAGACCATGAAGGAGTATCAGCGCTTCTCTCCGGACAGTGTCAATGGTTCGGATAATACAGCAGGCCTCAGAAGAAACCTGGATAAAGACGATAACAAAATCATCGTCACAACCATTCAGAAACTCAATAACCTGATGAAAGCCGAAGCTGACCTGCCCGTCTATCAGCAGCAGGTGGTGTTTATCTTTGATGAGTGTCACCGCAGCCAGTTTGGTGAAGCCCAGAAAAACCTCAAAAAGAAATTCAGACGCTTTTATCAGTTTGGTTTTACCGGTACGCCTATTTTCCCGGAAAATGCACTGGGGGCAGAAACCACCGCCAGCGTCTTCGGGCGTGAATTACATTCTTACGTAATTACTGATGCGATTCGTGATGAAAAAGTGCTGAAGTTTAAGGTGGACTATAACGATGTCCGCCCACAGTTTAAGTCTCTTGAAACGGAAACAGACGAGAAAAAACTCAGCGCGGCTGAAAACCAACAGGCATTTTTGCACCCCCTGCGTATCCAGGAAATAACGCAATACATCCTGAATAACTTCCGTCAGAAAACGCATCGTACCTTCCCGGGAGCAAAAGGCTTTAATGCCATGTTAGCAGTTAGCAGCGTGGAAGCGGCAAAAGCTTATTACACGACGTTTAAAATGCTACAGGAAGAAGCGGAGAAGAAATCTGGCAGCTATAAACGCCTTCGGGTGGCAACCATCTTCTCCTTTGCTGCAAATGAAGAGCAAAGCGCCATTGGTGATATTACTGACGAAAGCTTTGATACCAGCGCGATGAACAGTAGTGCGAAGGAATTTCTGGATGCAGCCATTGATGACTATAACAACCACTTTAAAACCAATTTCAGTACCGACAGTAACGGCTTCCAGAACTACTACCGCGATTTAGCTCAACGAGTGAAAAATCAGGATATCGACCTTCTCATCGTGGTGGGAATGTTCTTAACCGGCTTTGATGCCCCGACGCTGAACACTCTGTTTGTTGACAAAAACCTGCGTTATCACGGCCTGATGCAGGCATTTTCCCGCACCAACCGTATCTATGATGCAACCAAAACCTTCGGCAATATCGTGACCTTCAGGGACCTGGAGCGTCCGACCATTGATGCCATCACACTTTTTGGCGACAAAAACACCAAGAATGTGGTGCTGGAAAAAAGCTACGAAGAGTACATGCAGGGCTTTACCGATGCGGCAACCGGCGAGGCTAAACGAGGTTTTATGGCTGTTGTTTCTGAGCTGGAGCAACGCTTCCCTGACCCTGCCAGTATCGACAGTGAAAAAGAGAAAAAAGCCTTCGTCAAACTGTTTGGTGAATATCTGCGGGCAGAAAACATCCTGCAAAACTATGATGAATTTGCCACGCTGAAAGCCCTGCAGAAGGTTGATATTAGTGACCCGGAAGCGGTAGAAACCTTTAAAGCAGAGCACTATGTGGATGATGAAAAATTTGCTGAATTACAAACCATTCGTCTCCCGGCAGAACGTAAAGTTCAGGACTATCGCTCAGCATACAATGATATCCGGGACTGGCAGCGACGCGAAAAAGCAGCAAACGACAGGGATAAATCAACCACAGACTGGGATGACGTGGTGTTTGAAATTGACCTGCTCAAGTCGCAGGAAATTAACCTGGACTACATTCTTGGCCTGATTTTCGACCACAACAGAGAGAAAAAAGGTAAAGAAGCCCTGACTGAAGAGGTCAGACGCTTAATCCGCTCAAGTCTGGGCAACCGTGCCAAAGAAGGTCTGATTGTTGACTTTATTCAGCAAACTAACCTTGATGACATGCCCGACAAAGCCAGTATCATTGATGCATTCTTTACCTATGCTCAGCGTGAACAGCAGCGGGAAGCGGAAGCGTTGATTAAGGAAGAAAACCTCAATGAAGAGGCTGCAAGGCGTTACATCCGCACATCACTCAAACGGGAGTATGCTACCGAAAATGGCACTGAGCTAAATGAGACGCTACCAAAGCTCAGTCCGCTGAATCCTCAGTACAAAACGAAAAAGCAGACCGTATTCCAAAAAATTGGTGCCTTTATAGATAAATTCAAAGGTGTAGGCGGAAACATTTAGCATGGGCTAATTTGAGATAGTGATATGAAAAAACCAACTTACAATAAAAGTGATCGACTGCCAGTACGCAAAAATAATCCCCATACGCCTGAAGCAAGGGAGCGGGTGATTGATAGGCTGCGAGCCTCTGCTAAAGCTGATTTCGTTTTTATTGTTCGTTGGTTAACTACTGGAAAATCTAACGGTGAACCAATACCACTGGCAAGATGCGACAATCTTCGTAACATCATCAGCAATCTTGAGACGCTAAAAGCCGGTATCCAACCCGACTGGCGTAAAGCGCTTACATTGATGTCTCGAGAAGTACATTCAAGACACAAGGTTACTAATACAGCAAAACCGCCATCAAAAATCGCAGTTGGGGTAATCAGCAATTTGAATGAAATTAGCCAGAAAATTGCATCAGGGAAAGCCACGTATGACATGCCTGCCAGACTCAATTACATGCTACAACTTACTACGAGTCTGGAAGGCGGCGACGAACTGGCCGATAGTATCAGAGAAGTTATAAAAAGTGCCGAAATGGCTTTACGTGGTTATTCCAAATCACCGCAGAAACAAAAAATATTAAAACACATCCAGCTCCCAAAAGTACTACGTGACGATAAAGCTTTCCGGGATGAATGTGCACATCTGGCAGGTATCAGCGATATTATTGTCGTAGCAAATTGTCTTATTGCTATGTCAGCACGGCTAGGGGTTTCTCCTGTCAACCTTGCAAACAGAGCCGCAGCCTTAAAAATGTTATCAAGCCGGAGATACTCCCCGAACTTCTGGATTTGCTTCAGCAGGATGTTGATATAACTGCCTTAGTCCCCCCTCCAAAAGTCAAAGATGATAATAGTCGCAGCGATGGCGGAAAACTTGTAGGACTAACGGGAATAGTTGAAGGAGGCGCATCTATTGGCGTTGAAGCTCAGCGGATTATCACAGCAGAACTGAAGAAACACATCCCCCTCACTGCTGTTCAACGAATTGCTCTCGATACTGCGCGTACGAGCCTTGCACTGGAATGTGACGCATTCAACGTTATCGAAGAAATCAAACGCATCTCAGCTAACTTAAACTTGAGGCCTCTGGCTGTTGCTACCTATGTGGCTCATAAATCACCGGGAATCAGATCAGATATTGCTGGTGATGTAATTACCTTGCTTGCTCAGGATGAGGTTCTTTCATCTAATGAAACATAGGTATCAGACCTCCGAAGCTACACTGTAATAAGCCATACGTACTCAATGGTAGATATCTGGTAGCTTCGAAACGCCTCATTTGGACCTCATTTAAGGCTTATAGCACCCAACTGCAACATTTTTCTTAAGGTAAACCAGTAAAAGGCTGTCAGTTCTAATAGATCGTTTGGTCTTTTTTTAAGGGATTGAAAATCCCCGTGTCCTTGGTTCGATT